>WNFZ01004984.1_pt1 | contig 14660 bp, 16 predicted proteins | sample 5400081 | NCBI WGS metagenome assembly WNFZ01 (sample SAMN13153365, study PRJNA577476) | soil metagenome | isolation source: 80 cm soil or saprolite under grassland replicate 1 | place: USA:California | collected 2016-06-15
GTTGAGGCTGCGGAATTCCCTGAGCCAATTTTTGGAGGACGGAGTCAATCAACGACAGCTTGTTCTCTTCGCCCACGGCGATCAACAGCTTTGTGTCCTTGTGAAAACTGATCGTCGGTGGATTCGTTTCGCCGAGCATTTTCCAGCCGGTTTGAATCGCAGTGGTGATGTCATCAACTTTGTAGGTTTCGAGGTAAGGGGCCAGTTGATAAAAATGACACGCTTTGGGTTGTTCAGGAAAAAACGGTTTCTCGAAATAGAAATACCAGATTAAATTGTCTGTCGGCCGGCCTTCGGTCCGGAATCCGTAAGCAGACTGGTAAGTCGTCAGCGTCGTATTCCCGAGGCGATCCACTTGACGCACTTGTTTCAAGCTGGCTGCTCGGAGTGCATCGAATAATCCGGGCACCGTCACCGACTTCAATTTCAGCGGCGGCAATTTGAGATTTGCGGAGTCGTCCGGAATAACTACATTGAGCGATTTTCCCGATGCTTTTTCGATCACCTCGATGAATTGTCCGGGCATGCCGCCGGGAAAATCCAAATGGAATTTGGCCAGACTTGGCTCGTCCGGCGGCGGATTCTGGACGATAATTCCGGGTGTTGGCCGTTGTTGCGCCGGTTGTCCGAACACCGAGGGCAGCGCCAGGAGCGTTCCCGCCAGAAGAGGAATGATGATATTTTTCATTGTCGAATTCCCGTTGATGACTCTTTCCATTCTGAGACACGTCTGCCGCCGGCAAATCCTGCAAACTTTCTTCGATGGCTCGTTATTCGATGAAATTATGGCAGAACGATCGAGATGGAGAAACGATGACCCTCACCCCAATCCGCGCGCCCGGGAGAGGTGATCCGAGCCAGGCCCGCCCGGTGTACCGCTGAACTTCAGGTCCGCAACTGCGCAGGTTACAAACTCGTCATATCTCTGTAATAGTCAGTCCCGCCCGCCTTGCGGGACTATAAAATTAAAGCGATGAGGCCAGCATGAAAAAAATTGACAATGACGAGTTCTACCAGAACGTGCGCGACTTCCTGAAGTCAAAGGGCATCAAGTTGAACGAGGGTCCTTACGCGCAACGCGTCCACGCGGGATGCGACTTCCTGGCGGACGCCATCAACGCCACCCGCGAAACGGTCGCGCGTGCGAAGGTCGAAGTGGACAAACAGTTGGACCACCTCCGACAGTCCATTCACGAAGCCACCGCGCCCAGGTCCCCCGCCGCGCCGCCTCCACGGCCGTCCCCGACCGGCGGGCCTGCCCAAGCCAAGGGCAGTAAAAAAGGTCGCCGCCGGCCGCGCCGAAAGACGCAAGGGTAAGACGCCGTCGCTCGACCTTCACTCAACCAACCCCCGGAGCAGAGCAGGCCGTTGGCGGATTATGCCGAAGGCCGCAGTCCGGTTTGTTCCTCAAAGGTCTTTTCGATCCACCAGCCACCAAATGAATTCTGAACTTTGACCTGGCTGGGCCTGTTATCCTTGGCAAACGTCAGGGCCATGAGGAGGGCCTGCTCGCGGTTGCCATAGGGCCCCAGGCGGTCCTGGCCCGATTCCGTCTTCACAATCCAGCCTCGGTCTGACTTGGCCACATAGAACGTCTCTTGTTTCGCAGACATAGCGGCTCACGGTTTGGTGAGAACAGAATTCTCACGCGGGTTTCGGTTGAGAAAGGTAACAAGCCAAAGAGTGAGCCTGTGGGATAAAGCGTCAACCAGAAATTGTTCACCGAAGCCAGTCGCGAAATTCCGGTTTGGCAAGGGCGATGCGTTCGAGTTAAATTCGCAACATCCCGGGCAGCTAAGATCCGGGATTTGATTGAAACGTACGTGGGCATAGGCTCCGGAATCGGGCATTCCGTCGCGGTTCTTCCGGCCGGAATTTCAAGCCGCTTCCGTGTCTTGAAGTTGGACGATTCTGCCCCAGGAGTGGTCGGCGTTTTGTGGCGCGGCCGATTCACAGCCTTGACGGAAGCTTTTCCGGGTGAGATTCGTCGGCGAGCACAGCAGTTGCTAGCTTGAGCGTTCGAGTAGTGCTTGCAATTGAAAGTGGGAAAGTCGTGCTGGCGCTCGGCGTCGGCGAGGCGCTGGTGCGCCACGCGGAACTGCCGGTAGTGCCCGTGGCCGACATGCGGATCATGCTAAAGTACAATTCCAAGAATTATCTCCAGCAGGACCTGCCGGATCATGTATTCGACTGTTATATCATTCCCCCTCGCGCCGGCGTGAAGGCGGAGGCTCCCAAGGCCGGACAGAAGTGCACGGTCCTGGTCGGCGGCGCAAAAAGACAGCACATCGACGATTTGCAGGCGGCCGCAAAAAGCGCAGGGTTGATTCCCGAACAAATCGTTCCCAGCCTGATTGGTCCGCTCAACGCGTTCGAATTGGCGAAACCGGATGTTTTCAACAAAGATGTGATTGCTTTGGTGGACATCGGCTTCAAGAATTCCTCGATCAGCATTCTATTGCACGGGGAATTAATCCTCAGCCGCGTGGTGGGCATCGGGGGCGACCGATTGACCGGTGGTGTGGCCGAAGCTTTAGGGGTCAGTTATGCCGAAGCCGAAGGGATCAAAGTCGGCCTGCCCGATGAGGTCCAGGCCGTCATGGTGACCCTGCTTGCGCCGCTGGGCCGCGAATTGCGCGCGTCCATTGATTTTTTTGAGCACCAGCAGGACAAGCCGGTGACGCAGGTGTTTGTTTCGGGCGGGTCCGCCCGATCCGACTACATCATTCAAATCCTGCAGACCGAGTTAATGGTTCCCTGCTTGAACTGGAACCCCGCGAACTTTTTGACCATGGCATTGCCGCCGCAACAAATGGGCGAAATCGAGCAGATCAGCCCCCAGCTTACCGTGGCCATCGGGGCCGCGCTGGCCGTAATGTAGAATTATGCCGATCCGCATCAATCTTCTGGCCGAGCAACAGGCCGCGGACGACTTGCGCCGGCGCGATCCGGTGAAGCGCGCCCTGTGGGTGGCCGGGTTTATTGTAGGCGCGTTGGCGATCTGGAGCGGTCGCCTGCAGGTCAAATTGATGGCTGCCAAGCGCGAGGTCAGCGGCTTCGAAGCCGACTGGAAAAAGCTGGAGCCGTCCTTCCAGAAGGTGACCGCGAACCTCGAATCGGCGGCCGACGCCCAACGCAAGTGGGCGGCTTTGCAATCCCTCGCCGTCAACCGGTTCCTGTGGGCGAACCCGCTCGACGCCCTCCAGTACGTGATTGTCAAAGTGGATGACATCCAGGTGTTGCGCCTGAAAACGGACCAGACTTACTTCATCACCGAAGGCGTCAAACCGTCCACGAACGAGGGCGTTGTCAGCCGGGGCAGACCGGGCACTTCGCGGGAAAGAGTAATGCTGACACTTGAGGCGAAGGACTATTCCCGACCTCACCCGGGCGACCAGATATTCAAGCTCCAGGAAGCCATCAACAGCAATCCGTATTTCAAAACGAATCTGCAAAAGGCGGAATTGACCGCGAAATCACCGGAAATGGCTGACCCGGCCACGGGCAGACGGTACGTGACGTTCACGCTCGATTGCCTGTACAGCGAAAAAACACGTTAACATGGCCAGGCTTTCCAAAGATAAACGCGATAAGCTGATCCTCGTCACGATGGGAACGGTCGCTATTATTGCCGGACTCTGGTACGGTGTCATCAAAACCCGCAACGAAGAGTTCACCCTGATGCAAACCAGGCGCGCCAAAACTCTGGAGAAACTGGACAAAGCACGGAGCGTGGTCCGCCGGGCCGTACAAGCCGAAGCGGACCTGCGCGCGGCCACCAATCTGTTGCGGACAGCCGAAGAAACCATGGCCGCCGGGGATTCGTTTTCCTGGGGCCTTCAATTGCTCGAGAAGACCAAAGCCGGTCATGACGTCAGCATCATTGACGTGGGCCGACCGGTAAAAGGCGAGGTCAACATGCTGGCCCAATTCCCTTATGAAGCCACGATTTTCAGCGTGCGCGGCACGGCTTACTATCATGATTTTGGAAAGTTTTTAGCTGACTTTGAAAACCGATACCCTTACTTTCGCGTTCAAAACCTTTCCTTATTGCCTGGTTCCGAAGACACATCGGGAACAAACAGTTCAACACCCGGAACGGGAGAAGCAAAGCTGTCCTTCAAAATGGAAATCGTTGCCCTGATCAAACCAAACCAGTAAAACGAATGTTTCTCGATCGTCCAGCAGCCGCGCGACACCGATCGCTCACAGTCAAGGCGGGCGAACTCGCTCTGGCGGGTTGGCTCTGCCTGAGCAGCGTGACCCAGGGGGCCGAAACCAACCGTCCTCCCGCCGAAGCAGCGTTCCCCAAATCCATATTTGTTTGGGAGGGTGATATTGGTAAAAACCCGTTTTACCCCCACTCTACGCGGCAGAGACCAAAACGCGCGGAAGATACAGGCAAGGCAGCGACGCAGGATTATTCCCAGCTTTTGGTGCTCAAAGGAATTACCGGCCCTTCGGAAAACCGGATCGCCCTGATCAATAACCTTACCTTCACCAAAGGGGAGGAAGGAGAAGTGAGAGCCGGAAATGGCAAGGTAAAGATTCGCGTGTTGGAAATTCGCGAAAAATCCGTCGTCATCAGCATCGCCGGCACGGCGCCCAAAGAGCTGTTCTTGCAGGAAACACTCCTTCCCATACCCAAATGAGACACCACCCCTTTTGGAGACGTAACCCGCAACCGGGAGAGGAGGTTGCGGGAAACAACGCGGTTAAACAGCTGCTATAAAAAATGTCCGTCAGTCAACCAAACAACTCAATGAAAACCAAACTCGTCACCCTGCTGCTCGTTGGGCTGAATGCCGGCTTCCTGGTCGGCCTGGCCCAAGACAAACCTGCGCCGGACGAAAAAGTCCAAAAACAGACTAACCAACCGGCGACGCCCGCTGAGAAGCCGGCAACTCCCACTGAGAAGCCAGCGACTCCCCCCGAGACGGCGACGCCGGCCGAACCCGCCGGCGATGTCCTGCCGCTGGTCCAGTTCGAGGATGCGCCCATGGTGGACGTCATCAAGACCCTGGCCCGGCAAGCCAACCTCAATGTGATTTTTGATCCCAAAGTCACGGCGGTCGGTCCGGACGGCAAATCACCCTATCCGCCCGTCTCCATCCGCCTGGAGAGTGTCACCGCGCAGAATGTTCTCGAAGCGGTGTTGAACAACAATAATCTCCGGCTGGAGAAAGACCCCAAGACCAAGATTTCCCGAGTCGCGGTCAAAGACCCGGCTGCCGCTGACCCATTGGTGACGAAAATCTATCAGCTTAGGTACACCAGCCCCTCAAATCTGGTGGCTGTAGTCACACCGACCATCTCACCCCGCAGCAAGGCCATTCCGGATGTCCGCACCAGCCAGCTCATCATGGTGGCGACGGAAAAGGAGCTCCTCGAACTCGATCCCTTGATCGAAAAACTGGATTCGGCCACCAGACAGGTGCTCATCGAAGCGCGGATTTATGAAACTTCGAGGAACCCCAACAGCGTCAAAGGCATCAACTGGGAAGGTACTTTCGGCGCTCAGAATTTTACCTTCGGTAACAATTCGAAATTTCAAGAAGGGCTCTCACCCACCAAACCGACACCCGGCCAGGTTGATCCACTCACGGGCTTTGTCGTCGGCGGAGACCCTGGCTACCCCGGCGCCCTCAGCGGGGTCCTCCAGTCACCGAAACTCCTTGCCAACACGGCCAATGGCTTTAATCCCGGCACGGCCTTTCTGAACGCCGATGGCGTGGCGGGTGTCCTCTCCTGGTTCAACAAGGATGCCGAGACGGAGGTCATTTCCACGCCACGCACCGTGACGTTGGACAATCAGCCCACCATCCTGAACGTGACCAAGGCGTTTCCCATATTCAAAGTCACGACCGGGGGCACGCAATCCGGCCCCACGGTGGATATCCTCTACACCAACGTCGGCACCATACTGACTGTCACACCCCGCATCTCAGCCAATAGTAACGTCGCCCTCCGAGTCGTGCCGGAGGTTTCAAATATTGACTCCGTGGACAGCCAGCAGGAAGCAGGTCAAACGTTCACTGCGAACATCTATGCCATCCGCAGGATTGACACATCGGTTTTGATTCCCAGCGGCAATACCCTGGTGATGGGCGGCCTGATGAGCGACAACATCACAAAATCTAAAACAAAAGTCCCGTTTGTGGGAGATATACCCGGACTCGGCTACCTCTTCCGCAGCAGCGCCAAGAATCGAAACAAGCAAAACCTGATTATTTTCATCACACCCACTATCATCAGCGACGATGACTTCCAGCCGACGCCCACCGACTTCCTGAAGAAGCACCCGCTCCCGGACAAAGCCGAGAACGATCCAGGTCCGTTCACCAATACAATCCTCGACAGCGCCGAACCGCATGACTGGTCCAAACCGGTTTATTGATCGCTGATCAGCCGAAGTTTCGCGTAAAGCGCCCGTGCCGAACGGGCGCTTTTTTGTTAGCGGATCGAAAGCTCCTGCCTGATGTTGAACTTCTCAACGCGTTTCCGCAGCGTCGCCCGCGTGATGCCCAACAGCTTCGCCGCCTGAACCTGATTGCCGTTCGTTTCGGCAAGCGCTTCGATGATCAACTGTCGCTCCACAGCGGGAATCACTTTCAATTTGCCGTCCCGCCGCGCCCAACGAAACAAAGTCCGCGCCACCGCCGCCAAATCCGTCCCCTCACCCGGCGCGCCTGCCTGCGCGATCGCGGCCTCCTTTGCTGAAGAAATCCCGCGCTCCTGACCGGCCCGGTCGCCGGGAATCTCCGACGGCAAATCGCCCAACAGAATGGCGTCGCCCTTCGCCACGACGATCGCCCGCTGGATCACGTTCTCCAATTCCCGGACATTGCCCGGCCAATGGTGCTGCTCCAGCACTTTGACCACTTCCGGCGAGATGGATTTGGGCCGCTGCCCCCGGCCTTCCGCGAACTTCTTCAAGAAGTAATTCACCAGCAGCCGGATGTCCTCCCGGCGTTCGCGCAACGGCGGAATCTGAATGCGCACGACGTTCAGGCGATAAAACAGATCTTCGCGAAACTGTTTCGCGTTGACCGCTTGTTCCAGCGGCTTGTTGGTCGCGGCGATCACACGGACATCCACATGGATGGGCTGATTCCCGCCGACGCGCTCGAACTCACCGGATTGCAGGACGCGCAAAATCTTCGTTTGCGTCGCCAGGGACATGTCGCCGATTTCGTCCAGAAAGATCGTGCCCTTGTCGCACTGTTCGAATTTGCCGATGCGCTGGACGGCGGCGCCGGTGAACGCCCCCCGCTCGTGGCCGAACAACTCGCTCTCCAGCAGATTTTCGGGAATCGCCGCGCAGTTGATCGCCAGGAACGGTCGCTCGCTGCGACCGCTGTGATGGTAAATCGCGCGCGCGACCAGTTCCTTTCCGGTCCCGCTTTCACCAGTGATGAGGGCCGTCGCGTCGGAACCGGCCAGTTGGCCGATCAGCTTGAAAACGTTCTGCATCGCCTCGCTGCGGCCCACGATGCCCAGGTCGTAGTCTTCCGATTCCAGCAGCGGCTGATACGACACCACCTGTTTCATATCGTGCGCGGCTTTGAGCGCCGCGACCACGAGTTGCTTCAATTTCGGCACGTCGAAAGGTTTGAGCAGATAGTCGTACGCGCCCAGTTTCATCGCTTCGATCGCCGTCTGCGTCGTGCCGTAGGCGGTCATCATGATCACCGGAAGTTTGGCGTCAGTCTGCCGGATGCGGCGCAGCGTTTCCAGACCGTTCATTCCTCCCATCCGCACATCCATGATGACCAGGTCCGGCCTGGACCGGGCGAGCAGCTTCAACCCTTCTTCGCCGCTGGAAGCCGTCGTCAGCTCGATTTCCAGCGAATCAAAAATGCGGCGGAAAGAATATTGCACGTCCGCTTCGTCATCGATTAACAACAGCCTGTCCATAGCATTCAACAACGGCGACAGGATAAACGTCTTCCCGGAAATTGCATGGAAATTCTTGCCTCCCCGATCGGGGCTTGAAATGTCTTCCCCGGCTCCTTACCAGCGGAGACGCGCACGGAAAAAACTCTCATCTCACGGATGGAATCCTGGCGGGGCCGTCAATTCGTGCCGGCCGCGCCGGCCCGGGTGATTTCCGCCAGATGATGACGCTCCTTCAAACTGACGTAAACCGCCCCCCCGATCAGGCTCCAGAACAGGCTGTTGGCGTAGGTCAGCAAGGAAAGCGACAGCGCCTGCGTCGCGGCGACATTGATTTCCGGCACAGCCAGCATCAGCACATACAGGTTTTCGCGCACGCCCAGGCCGCTGGGGGTGATGGGCAGAGCGGAAACACAGATGATCATCGGCACAATCACAAAGAGCGCCACCGGTGAGATGTTCAGATCGAGCCCGCGCGCCAGGGCCACGACGATCAGGACGCAAACGGCGTTCAACAACATGGAAATGCCCATGGCCCGCCAGAGGAAAGCGCGGGCGCGGCCAAATTCGCGGCAGGCGTCCACGCATTGTTCCAGCAGTTCGCCCTTGGGCAATTGCCGGAGTCGCGCGCGTGAGCGGGGCCACCAGCGCGAAAGGCCGCCCCAGAATGACAGGCCGATCACCAGGCCGCAACCGGCCGTCATCAGGAGGATGAATCCCGCCAGCGCCGCCAGCCGCTTGTGCGCGTGAAGCAGGGACAGGTTCGGCAACATCATCAGGCAGGCGAACAACAGCATCGCGAACAGGCCCAGCAAACGGTCAACCACCACGGTCACCACCGCCTCCGTTTTCTTGTGGTGCGTTTCACGCGCCGCGTAGTAGGCCTTCAGCAGGTCGCCGCCGGTGGACCCGAGCAGAAAGGAATTGAAAAAATGCGCGATGAACGAGATCTCCGTGGCGCGTCCCAGCGACAACTCAAGCCCGTGAACGCGCAACACCATCCGCCAGCGCAGAACCCCCAGCAGGATGGTCGATCCCATCAGCGCCAGCGCCAGCAGCCATGCCGTCCGGTTCACCAGCGCCAGCGTGCGCCAAAGCTCGCGCGGGCCCGACGACCACGCCGCCTGCCATTGTTGAATTCGGGAAAGTTCGCTCCAGGAGCCGCCCTGTCGCTCCCGGGACAGCCGTCCCTCGTTGAGGAAGATGGAGTGAAGAATCCAGAACAGCAGCAGCCCGCAGACCCCGAGCCGCCAGCCGATCCGCCAGATTTTCCGCGCGGCGCTCACTCGTCGCCCCAGATGCCCTTCAAATGCCCGACACCCCGTTTCACATCTTCCACCGCCACGGCCGGACTGAACTCAAATACCTTGAGGTGCTCCGGTTTGACCAACGGCCGCAGCGCAGCGAAATCAATCATGCCCGAACCCGGAGGACAATGATCGCGCGCGGGAAACTGCACATCGTGAATGTGGAAACCCGCCAGCCGATGTGCCAGGCAGCCGAGGTGCATGCCGTGATGGATGAATCCGAGGTTCTCTTTGATCTGCGCGTGGCCGGTGTCGTGCCAGTAACAGACAGCCGGATTGCGGAATTCCTTGAAAAACAAGGTCAAGTCGCTTTCCAGCGGAATTTCCTCCAGCGCTTCGCGGTTTTCAATGCCGAGTTTGAGGCCGCGTCCTTCCGCTTCCGCTGCCAGTCGCACCAACAGTTCATTGGCAAGCTGGATGTGCCGCTCCTTTTTTTGTTCGCGTTTGTCGATGACCTGGGCGCAGAGCTTTTCGTATTTGGGTGTCTGTTGCTGGCCCGCCGCGATCATCTCAATCAGTTTGTCGGTGTAATCCTTCATGTCGATGCGGCCCAAATGGAGCACCACCAACTCCGCTTTCAACCGCTGGGCCGTCTCCAGGGTCTTGAGCGAATGCCGCCAGGCGTTCTCCCGCTCGCGACTGTCCAGAGACGAAAATTTGAACAGGTTCGGATTGGCCTGGTGGACTCCGATCGGCAACGGACAAAAATTGTGCAGCGTCGAGATTTTGATCTCTCCGGCATCCACCGCCTCGAGGATTCCCGGCAGCAAGCTGATCCGGATGCCGTGACTCAGTTCCGCACGCTCGAAGCCAAGGTCGCGAATTTCCCGCAGCATGGCGCGCCCGTCGGTGTGGCGATGGGAATTCCAGCAGGTGGAAAACGAATACATGGAAAAAGGGCCGGGCGTGGTTCCGGCTGGGACAGCACTCGACCCCCCGGGATTCGATTATTTACAGATCGGCGTAACGGGCGCTGAGCATGGCCGAAAACCGGGCCATCTTCATTTTACGACGGCGCCGTTCGCTCGGCTTTTCATAGTGCCGGTGGTTGCGCACTTCCTTCAGGACACCTTCGCGGTCGATCTTTTTTTTCAATCGCCGCAGCGCTTTTTCCACCGACTCGCCCTTTTTGAGTTTGATTTCTGTCAACGCAGATTCACTTCCTCTCCGGGACTTGGGCGCCCGCGGACGATCATCGCCCGTTTCGGCCTTCAAGTCAGGGGGAAAGAGGGTAGTTTTAGCCGGTAACCGTGTCAACCTGCAAAAGCAGCCCGGGCCCGGCGCCGGGCGGAAAATCGTTAAACCCGCTTGCTTTCAATGGCTGACCGGCACATGGTAGGCGCCATGGGTTTGCCCCGTCAAACGGTGCCGCTCAGTCCGGAACAAGTGGCTGATTTGAGCCGAAAACTCTCAGACCTGCGCCACAACGTCAACAACCACCTCGCACTGATGGTCGCCGCGCTCGAACTCATCCGCCGCAAACCGGAAATGATCGAGCGCATGGTCAGCAATCTCACCGAGCAACCGCAGAAGATCCTTGAAGAGATAAAGAAGTTCTCCGAAGAACTCGAACGCGCCCTCAAGATCACGCGCGAATAGTCCGCCGCGCCCGGTTCCGCCGACCGTCGCTGCCGGTGGCCTATACCGGCATTCTTTCCGGCCGATCCCCTTCAAAACCGCGCCGGACACGTCCCGGCCAACCGCCGAATTTCCTCCGTAACCTCCCTCCCGCACTCGGCGTCTTGAGAACTTGCCGGCAACGGAACATACGGACAATCGCAAAAGAACCACGACCGAAAGTCCGTGATTGGCGCCCTTGCCGCTTTCATGACACCGGCGCAGCCGCGAGCACTCGCGCGGCGGACCAAACAGGCGCTCAGAACGCCAAGGTAAAACGGGAACAGCTTCGGCAATCGGACTAAAGCTTCGGGGTAAAGGCAGGGTGGGTTAACAGGGAAGCCACTGCGGTAACGCAGTGGCTTTCCGCTTTCGCCCCACAGGCAATTATGACAGATTCCGCGGCTGTGGAACACACCGATGCGGAGCTGATTGCCGCCGTGTTGAATGGCGACACCGCCAGTTTTGAGCCGCTGGTGAAAAAATATCAACCGCGCGTCTTCGCCACCGCCCGCCGCTACGCCCGCCGCGACAACGAAGTCGAGGACATCGTCCAGGAAGTCTTCCTCAAGGCATTCCAGAAGTTGCGCAGCTTTCGCGGGGACGCGCCCTTCGAGCATTGGCTCATGCGCCTGGCCGTGCGGACGTGCTACGACTTTCTCCGCGCCCACCAGCGCAACCGGGAACTGTCGTTCAGCGACATCTCGGACGAGGAAAGCGATTGGCTCGAGCGGTTCGACGCCCATCCATCCGAGACCGGCGAAAATGCGGCAGCGGCGCGCGAACTGGTTGAGCGCGTGCTCGCCCAGCTCTCGCCCTCGGCGCGACTCGTCATCACGCTGCTGGAGATTGAAGATCGTTCGGTAAAGGAAATCGCCGCCCTCACTGGCTGGTCGGTGCCGGTGGTCAAGATTCGCGCCTTTCGCGCCCGGGCCGAGATGCGAAAATGTCTGGCAAAACTGGCGCGGGAAAAGTATTTGTAACCCGCGCCCTGATAATGTCGTCTAGTTGAACCAACCGGGTATGAACCTCGCCCACCTCGCCGTTTTGCAGGAGAAATTGCTCGCCGCCGCGCGGGCGAACCGTCCCCGCCAGGAGGTGCCCTACGCCTTCGAAAAACGCGTCATGGCGCGGCTCGCCGGGAAGCCGGCGCCGGACCTGCTCGCCATCTGGAACCGGACACTCTGGCGGGCTGTCGCTCCCTGCCTGGTTGTCACGCTGCTGCTCGGCGTCTGGACGTTCCTTTCGCAACCCAACGACAATCCCGGCGAGACACTCGCCGCCGATCTGGAAAACAGCCTCTACCTGCCGTTCGACAATCAGACCGACGTCCAGTGAACCCCTGGAAACCCATCCTTGCCGCGCTGGTGATTTTTGCGGCCGGCGTCGTTACCGGCGGTTTGACGGTCACGCTTCGGCAGTCGCGCGCGCCGCTCCCCCCGAGCGAGCCGGTCAAAAAGCCGGCCGGCCTCCCTCGCGAAGGCCAATTGCGCGAGCTTTCACGCAAGATGCAAACCGAGCTTGCGTTGACCCCCGAACAACGCCAACACATCGAAGCCATCGTCCACGACAGCCAGGAGCGAATGAAAACCCTGCGGGACGAAGTCGGTCAAAAGATCGGCGAGGAATTCCGGGAAATGCGCCAAAAAATTCGCGGCGAATTGACGCCCGAACAACGAAAAAAATTTGCGGAGATCATGAAGCAGCACGACGAACGGAACAAACGCGACGAGCGCACGGCCCGCCCCTCACCGCCGCCGGCCGCCGCGAAGCCGGAATGAGCGCCGGGATGTTCGGTGTTGGATGTTCGATGTTCGGTGTTCGCTTTGCAACGAATACGCCCGACCTGAGGAAGTTCCAACCGATGGCAATTCAACCCACCGCCTCCACCACCGCCTCGGTTCCGCTGTGGCCGACAATTTTGACACGCTCGCCCCGTTCAATCATCTCTCCCTGCGTCATGACATCCAGGATTTCCTCGCCAAACTGGGCTTTGCCGCCGGGGCGCAGCGACGAAACGGCCACCCCCGTCTGGCCGATGCGCGAGGTTTGTTTCTGCTCCAGCTCGGCCACCGTGTCCATACCGCTGGCGGTGTGGGAAACGAGCTTTCCGTAAATCGGCGTCTTCGGCAGCCAACGGCTCAACACCAGGACCGCCGCGGCCCCGCCGACAAACGCGATGAACAGGTCGCGCAGTGGCAATTCCAGTTTTTGAAAAGTCGGAATCGCCGGCATGCCGGGATACACATCGACCATCGCCATCACCAGCGCGACCAGTATCAGCACCGCCCCGATCAATCCCAAAGCCATCGTTCCGGGAAACACAAACAGCTCCAGCGCGACCAGCGCCAGCCCCAGCAAAAACACGGCAATCCATTCCAAGCCGGACAAGCCGGCGATGTAACCGCCGAAAAAGTAGAGCGCGAACGCCACGATGCCAATGATGCCGGGCAGACCAAATCCCGGCGTTTTGAACTCGATGTAAATGCCGGCGATCCCGATGATCAACAGCAGCGGGCTGATCATGTTGATCCAAAGCGCCAGTCGCTCCACGCCGGTCGGCTTGATATCCGCCCGAACCGCGCTGCCGAAATCGAGCTTATCCAATAACGCATCGATACTTTCGACTGTCCCCGACGAGAGCAAGGGTTTGGGTGGATCGCCATAAGTGGCGCGCGCTTCCGTGTCCGTCAATGTGAGTATCTCACCCTTCCTATTTATCACTTTGCCATCGATTACCAACTCAGCGGTCTTCTTCACCATCGCGTCCACAACTTCCTTGTTGTAGCCGTTCTTCTCAGCGTTCACTCTCATTAGCGCGCTAATTGCGGATGCTGATTTGACCTCGACGGTGTCCGACATCGCCTCAGTCCCGCCTCCTGTGGGAGACATAACAACCGGAGCAGCGGCGCCGATAACGCCGCCGGGAGCCATGAATACCTTCTTCGTGGCAAACGAAAGCAGCGCACCGGCGGAAAAGGCCTTGTGATTCACATACGTTAAGGTCTCGCCTTTGAAATTGTCGATTATCTTGATGATTTCCAGCAGAGAGTCCACCCGCCCACCATAGGTATCCATGTCGAGCACGAGCAAAGTCGCTTTGGCCTCCATCGCCTCCTTCACACCCCGGCGAACCAGATAAACCAACGGCGGCATGATGTCGTCGCGAATGGGCAGGACATAGACTTTTTTTTGGCCGGAGCTGGCCAGACAACTGCGGACGCCGCGACGGCGCCGGAATCCTGCGGCGGAAAGAACCCGCAACGATCCAGCATTTGCTCGATTTCCGACCTGGCCACGCCCAGTTTGCGGGCGGCGTTCAACAAATCGCGCGCATCGGCAGGATGCCAGTTGCGACGGCTCCGGTCGCTCAAGCCGGCCATATCAATGGGCGCGATCGCGTCAAAGATGTCCTCGATCAATTTGGCCCTGGTTGCGGCCGTCAAACCGCTGTTTTCGCGGGCCCGCCTGGCTCGTTCACAGCAGGAGCGAAGTTGCGGGCCAAATCGCGGGTCATCGTGCAGAAGGAACCCGCCCGCCAACTGCGGCCGGTTCAGCCGGCGCGCCGTCTCCGAAAAGCTCGCGGACGCGAAGTAAAGCAATGACAGCGCTGCGAACAGCGGAAAGTCGTTCAGGTTGGCGTAAAGCGCCCCTGCCAGCAGCGCGGCCGCGTCCAGTTCCTCAAGCGTGCACCGCCCGTACCGGCCCAGGCATTCTTCGAAACCCGGCGAATTCCACTCGGTGGCCAGAATCTCAGCCAGGCGCGCCACACCCTGCAACGTCAGCGGAAATCCGGTCGAGAGCAGCGGATCGATAAATCCGGCGGCCGACGGCAACAGC
>WNFZ01011141.1_pt1 | contig 14658 bp, 17 predicted proteins | sample 5400081 | NCBI WGS metagenome assembly WNFZ01 (sample SAMN13153365, study PRJNA577476) | soil metagenome | isolation source: 80 cm soil or saprolite under grassland replicate 1 | place: USA:California | collected 2016-06-15
TGGCGAGGATCACTTCTTTGACGCCGCCGCTTGATATACGTGAGATCAATTGTTTAATTTTCAAATCGTCAGGACCAATACCTTCGATCGGAGACAACACTCCCTGAAGGACATGATATTTGCCCTGAAACCCACCGGTGCGGTCCAAAGCTAACACATCCAACGCTTCTTCGACCACACAGATCAGGCTTCCGTCGCGCTTGTATGATTCGCAAATCTCACATTTTTCACGGCCTGCTTCGGTGATGTTGAAGCATTCCTGGCAAAACGCGGTTTTCGCTTTCAAGTTCGCCAGTGCAGTAGACAGATCCTGCGAGACTTCATCAGGTGCCCGCAGAAGATAGAACGCCAGCCGTGAGGCGGACTTTGGTCCAATGCCTGGTAAACGTTCCAGTGAGTTGATAACAGATTGAATAGATTCAGGTAAAAGCATAAGTTAATTTTTCTTTACCTTTTTGACGATCAAGTAAATTACTGTACCAATAACAATTAGGATCGATGAACCCCAGCAAACCAAAACTGCAATCTCTGAAATGCCAAGGTGCATGGAGGTTCCTAGAACGGCAGCCCACCCGCGAGTGGACCCAATCTTTGTTCTGCCAAGGCACGAGATTGATCGAGCGCCATGTTTACCGCGGACAGAACCAAATCCTGCAGCATCTCAGCATCCATATCCTTTACGAATTCAGGGTTGATCTCTACTGACCTGCATTTCTGATCACCCGTCATGGTGACTTTGATGGCACCGCCACCAGCCGTTGATGTGACAGTTTCCTCAGCAAGTTTGGCTTGTGCTTCCGCCAGTTGTTGCTGCATCTTTTGTAATTGTGCCATCATTCCCCCACCACCCATCTGCGGGCCTTTGTTAAATCCTTTAGCCATAAGAACTCCTCTAAGAATTTAGTTTTCTTATCAATCCCACCAAATCGATAAGATCATATGGGATTCATTTTCGATTTCAGTGGTTGCCAAAATGTCTTCTGCTTCTGAGCCACCAAACCATTGAATTTCATCAGCTTCGAATTGTTCTCTTACTAATCTTTCCAATTGAAATTGATAGCCATTTTCAGGGTAAATATAAATGGTATCGGCGTGCCAATGTCCATTCGCCATATCCCGAAGTGAGACTAGATCCAGCGGCATCAAAACCGAACGCCACATCTTATGATTCGCTTTCAACAACTCCACGATCTTTCTGCCATTAAAGAAATTGAAATTGGTGTGCTCAATGATATCAAGCTGAAGCTGCTGTGCTTCACTTATCTTTTTGGAGACTGTTTGAGGCGTATTGCTTATTATAAACGTGGGTTTAATATCGTTTCGTTTATGTCGTCTTCTGTCTTTGTTATCTGCTGCCATCATCAACCTCAATTAATACTCGCGAATTACTCACTGCTTAACCAGCACAACACAAAATAATCCTACATATCTACAATCTCGCCACCATGTTGGATGGCAGTTGCGACCATGCCGTCCTGTGGCACATTCGGCGGAATCTTGCCTTTCGCGTTCGTTATCACACAACGCACATTCACATCAACGCCGAACTCATCTTTGATTAACTTTTGTATTGCTTCGATTTGATCAGGCTTGTCGATTTTCGACACAAGCACGTCACTTGCTAAACCTAAGATCAACGTATTGTCTTGCACATCGATCATTCGAACCGAGTTCATGAGCGCGGAGAGATTCGCCTGCGCTTTGGGGAGCCCCGCGGACATGTGCTTCCACGCTTTGATAACATCTCCTGCAGAGATAGCATCTCTGTCTGCTATGTGAGCTTCGCCCTCACTTCCCTGACGAGTTACTTCGCTTTGCGAGGAGGTTTGAGGCCTAGACTCCGTTTGTGAAGTGGTAGAAGGCTGAGGCTTGGTCTGCCGCGGCGCAGCGGGTAATGGAGCAGACTCGTTCGGCGTGTCCAAAACTTCTGCGAGTGCGAGTTCCAGACTCAACGATGGCTGCCAGCCGCCGCGCAAATCCGTAGCGGCATTGTTGAAGGCTTTCATCATGCGCAGCACATCGCTCGTGCTAAATGACTTCGCATGAGATTGCATTTGCTTTTTCACGTCTGCCGTGGCTTCGACCTGATTGGCGTTGCCCATTTGAATAAGCAGCAACCCACGCAGATACTCAACAATCTGACGTGCAAGCGAGCGCGGATCTGCTCCCGCATCAAGCGCTTTGTGAATGGTCTCAAGCCCATGCGCGGGATCGTGATCATTGATCGATGAGATAACATCCAACACAGTTTGACTGGTCGCCGTGCCAAGCACTGTTTGCGCAAGGGCGAGCGTGATCTTATCGCCCGTGGACGAAAGTTGATCGAGCAGGGAAATCGCATCGCGCATTCCACCCGCGGATTGGCGGGCGATTTGAATCAGCGCATCTTCGTCCGCCTGCAGATTTTCGGCTTTGACGATCATTTTGAGATTTGTGACAATCTCACCTACAGGCACGCGTCGGAATTCATGGCGCTGACATCGCGACAAAACTGTCGCAGGGATTTTGTGAATTTCAGTTGTAGCTAGAACAAAGATGGCATGCGGTGGCGGTTCTTCAAGTGTCTTGAGGAGCGCGTTGAACGCCGCCGTAGAAAGCATATGGACTTCGTCAATAATGTAGATTTTGTACTTACCCTGCGAAGGCGAGAAGTTGATCTTGTCGCGCAAGTCGCGGACATCATCCACAGATGTATTGGATGCCGCGTCGATTTCGATGAGATCCATAAAACGATTCTCGTTGACTGCTTTGCAATGTTCACATTCGTTACAAGGGCGTTTGGTTGGATCAGGATTCGTGCAATTCACCGCTTTTGCCAAAAGACGCGCGAGGGTGGTCTTTCCCGTTCCGCGCGAACCCGCAAAGAGATACGCATGCGCGACACGGTCGGCCGCGATGGCATTCTTCAGCGTAGTGACGATGTGGTCCTGCCCCATCACTTCGTCCCATTCTTTTGGTCGGTATTTACGGTAGAGTGCTTGAGTCATAATAGCTGTTAGCTTTTAGCAATTAGCGGGTAACTACGGCACCTTATACTTTGCGCGCAGGTTACCGCTTGGGTCGAACAATTGCGCTTCCTCGCCAGATTGCCAAACAGGATCGCTGGCATTCCAATAAAGGTCAATGACCGTATTCGTTCCAGTCGAGGTATGGACTTGCACTGCGCCATCTTTGTGCAGAACAATTTGGGGAAAGACAAAGACATGGCGGTCCTCGTCTCGCAACTCCCAATTCGCCAAATTGATCTGGTCGTCACCTTTGTAAGCAACGACTACCCACTCAGCATTCAACGTTCCTGCACCGATGACACTGACGATTTCCACAGGAATATCCGCTTGCGGATTGAGAGTTGGCTGAAAGGCAGATTGGTCCTCCGAAACGGGAGCAAGTTGAACCGTTGAAAGAGCTGCGGAACGGTAATTGCGGTCGTACCAAAACAGGATCGTTCCAGTCACGCAGGCAGAAATGAATACATTCAACAGCAGGTAAAGGAGCAATCTACGACGATCCATGTTCCTCGAATAATAGCACAAAATTTCGACTATTGAATTAAAAAATCCTGCGCTTGAGTTAAAAGCGCAGGATTCAAAAGGCAGGAAAACTATTATGGCAGTTTCGTCAACACGAAATCATCAAATGTGACATTTGCTGAAGCCACATCTTCACCACTCCACGTAAATAGAGCCACACCACCGGTGGTGTACGTTGAATCAGAAATCGAATCAACCTTCTGGCCGTCCACATACAGCGTCAACGAGCCGTTACCACAGTCAGCGCCAATGCGGTAGGAAGGGGCGTTCGCCGTTACAAGATCTGAATATTGCCACTCGTTGTTATTTGTCAGGAACACGTCTTTCTGTCCAGTAACTGCCTTGGCAATCGCATATTGTCCAGCCGGGGTAATGGCAAAATAATAAAAGTCATTCGTCGTCACTTGCTGGTGGCAAATAATTCCAAACGCAGTGGTCGGGTCAGTATTGTTATTCGTTACGTTAACTTCCGCGTGGATGTTCTGGTAATCCTGGTCATTGGGTGTGCTCCACACAAAATAATTTTGGGTGAAGAGAATCACCTGCAAGGCTTCATTTGCGTACTCGATCGAGCTATCCTTGTCGGTGCCCGTTCCCCATTTGGAAGAGGAAAAATCATCCTCTAAAAGTACATCGCCCTGTTGCGGCGCTTCTGTTGAAGGAGCTTCCGTGGAATTTGGAACGTCCGGAACATCGGTGTCAACAGGGACACTCGTTGGCGCACTCGGTGTATCCCCCTCACCCGTCAGATTCGAAACCGCCTGACAAGACAATGCAGCCAAAGCAAGGCATGTAACCGCTAGAAAAACTTTATTATTGCTCTTCATTTCATTCTCCTTTGGTAAAAACGTAGCGCAATTTTAGCAGTTTGTCTCGGGAATTAAATAGTACATCATGGGGAATTTTGGATTCAGCGACTCATTGTGAACGCGACCCAATCTCCCATCTGCCTCCTTTCGTTCATTCGTAGATCCTTTGCCTGCCCTGCTTCGATGACACGCTGCTCTTGGTCTTGCAGGATTCCGCTTAAGATAATTGAGCCACGATCTTCCATCAAATCTGCAAGACCTGCATCAAAGAGACGGATGATCACTGGTGCGAGAATATTTGCAACCACGAGAGGCGCTTTTTCAAAAGCAAATTGTCCATTCTTGATTTCATCCACAGAACCAACGCCCAGGATAAATTCATCACCGACATCATTGCTATCCGCGTTCTCACGCGAATTCTTCACAGAACCCGCATCGATATCTACACCTAACGCTTGTGCTGCACCGAGTTTGATCGCGGCGATGGATAGGATTCCAGAACCGCAGCCGACATCGATTACAGACAATGGACCATTGACGATGGACGATTTTTGATGGTCCATGGTCTGTGGTCTATCATCAAAGAATTTCTCCATCAACTCCAAACATAACTGCGTGGTCGGATGTGTTCCTGTTCCAAACGCCATGCCGGGATCAATTTTGATCGCTACACGGCTGGGATCAGGCGAATCCATCCATGCTGGGACGACGACGAGTCGCTTACCGATAAGGATCGGCTTGTAATGCTGTTTCCAGGCTTCCATCCAGTTTTGATCCGCTATTTGCTTGTTCTCCAAATAGGCGCGCACAGTAATTGGACCGGTCGGTGTGCCCGCGTCTTCTTCATCATTGTATTTGACGCCCTGCTCCATCATCACACCGCTATAGGCAAAACGCGCTAATACATCGGCGACCGCTTCAGCAAGTTCGCCATTCACTACAAGAGAAACTTCAAGCCAGTTCATGTTTATGAAATTCCATCATTTCAAATATTTGTTTGAGCACTTCAAAATCCCTGGGGCGAATATCGGGCAGGTTGCTTAGCGAAAAATAGCCCGCCTCCGATATTTCGTCACTTGGTTGGAAGATACCATCTTGAATGGTGCATAAATAATATAAAATAAATTTATCAGGAGCAAAGGTCTTGACGAGAAGGAGCTTTTCAACTTTTGCAATTAAGCTTGTCTCCTCTAAAATTTCACGGACCACTGCTTCCTCTGAATCTTCTCCGTATTCCAAACCGCCACCTAGCATTCCCCACGGGTAAAATCTTTGATATGTGGCTTTACCAAGAAAGATTCGATGATCCTGATCGAAAATCACTGCCGTTACGCCCACGTGAAACAATGGTCGTATCAAGCGCGATAAGATAATCTGAAGCCAATAAGGAAGCACCCGCCAGACTTGAAGCAAGAATCTTTTCATGGCTCAAAATGGTAAAACTTGACTTGTGCCTTTTCAAGCGTGACCAAGCCAGCTTTGATATGCGGTTGTATCAGTTCAAGAAAGCGATCGAGCTTTTCAGAGGTATCCACAATCTCAACGATGATCGGCAAATCTTCGGAGAGGGTATCAAATCGAAAGGTGTGGATCTTGCGAGTCGTCGCTCCAAACCCCATCATGCCGCGCAGGACGGTGGCACCCGCCAATCCTTGTTCACGCGCTTTCAAAACAATCCATTCATAGAGTGGTTTGCCTTCATGTTTATCGGCTTCCCCGATGAACACACGAAGTAGCGTCCCTTCCTGTGGAAGTTGCATGATTATCTCCAAATCCAATAGGCGACAGTTCGTCCCAGCCAGACAAGTATGAGACCGAATATAACATTAGCTCCGACATTTGCCAAAGCATTGAAGGTTTTACCATCACGAAATAAATTGATCGTTTCGTTTCCAAAGGAGGAGAAGGTTGTAAATCCACCCAGAATTCCTATGAACACAAATGACCTTGATTCAGATGTAAAAACGCCGTGCGCTTCGGCAAGCTGTGCAAGAAAACCGATCACAAAACATCCCATGAGATTAACTGTAAGCGTGCCATACGGGAAGTCAATGCTTTTGCTGGCGGTTTGAGTCCAGGTACTGAGGAGGTAACGAAATACAGAACCGAGCGCTCCGCCAAGGGCGATGAAAATAACGGAATAGATTGAAAGCATGAAATTTTTTCTTAAACGGGATTAGCTATCGGCTTAGAGGGATGCGGCCCGTCATCCCATCAAATGCGACAGTAAAGCGAGTTGGGATCACAGTCCACACATTCCAATTGCAACGTAGCATGGGAGATATTATAGCGGTGATACACCAGTTCGTTGATGCGACCCTGAACCTCCGCTCCCGCGCTCACAGAGATATCCTCTGTGAGAATGTGCGCGGACATGGTGCGCAGATTCTGTGTGAGACTCCAAACATGGATGTCATGAACGCCGAGCACACCATCCACTTTAGTAATGTCGCTTACCATCTTTTTGATGTCCAAATCGCGCGGCGTAGACTCAAGCAGGATGTCGATGGTCTCACGCAAAATTCCCCAGGCATTGTAGAGGATGAGAAAACCGATCAACACACTGACAAACGGATCGAGCCAGTTTGCATTCGTGAAGTAAATAATGACGCCAGCAATCACCGCGCCGACGGTTGAAATAACATCGCCCATCAAGTGAACAAATGCCGAGCGCAAGTTGAGATCCGTTTCGCTGCCGCGATGAACAAGCAATGCGGTAACGAGGTTGACAACAACCGCGATCAGACCGACGCCAATAAGGATACTGGACTTCACTTCAGGAGGAGAAATAAAACGATGGTATGCCTCGTAAAAAATTCCGATGGAGATCAACACCAGCGTTGTCGAATTTAACAATGCAACGAGAATTCCCGCACGGTGGTAACCGTACGTTTTCTGAGCATTCGCGGGCTGAGATGTGAGGCGGATCGCAAACCAACTTAATCCAAGTGCAATGACGTCGGTGAGGTTATGCGCCGCGTCGGTAAGCAGTGCAAGGCTATTGGCGAAATATCCCGCGCTAGCTTCGACGACGACAAAGGCTAATGTGAGAAAAAGGGAAAGTGAGAGACGCGAAGTTGTTTGTCTTGCGGCTTCTCGCAAATGAGAATGAGTATGGGTATGTGAGGATACAGTATTCATAATTCCTAATTTTATTAACGAGGCTACTACCTAACCGTGTTCTACGTGATCGAGCCCCAGACGATACAATTTTGCCACATGATCGTCGTCGAGGGCGTAGAAAACCTGGCGCCCATCCTTGCGACTGCGCACAAGGCGCATTTGACGCAATCCACGGAGTTGATGGGATACCGCGGATTCGGTCATTGCCAGACGTGCTGCGATGTCTCCCACGTTCATTTCCCCTTCCAGCAGAACGGAAATGATCCGCAAACGGGTAGGGTCGCTTAGGGCGCTGAAAAGTTCAGCCAAGTGGGTTGAGATGTTTTCATTGAGTAGCATAAGTAATTACATGAATAGTTGTTCATGTATTCAGTATTATAAGATACAAAAATAGAGTTGTCAAATTCTGATTCCTAATGTCTTTGGAACCAGCCACCATAATTTAATCAAACAAGAACTAAGGTGCGAGAGGAGTCTGGGTCGGTTCAGATAATTCAGGGACCTCAGTGGGTTGCGCCATCATATCAGTCGTCATTTTGAATTAATGTAATCCCAAGCTTCTGTCATTGTCATGCCAACAAAATGATCAAGGGACAAACGTTGCAGTTCTCGTTGCATATCTTCTTGTAAAGCTGGGCTTCCCTTTGAATAAAACCAATCCAATTGTGCCTTCAAAGTTTCAACTTGTTCAGAAGTAATGTGAACTGTTTCTCCGTTGCCATCGAGCAACGCTTCGAAGCCAGGAATAAAAAGACGGTTACCTTCTATCAGTTCTTCCGTTTTGCCTGGGGTTGTCTCAATAAGATTTGCTAATTCTGTACTATGCTTCCAAAATAGCGAATCATAATGTCTCCCCGCCGGTGTTTTTTGCATAATTTCGGCTTCAACGCGAAGCATAACCGTGAACATATGCATGTTAGTGAATGTTGCCTGAACTGTATCTACCTGGGTCAATAGCAGTATCGAAAATGCTATAAATACAATGACAAAATATGACCAACGTGAACGTTTATTGATTTTCATGGCTATTTATTGACGGATAAATCTTTATCGCTGTTCCAGATTGGAGTTCTAAATAAAATGAGCAGACCATTTGTCTGCTCATTGTTTTCTGTATCATCCACCCAGTGCGTCATTCAACCAATCGAGGAAGCCCTTTTCCTGCGGCTTGACCGTTGTGCCCAAACTCTCTGCCAACTGCGCAAACAACTCGTGCTGTTCTTTCGTTAGCTTTGTGGGAATGGCGACATTGACGATCACCAGTTGATTGCCGCGATCTTTCCGTCGCAGATAGGGCACACCTTTCCCTCGAATCGTGAAGACCTTTCCAGGTTGAGTTCCCGCGGGAACCTTTAGCTTGTCATCGCCATCGAGAGTCGGAATATCCACTTCCGCACCAAGCACGGCCTGTGCGATATTGATATCGAGATTCAAAATAATGTCATTTTCACGACGTTTGAAGTATTGATGCGGCTTCACATCAAGGATGAGGAACAAACTCCCCTGGGGTCCGCCGAAAACGCCAGGTCCACCCTCTCCTGCCAGGCGGATTTGTGTACCACTATCCACGCCTGCAGGGATTTGTACTTTTTTCTTGACAGACTTGCGTTCCAACCCACCGCCATGACATGTCTTGCAAGGATTGGAAATCGTCTCCCCGCGTCCATTACAGGTGGGGCAAGTCGCCGATTGGACCATCTGCCCAAGGAAGGTTTGACGGACCTGACGCACTTCACCCTGTCCATTGCAGGTGGGGCATTTTACAGGAGTAGAGCCGGGTTCCGCGCCCGAGCCGCCGCAACGCGAACAAGTCTCATCCCGCTCAAACTCGATCTCTTTTTCCACGCCGAAAACCGCTTCTTCAAATTTCAATGTGACTTGCATCTGCAAGTCATGTCCGCGGCGCGGCGAATTACGCGAACGTCGTCCTGTGGAAAAACCAAATCCGCCGAACAGTTCCTCGAAGATGTCGCTGAAGTCCGCGGTATAGTCATGGAACCCACCGCCCATGTTGCCGAGTCCCTCTTTGCCAAAGCGATCGTAGCGGGCGCGCTTGTCCGAATCAGAGAGTACACCGTACGCTTCATTGATCTCTTTGAATTTCTCTTCAGCATCAGATTCTTTACTTACATCGGGATGATACTGACGCGCGAGTTTACGGAACGCAGCTTTAATCTCATCGTCACCCGCGTTCCGTCCAACTCCAAGGATTTCGTAGTAGTCTCTATTGCTCATAATTTGACCATATCATTGCGAGCAGAGCGAAGCAATCTCCCGTTAAATCGATAAAATCTCATCGAGAAATTCCAACCAATTAATCGGAGATTGCTTCGTCGGAAAAATCATCCTCCTCGCAATGACATTATTCCTTCACTTCGCCTTCCACAACGTCCGGTCCAGCATCAGGGTTTGGATTCGGACCCGCTTCACCCTCAGGGGCAGCAGCGGATCCCTGATAAACAGCGCCACCAATCTTTTGAATAGATTCGCCCAATGCCTGCGTTGTGGCTTTGATTGCGTCAAGGTCTTCGCCTTCCGCGGTTTTTTTCACATCCGCGACTTTTGCTTCTACATCAGATTTTACTTCTGCTGGGACCTTCTCGCCGAATTCGCGCAAGGCTTTCTCTGCAGCGTAGACAGTGTTATCTGCATTGTTGCGAGCTTCGATCAAATCGCGGCGCTTGCGGTCTTCCTCAGCGTGCGCTTCCGCGTCCTTGCGCATCTTTTCCACTTCCGTGTCAGAAAGACCCGAAGAGGCGGTGATCGTAATATGCTGGGAACGTCCGGTTGCCTTATCGCTGGCGGTAACCTTCAAGATGCCATTCGCGTCGATATCGAATGTCACTTCAATTTGCGGCATACCGCGCGGCGCGGGTGGAATTCCGTCCAGAATAAATTTACCCAGCGACTTGTTATCTGCTGCCATCGGACGTTCGCCCTGCAGCACATGAATTTCCACTTGCGTCTGGCTGTCACTTGCCGTGGAGAATACCTGACTTCGACGTGTCGGAATCGTAGTGTTGCGCTCGATCTGAGACGTGGCAACACCACCTAGTGTTTCAATCGAAAGGGAAAGGGGTGTCACGTCGAGGAGCAGAATATCCTTCACTTCTCCACCGAGCACGCCTGCCTGGATCGCTGCACCAATGGCAACCACTTCATCGGGATTCACTCCCTTGTGAGGTTCCTTGCCAAAAAATGCGCGGACTCTATCCTGCACGGCGGGCATACGAGTCATGCCACCAACCATCACCACTTCATTGATCTCACCCGCGGTCAATTGAGCATCGGATAAGGCTTGTTTAAGGGGAGCAATCGTTCGGTCGACAAGATCCGCAGTCAATTGTTCGAGCTTGGCGCGAGTCAGCGTCATCACCAAGTGCTTGGGTCCGCTCGCATCGGCTGTCAAATATGGCAGATTGATTTCGGTTTGCATCGTAGTGGAAAGCTCGATCTTCGCTTTTTCTGAGGCTTCCTTCAAACGCTGCAAGGCTTGACGATCATTATGAAGATCGATGCCGTTATCTTTTTTAAACTGCTCGATCAGATAATCCATGACACGCAGATCGAAGTCATCGCCGCCGAGGAAGGTGTCACCACTCGTCGCGCGGACCTGGAACACGCCGTCACCCACATCGAGGACGGAAATATCGAATGTACCACCGCCGAGATCATAGACGGCAATGATTTCATTTTTCTTTTTATCGAGTCCATAGGCAAGGGACGATGCGGTCGGCTCATTAATAATGCGTAGCACTTCGAGACCCGCGATCTTGCCGGCGTCTTTTGTAGCATTGCGTTGTGCATCATTGAAATAAGCAGGGACAGTAATTACCGCCTGCGTGATCGTCTCACCGAGATAGGCTTCTGCATCACGCTTGATCTTTGCAAGGATCATCGCCGAAACTTCCGGCGGACTATATTCCTTATCATCGAGCATGACGCGCACATCGCCATTCTCCGCGCTGTTAACCGCGTAAGGGACTCGTTTGCGTGTCCGTTCCACTTCGGCGTCATCTGCTTTACGTCCCATGAAACGCTTGATTGAAAAAACTGTATTAGTGGGATTGGTAATCGCCTGATTGCGCGCCACGCGTCCAACCAGCCGTTCGTGATTTTTGTTGACCGCGACAACAGACGGAACGAGTCGTTCGCCTTCTGCAGACGGAATTACAACCGGTTCGCCGCCTTGCATAACTGCCGCGACAGAGTTGGTCGTACCAAGATCTATTCCAATAATCTTACCCATGATTGCTCCTTTGAGATAAAGTAATTCGTAAATAGTAATTAGAAATTACTATTTACATTACTGCGCCACCCTAACAAGCGCCGGACGTATCACGCGCTCGCCAAGCATATATCCATTCTGCACAACCGCGATTACAAACCCACTTTTCACGCTATCAGCAGGTTCGTGCGAAATCGCTTCGTGAAAGTTCGGGTCGAATTCCATACCTTCTGCTTCAATGCGCTTGATGCCTTCGCTGTCGAGCAGGTTTTGCAGCTTGCGAGCGATCAGTTCAATGCCGTTCGACCAGGAGTTATCTGCAGGGCGGTTTTGCAAAGCGCGCTCCAGGTCATCGAGGACGGGCAGGACTTTCTTGATAATATCGCCCTTCATCGAAACATAGGTCAGTTCATTATCACGCTCAAGACGTTTCTTATAGTTTTGGAACTCTGCCTGGGACCGCATCCAGCTATCGCGATAATCGGATACCTTGGATTCAGTCTCTGCAAGTTTCGCTTTTAGCGCTTCAATCTCAGCGGACAGTTGTTCTGTATTATCAGATTCCGCCACCGCTTCTGATTGAATCTCCTCGACGGGAGTCTCTTCGATTTCCTCTTCGTGTTTGTGTTTCTTTTTCTCGGTCATGCTTTCTTTCACCTTTATTTTTTATTCACCAACAATGGTGTCATTCACAAGGTCACTTAATAATCCTGCTACATAGCGGACAGTGGGAATGGTCCGTGCATAGGACATACGCATCGGTCCCAGCACGCCCAACATTCCTGTTGCCATGCCTGGTACGCCATAACGCGCGACTACGATCGAACACTGACGCAACTCTTCCCACTCGCCTTCGCCGCCAATCAGCACCTGCAACGCGCCGACATTGCTATTGATCATCGTCCGAGCAAGCAGATCCTGTAACGTGGATCGTTCTTCAAAGAGTTTCAAGGCGCGACGCGCATCATCTTCAGCAAATTCAGGCTCGGATAACACATTGGTGAGTCCATCCGTGTAAATCGAGCGCGTCGGGACGTGTTGACAATGCCGCGATCGCGTCCACGGCGAGACCAGCCAAAAGTCCGTTAAGGCGCGCAGCCGTTTGGCTGAGTCGTTCCTGTGAGACAGGTTCTGCCAACGTCAGGATCTGCTGGCTGACCTCCCCTCCCGCCATCACAAGCACCATCAATATCTGGCGTCCCTGCGTAGAGATCAACTCCACATGTTTGTATCTTGCTTTTTCTGTATGCGGCGCTGTGACAACGGAGACCGCCTGTGATTGATACGCCAAGATCGAGGCTGCCAGAGTCATCCAATGATCCACGCCCGGGCGGGACTGAAAGAATTGGTGCGAGATCGTTGCCTGAATGGATGGCGAAAGTTCCGCCTGATTCATCATCATCTGGCTGACGAAGTACCGGTACCCTTCTTCTGTGGGAACACGCCCAGCGGATGTATGCGGCTGGCGCAGGTAACCCATCTCAGTTAGCGCGCCCATCTCATTGCGTATCGTAGCTGTCGAAAGCCGCAAGTGATAATGCTCCGCCAGCCGCTTCGAGCCAACCGGCTGAGCGGATTCAATATAATCACGAATGATTAAAAGAAGTAGGGTTTTCTGACGTTCATTAAGTTCTTGCATGGTTTCACACAGTTAGCACTCTCGACTCGAGAGTGCTATAAAACGTGCAATAATAATATCATGTTCAAAAGAGGGACGTCAATAAGAGGAACGTAAGAGATTAAAAAACAGACTGACAATCCTGTCAGCCTGCATTCCTATTATGGTTTCTGTATGGGGCGCCAGGCGGGGTCGAAATCCAAAGCGGGATCATTTGTTAACCGAGTTCGGCTTCCGCCTGTAATGGTCATAAAGTAAACATCGCGATTTCCCTCGATATCCATGCCTTCAGATGCGATCCACAAGCCATCGGGGGAAAATTCCACATCCTCGATCGGAGTTGGGAAGTAGCTTAAGCGGGCAGCAATTCCATTGTCTGCATATTGAACGCTCATAAGCCAAGGACGCGGGTTTCCACTGGGACGACGTTGGCTGAAAAGAATCACTTTGCCATCGCTGGACCACGCCGGCAAATAATCCCAAAGCGATTGCCCACTATGGGCAACTTGAACATTATCCTGCCCGGTACTGTTCATCACCCAAACTTGATAAGTACCAACGCGTTTCACGAGGTATGCAATTTTCTTTCCATCTGGTGACCAGGCTGGCTCGCTGTTTTCGATATTTACATCGAGGCTGGTCAGGCGGGCCACTGCAAGGGAATCTACGTCAAGAACATAAATCTGCTTATTTCCATCGCGCAGGGATGTAAATGCAATTTTCTTACCATCGGGTGACCAATCAGGATCGAAATCTGCGCCGGGGACATTCATGAGTTGTTTGATGCCCGTACCATCTACATTCATCATAAACAAACTTGAATCAGAATAATCGCCATCGAGAAAATCGCCACGTCCGCGGCAGGGCGAAGTAAAGACTAATTGTGATCCATCCGGTGACCAGGATGGCTGACAGGCACCGCTATCCAGTTTGGTGAGCTGAACGAGGTTTGTTCCATCCAAGCCCATCATATAAATTTGAGGCAACCCGGAACGAATGGACGCGAACGCAATCTGACCGCGCCCGCCTGCCATTAACGTTGCCTGAGGGATTGATGTGCTTTCCAATGTGGAAGTTATTTCCACAGTAGGAGTTGCTGTGGGAACAAGGGTAGGCGTCGGCGTAGCTGATTCGACAGCAACAACTGCAACAGGTGTATCCAATGAAACTGGAGTCAAAGTAGGAGAAGGTAAAGATGTGGGCGTATTGGTTGAAGAAAGGAATGGGATTGGAATACTGCTGATCGGAGATAAGATATTCATTACCTCTGCAGGAACCAGATTAGGTGCAAATCTCACTGTGCCGACAATTGCCAAAACCAGCAAAAATAGAACAGCTAAAACAGCCGCG
>WNFZ01009799.1_pt1 | contig 14656 bp, 13 predicted proteins | sample 5400081 | NCBI WGS metagenome assembly WNFZ01 (sample SAMN13153365, study PRJNA577476) | soil metagenome | isolation source: 80 cm soil or saprolite under grassland replicate 1 | place: USA:California | collected 2016-06-15
CAGTTTGTTGACGACGAGAGTCGCGAGCGCCTCGCCTTCAACGTCCTCAGCGATGATGACGAGCGGCTTGCCGCTCTTCGCGATCTGCTCGAGCAGCGGGAGCAGGTCCTTCATCGAGGAGATTTTCTTTTCGTTGATCAGGATGTAGGCGTTCTCGAGAACAACTTCCATCCGCTCCGGATCGGTGACGAAGTATGGAGACAGATAGCCGCGGTCGAACTGCATTCCTTCGACCACTTCCAGCTGGGTTTCGAGCGTCTTCGACTCTTCCACCGTGATGACGCCGTCTTTGCCGACTTTCTTCATGGCCTCGGCAATGATATTGCCGATGGTGGTGTCGTTGTTGGCCGAAATCGTCCCCACTTGCGCAATCATTTCGCCGGAGACGGGCTTGGAGAACTTGTCGAGTTCGCCCTTGCCGCGCTCGCCGGTCTTGGGATCGATGGCGCCGCAAACAACTGATACGGCCTTCTCGATGCCGCGCTTCAGGGCCATCGGGTTCGCGCCCGCCGCGACGGTCTTCACGCCTTCGCGATAAATTGCCTGGGCGAGAACGGTCGCGGTGGTGGTGCCGTCGCCGGCAACGTCGGAAGTTTTGGAAGCGACTTCCTTCACCATCTGCGCGCCCATATTTTCCAGATTGTCTTTCAGTTCGATTTCTTTTGCGACGGTGACGCCGTCCTTGGTGATGGTCGGCGAACCGAATTTCTTGTCGATCACGACGTTGCGGCCCTTGGGACCGAGCGTGACCTTAACAGCGTCAGCGAGTACGTTGACGCCGCGAAGAATCGCCTGGCGGGACTCTTCTCCGTGAACAATTTGTTTTGCCATTGTGTGAATCTCCTTATGAATTTCGTTGTGAACCTTGTTGGCTTCGAGCCGCGAGCTGTGAGCAGCGAGCAATCAGCTTTTAAGCTCTCAGCTTTTAGCTCTAAGCCAAACCCAAAACCTTTGTCATTCCGAGCGAAGAAGATGATTCGCTTGCGGACCATCTTCACAGTCGAGGAACCTGTTTTTTCAGGCCGACGACCGAGAGCCGACGACCGACGACTACTTCCTCGATCCGGCCGTTTCTTTCTTAGCGGCGCCGGTGAGGACGCCCAGAACTTCTTCTTCGCGCATGATGACGAACTCTTCGCCATCCAGCTTGATTTCGGTCCCGGAATACTTGCCGAAGAGGATGCGGTCGCCATCTTTCACATCGAGGGGACGAACCTTGCCTTCTTCGCTGATCTTGCCTTTGCCGGCGGCGATGACTTCGCCTTCCTGCGGTTTGTCCTTAGCGCTGTCCGGAATGTAAATTCCGCCGCGGGTAGTGTCGCCTTCTTCAATCCGGCGGACCAGAATGCGGTCATGGAGGGGAGTAAATTTCACGGCCATGTTCAAACTCCTTTCAAAGTGTGCTTGGTGATGTTGGTAGTTGTTTGGTTGATAGAGGTAATCTGATATACCGATTGTTAGCACTCAATGTCTTCGAGTGCTAAGTATAGAAAGGTGAATGCGCTGATGTCAAGGGCTTGGCACATCGGTTGGCGCCTCGCCCCAGCCAAGCATGCTGGCAAGTTATTGTACTGCATGTACTTACAATGAACACGGCTTTTCGAGAGCTGGAGGGATGGGCAGCGGCAGGTGCGGCAATCTTTCGCCTCTGACGGTGCTTTAATGAACGACACTGTTGCTTTAACGCACACTAGACGGGCATCGGTTCGTGTAGTTTCCATGTCTCGATACTTAATCACTGATACTCCTGTCCCTTGTTCCCTGGATTACGCCAGTAACTTGCGACGGGCCCAAATCGGTACCTATCATTGAATCCGCAGTGTCTCGTTTTTGGCGCGTGCGAGGCCGTTTGTTGGGTTCGTTAGCAATCGGCGGCGCCGTCAGGAGTAGATGTTTATGGAAGTCGATTTGGCCGCTCCTGGGCAAGCCACTGCCCACCTCAGTGATCTCCATCCCGCGCCGTGGCAGAAGCGGTTGCACTCCGGCGGATTGCGTCAGCTCAGTCAGGTCAACAACGAACTCTGGCTTCTGTTGTCGATTTTCGTTCTGACGGTCGTGCTGAACACTCTGCTGGATGCGCACCACATGCTGCTTGGCTTGTACACGCTGCCCACTTTGTTTTCGGCGTACGTGTATGGCCGCCGCCACGCTACCCTGACCGCACTCGGCAGTGTGTTGATCGTGGTGCTAATCACGTATTTCAACCCGGCGGTGTTTGGACATCAAGCCGCTCCCTTACCGATTTCGGAGAAATGGTTCGAACTCTCAGTGTGGGGCGGGATTCTGCTCGTCAATGCTTATGCCATGGGCACTCTGTATGAGCACAAGCAGAAGAATCTTCATGAATTGCGCAGTACGTACCATGGCGTGCTGATGATCTTGAGCCAGTTCATCTCGAAAGACAAGTACACGCAGAACCATTCGTATCGCGTTTCCGTGTACGCCACCAAAATTGCCGCACAAATGGGGATGGGCACTGACACCATCGAAGACATCCGCGCTGCGGCGCTGATTCACGATCTGGGGAAATTGGAGGTCAGCCGCGAAATCCTCTATAAGGCTGCGCGTCTAAGTTCCGACGAATACGAGCAAGTGCAGAAACACGTTGACCTGGGAGTGCAAATGCTTCGGCCGGTCGGCGGCCCGTTGTCGAGGGTCATTCCGATCATTCTGGCGCACCACGATAAGTTTGATGGAACCGGCTACCACGAGACCCAGGGCGAAGAAATTCCGCTGGAAGCCCGGATACTCTCTGTGGCTGACGTTTATGACGCGCTGACCAGCGATCGTCCTTACCGCAAGGCGATGTCGCCATTCGATGCCAAGGAAAATATCCTGAAAGCTTCCGGCACCGACTTCGATCCAAGAGTAGTCGATGCCTTCGCATCTTGCTGCCGCTTAGGCCTGATGGATATTCCAGAAATAATGGTTTGATCCCCTCGTAACCTCAGGCAACGAGAACCGTCACCGCAGGGTTATCTTCTTCGTGGATGGTGGGGTATCGCCGGAAACTCTTTCAGAGCTGCTTGAATCTGCGCACGTTGTTCAACACTCAAGGCAGTGAACCGAAATCCATACTGGGTTCCAAGCGCCCGCACAACCTGCGCGGGAATCGTCTGTTTGCCGGATTCGGCCAATTCGATTTCGAGCGTGACCAACTCTTCAAGTGCCAGACTGTGGGCGACGAACGCATTCACCCCGCCTTCGCTGAGATTGCGCGCCCATCCCTCCAGGTTAAGGCTCTGGCCGTCCCGTTGGAGGCGAATCTGAATCCGCTTCTCGAACACATGCCGAGGCGAGATCCGGCCGTCAGGACCGGGCTTGTCAGAAGAAGTCATCTGTCCCTGCTGTAAACTCCTGACGTCTGCGCTGACAGTGACGCCTAGAGACACTGCGTCTTTGTTGAGCTAAGTCTTCAGAAGATCGCATCACTAACGCTGCTACTCGCGCAAAGGGGAGGGGCCGTACTGCGCGTAATTATAGCCTGCGCAGCAGCATCAGCCGGCCGGCCAAAGCTTGGGGAATCCCTTTAACTGATAACTATCGAATGACCCGGGCTCGCATTTTTGCAATTCCGCGAGGGTGCTCGAGTTGAGTTTGTTACGAAAAGCGTGCCATCCGCTAAAGCAACTCGATCCATTCCACTTTGCCTCCCCGGCACTTACGAGTCTTTTAAGAATTCGGTCGTCCCTCCGGGACTTAGCTTGTTCGTCCCACGCTGCCCAGCGCTTCCGCCCTGGGCTAAGTTGGCACGCCCCTGCGGGGCTAGATTTTCCGTCACTGCGGTCCACTGCATTCGCTTCCGCATGAGTTTCGTAACAGACTCGTACGTGCCGGACTATCTAGATGCCGCCGCTACGCGGCTGGTGCGTGGTTCATTCCACCGCCGTGATCACCACCGAGCTTCGTAACGGACTGTTTTTGGGGAAATGGGAATAAGGATTCTTCGCGTGCCGGGCTCGACAAAGATTCGTACAGGAGTCTCCAGTGAAAACTAAATTGTGTTCCCAACTCCTGTGTTTTCCGAAACTTCGAACCTGAACAAACAAGCTGGCTTTGGCGAGTCATTTGCTGGCATCTTAAGGTACAAGAGGCTAGATGCTGGGTGACCCGGCGGAAAGTTGGGAGCCGTGATGAACAAAACCCTTGCAGAGCACATTCAAATTCTTGAACAGAAGGTGGATTCGATCAACACGCGAATCATGCAGGAGAACGATTCGCGCGAGCGCAACGAGCTTGAATCTGAGCTCCGCGCAGTCGAGTCAGCCCTCACACATTATCGTTCTGCTTATGAAATTGAGAGCGGACTGTCAAGATCCAATTAAGCCTTTGGCTCAAGAATATTTGACGAGTTCGCGCTATCCTTTATGTGGATAACGCTTCCGTTCTGCTGTGAGTAGATCTGCGGCATCCTTCGAGCGCTTCTTCATCTGAGCGGACTCGCGAGTATGTTGCGCGGATAGCTTCTTGGCCCGGGCAGAAAGGCACCGAGCATCTTTCGCAAACCGTGTCCGATCTTTAAGGACTGAAGCGTGAAGTTCGCCCCTCAGTCGATCTACTCCCGGGGTCTCCTCTGCCGTTTTTAATTTCACGCTGTCGAGATCGCGCTCAGCTTGCCGGATGGCTTCTCGCATCTCCTTTAGCAATGTGGGGTTGCGGCTCATTGCATAGCGCATTGCATAAGGGTAGATGCCGAAAGACCGGACCGCGTTGGGAGCCCGTACGTTGGATTTCATTTAACGAGGCTCTCTCCCGCAATTCCGCGATGATGGCTAGACTCGAATCGCGAACACGGCTTTCAGTCGGCTGCCTCGGAACTCTGGGGTTTCAAGGCAGCCACTCTTGGTGATCGAAGCGGCACGATATTTTGGGCCATTGCCCAGGCGGCAGATCCGATGGCCCATGAGATAAAGAAAGCAGTCCACGGCAGCCGTGTTCTGGGAGCGGCCACGATTGCGGGGGCCCAGATGAGAAGCGTAAACAGGCTGATCATGGCGGCTTCAGCCCACGCGGCTATACGCGGAAGAATTGAAAACAGCACGCCGAGACCGCAGGCAATCTGTCCCGCCCCGGTCAAGTAAGCCCAGCCAGTTCGGAAAGGAAGCCACGCCGGCACCAGGTCGGCCGTCGCCTGCACATACACGATATGCGAGAGGCCGATCGGAACGAGCCAGATCGCAAAAAGGATGCGAGCGATACGAATGCCATTCTCGCCCAGGGCAAAGGCCAACGGTGATCCATCTCGCAGCTTCGCGAGCTTGGCAAACAGAACCCAGCCTCCGGTCATCAGGACAACAAGTTCGCCAAGGCCCAGCCACACCGCTTCCATTCGCGGCGCCACGAACAGAGCTGGCACTTTCAGCAACATCCAGAGGATGAGGTAAGGAAAAAGGATACGCACTGCCCATGCTGCGGTAGCTTCGAAAAGCAGCCCGATGCCCCCTAAAATCATGATGAGGCCCGAAGCATAAGCGAGGGCGGTCCGCCCAGGAACCCATGGAGCAACGGGCTGCCACACCATCGCGAAATCGCCGTAAACAAAGGCCAGGATACCCAGGCCAATCATCCCCACGGCAAAGAGTGTCAAAGCCGGTTGTTCGTTGCGCGTCATAGCCATGAGACGGTATGGCAACGACGGACTAACTGTCAATGCGTGATGATTTGATTAACACCACTTTGATGCGCCCCGTTGAGGCCCGACATTGGCTTCGCTTTTGCGAGAGATGAGTCTGATTAAGTAATGCGGAACACAGTGACAATTCGAGTGCAAGAATCGGTGCGAAGCAGATTACTTTGCGACCTTAACGGCTGTTCTTTGCGATCTTCGCGGTTAAGAGCTTCTAACCGCAAAGCACGCCAAGGGTTCGCAAAGATCGCAAAGCACGGCACATGAAGTCACTATATTCTGCACACCCGAATGTCGTGGATTTTATCTCAGGAGCAAGTGCGTGCAGGAGAACTTATCGTTCGCTGCCGGCGCTGGCAGCGCGGCCGGAAGCTTTCTGATTTTCTTTGATCCATTCGGCCAGTTCCTGGCGCGCGTAGCTGGGCATGTCGAGAAAACGCAGGCCGCCCGATCCATGGTTGTCTTGCCGGACCAACTCAGCCAGACAATGGAAGCGGTCGGGATTTCCGGGAAGTGCGAATTCAAGATTCAGCGAGTTGGTGACCGGAAGGTCGCCTCGTTCATAGCGGATCGCCGCCCCAAAATCGCTGATGTCCGCAAGCAATACCTGAACTGCGGCCGACTTCGCATGCCGCGGGCTGATCCTGGCGGGAACCATCGCAGAGACACGATTGCCACCTCGGCGTCGCTCCCGCGCCATCAAGTTGCGGACCGCGCGCAGCCCTTGCCGCAACCGCTCGCTGGACAGCGGCTTGTACAACACTATCTGCGTCCCGGTCTTGAAAACGCTGTGCATCGCGGCTTTCGGCTCCGCCAGCACAATGCGCACTGATTGGCTGCATGTCGCGAATCCGAGAAGTTGCTCCAGGACAACGGGCGCTTCCTCCACATGATCGTCCAGCACGATCGCATCGTGGCGGACTGCGAGGGCACGCGACAAGAAATGATGGGGGTCCGAACACAGCGCCAGCTCTCCTCGCTGCCGGTGTAATGATTTGAGAGAAATCGCGGCAAGTTAGTGCTCCCTTGGTGATGGCGGCCTCCTCCTTCGCCAACCAGGCGTCCAGGCTCTGCCGTGTTTCGGGAGTGCGGCACTGGAAATGAATTCCGCTCTTGCCATAGCCGTCGTCCCAAACCACGATTCCCGAGGCGAGCACAACGAACCCATCCGGCAGCACGATTTCAAGATCAACCGACTCGGCTGAACGCATCCGCATGGAGCTATAGATTGCAACGCCGTTCGCACTGATGTTCACCGATGAACACTCGAAAGTCCCGCCAGAACGGACAAGTCTCAAGCGCACAGGAAGGATCTTCGAGCACCGGAAAGCACGCCTGCGATCCGCGAGCATGAAATCGTAAGCCGCGCGGAGCGTCCTCCTTATTTCAGCGTCTTGAACAGGCCGCTTCAACACGAAGTGAGCGCGACAGCCCAAGGCTCGTTCCAGGTTTCGAGCGTTCGCCGCCACCGCCACCACAACAGCGTTCTTGTTCAATCGGCTCTGCTGCAATGCTGGAAGGTACTTTTCTTCGGCCTCGGGAGTGTCGAAATCGACAATCACCGCGGCATACTTCTGCTCATCCAAGTGCCGGTCGATCTCCTGAGGAGCCGGACGGGAGTGGGCCTCGATGCCCAACTCGCTGCATACGGCGCTGAAGTTCGCGACTGTGGATACTTCATTCGTCAGCAGAAGCGCACGTAATGCGCCGACCTCCCCCATAGCTGCCCCCCGACCTGCGCGAAAGTTACAAAGTCAAGCGCTTCTGCAAACGAAGTATCAGACTTGCCCCGCCTGCTTCCTAAAATTGTAAGTTCCCGTTATGCGAACGCTTGCATTACCGAGCATTACGGTGGGAACACGGGGGCGTTACGTCTGGTGTCTTGATCGGGAGCGTCCAAAGCTGAGTCCTAATCGGCGTGGCCCAGATCGAGCAGTTCGAATCCGCGAGTTGTCTCCTGCTCGAAAATAGGTTCCTTATCAATTTCAGGGATGTCTTTGCGCAACAGATACAGGAGGTACCAGAAACCCATGCCAATCCCGACAAGGGCGCCTCTTGCGATAGGACTGGACAATGCCCAGTACTCGAGCTGCGCGGTCATGACGACGAAAACAAAGAAGCCCAGAACGTAGGAGAGGGCCAGCACGATGGCCGAGTCCCGGAACGCTGGCGGTGGGCAGGTGAAGGGCAGTTTACGAAATCTGAAGAGCAGTATTTCGGCGAGCAGCAGTGACCATGCGGTCACTACGCACACCTGTAGCAGAGCGACCCGCCATCCCCATAAGTAGCCATACACCGGAAGAGCAATCGCAAAGACCCACGGAAGCACAAAACTCAGCATTACCTTCAGCGCCATGGATGCGCACTCTGGTTTGCTTCTATCCAACAGGAATTTGAAGACCCAATTGGCTTGAATTTCGCTGGGGACTTCGAACGCCACTCGAACTCCTACGATCATGCAATAGCTCACAATTAACGGAATCGCCAAAAGCTCTGCGGAGGGGACAACTCCCGCATGAATGCGCCTCCCACTGAATGCTGAGAGTAGAAATTGTGATGCAGTAACAATTCCGAGCCCCAGGAAACCTCCGAGAATCAACCCGTGGCGCTCGCTGCGGAAAAGGGTTTTAATCGCATACCTGTATCCCGCCTTCTGAAAAGGGCTGGGCATTACTGTTCGATCGAGCAGCCTGAAGATCCACGTCCAGCGGGTACCCCGGTGGACTGCCAAATTGGACTCTACTCCTTCAGGTATTCGTACGAAGCATGCACGGTAGGTAACCGTGTAAATCACCACAGAGGCGACGATCACTATTAACGTGCTGAGCGGAGCCGTGTGACCAAGAGCAGCAAGCGCGGAATTTGCTCCGCTGTGCAACAACTGGGATAAGCCAAGAAACCAGACTGCGGGAAGGAACTTGAGGAGCGGGAAGTAGTCTCTCAGTCCCAGCGGAACTGCGAAGCTTGACGCCAGCGTGGCAACAAGGCAGCCCACAATCGCTGAGCGCAAGTAGAGGGAAATGCGGCGAAACGCGAAGTAGGGCAGAGCGACCATCAGCAGCCCAACGACAAGAAATACCGAGAAGAAGCTGAATATGCTTGCTAGCAGAACGACGTAGATATGCACTCCCACGAAATGCACGAAAAAGGAAAATGAGTCCACGGAGGCACCGACTGCAAGCGGGAAAAGCAAACCGGAAGCCGCATTGACGTCTATAGCCAGAACAAGGGCCGAGAAAGCGATGGCAGTGAGGTTCGCAAGGAAGATCGTTGTTCGTGACAGTGGAAGCGGAGCGAGATTTGCGTGGTCCCGCCGGTCAGGAAAAATGCTGTCCCAACGCCAGACCGCGACGACCCCACTGACGACCATCGAAAGAACAATGAAGAAATACTCTTCCGGCAGAGCAGCCATCGCGGGATCAGCAACTTGTTCCCCACGCATCCACTGAAGCAAGGTGGAATACTTCTCGAACAGGAAGACAGCGTAAAAACCGCCAGGCAGCGGCAGAAGGGCGAGGATCACGCCCACGCTGAAGTTTAGATCGCTGCCTCCGGAATCGCTGGTGCCATGAAAGAGGCGGCCGATGAACAGGCGCGAGAGCAGCACCAGGGGCCTCTCTGAACAGGAGAGCCAATATTTGCGCAGCAATCGGAGCGGCGACGAGGGCATTAATTCTCCATGCCGCATTAATTCTCCATGGCGCGAACGATGTCCCTGCTCACTTGATTGGTGTCCACCTCTTCGACGAGGTGCATAAAGGTGCGCTCCAGAGAAGAGCCGTTCGCGTTGTGGATTGTCTCTGCCCTGCCGCAAGCCAGAACATCGCCCTTCCGCAAAACCAACAGGTGAGAGCAGACCTGTTCGACAACCTCCAAGACGTGCGAGCAATAGAAAACTGCTCGACCGGCTTGCCCAAGTGCCTTGATAAGGTTTTTCAGAATAGATGCAGTGGTTACGTCAAGGCCCGACAATGGTTCGTCCAAAATGACGATGGCGGGATTATCCATCAGGGCGGCAATGAGGAGAATGCGCTGCCGCATTCCCTTAGAGTACGAACCTATTGCACCGTGACGGTCTGAATGCATGGACAACAATTCAAGAAGAGCGCCAACTCTCGATTCGAGGCGCCGGCGGGACATTCCACGCAGAGTGCCGACCATCTCGAGGTATTCGTATCCACTCAGATATGGGTACAGATTCGGTTCTTCCGGAACATAGCCAAGACACTTCCGGTAGCCAACAAGGTCGCGGTGGATGTCCTCACCGTTAAACAGGACCTTCCCCCGCGTTGGCTCAAGGATCCCAATGAGCATCTTTACTGTTGTGCTCTTGCCTGAGCCATTGGGTCCGACGCACCCGAGAACCTGCCCCGGCTGCAGGGAGAATGTGACGTTTTTTACTGCAGGAATCGAGGCATAAGACTTGCTGAGTTCCTTCGCTTCCAGCATCGAGGTCTGTCCTTCGGCACGCCTTGGAGTTAGGACACCGCTGAGGTTAGAAAAGTTCCTTCAAAGATGGCAGATGCGCCGCTCTTCCTTCTCTTTTGTTTCGGAACCACTATAACTGAGGCCGCATCATCCTTCGCGATTTTCGAAGGCGTGGGTGCGTGAGACCCGATCATCACACGCACGGCGATTGAACTTCTTTCGGGCCGCCTGCGTACCTATCAGTGGGAGGTCTCCCCATGGCTGCATTCTTCCTCTGGTGCATTCTGTTCGTTGTCTGCTGGCCGCTGGCGTTGGTGGCGTTGATTCTGTATCCGATCGTGTGGCTGCTGCTTCTTCCCTTCCGCATCGTAGGAATCACAGTCCACGGAGTGCTCGCTCTGATCACCGCCGTGATCATGTTGCCGGCACGCCTGCTGAGCGCACCGTTCCGGTTGGGGCGTGCGGTGTAGATGCGATCCAACGAACTCGCCCACGTGCGGGAGGGCATTTCCTCCGCCGACTTTGGTCGCCACAGTTATGTCGCAATTCTAATCACTACGAGTTGCAACTTAGTAGCTTGCCCTGAGCAACACCTCCGACCAGAACTCACCAACTATGTCAGCGCGCAAGGCCCAATTCATGGATAATAAATGTCCGCGTCTGTGACTTTGGTCACAGACGACGGATGGCTCAGAATTCATAATAGAAATCTACATGCAACTAGGTTGCATGTAAGGAGGCGAATGAAATCTTTGTGTCGGCGCCCAGTATCGTCATGCGCCAGCCCACGGCTCATTCTTGCTGCGGTTTGTGCATTCATACTTTTCTTGGCGTGCGAGTCGGCGTGGGCCGCGGACGGCGACTCTACCGTGTCGATGCCCTCGGCCTCCGATGTTGCCAAGGAGACGAGTGCTGCCCCACCAGAACCGCCCATTCAGGACAACAGTTTCCTGGTCGAGGAGGCCTATAACCAGGAATTCGGCGTCGTGCAGCACATCAACACCTTTACCCGTTCCTGGAATACTCACCAGTGGATCTACACCTTTACGCAAGAATGGCCGGTTCCCAGGCAGGCCCACCAACTTAGTTACACGCTCTCCGATGTGAATCCCGGCGACGCCCACGTCTCGCCGGGCATCGGAGATGTCGCGATTAACTACCGTTACCAACTCGTCGGAAGCGGCGATACTCGGATCGCTGTCTCGCCTCGCCTGACGCTGCTACTTCCTTCGGGAAGCTCCCGGTTGGGTCGCGGCTTCGGCGGTGTCGGGCTGCAGAGCAACATCCCTCTGAGCTGGGTGGTGAACAAACATCTGGTCACGCATTGGAACTTGGGAGCCACGCTGGTGCCTTCGGCGAAGAATCAGTTTGGCGATCGTGCGACGACTACTGGTTACAACCTGGGTCAAAGTTTCGTCTGGCTGGTACGACCGCGCTTCAACGCCCTGCTTGAAACAACGTGGGTTGGATCCGAATCCGTTGTATCGCCGGGCCGAGTGGCGCGCTCGCGCGATCTGTTGATGAGCCCGGGAATCCGGTGGGCATATAACTTCGCCAGCGGCCTTCAAATTGTGCCGGGCATTGGCGTTCCCGTCGGCCTGGGGCCGAGCGCCGGAGAAAAAGGAGTGTTTCTGTATCTAAGCTTCGAACACCCGTTCCGGAGGCTGCAGCGATGAAGGCACCCGGCAGCGGCAAGACGAGACATCTGCCCTCCATCATTTACTCTACGTCGGTCGGATCGTTGAACAGCACCGTCAGCTTGATGCTGCCGTGCCCGACTTGCGGAAAATTCGGCGCACTTCGATTTCCCGGATCGAGGTTCGAGGCAGTGTCGTCCGGCGGAAACAGAATCAGGGAGTTCAGAAACTTCTGCAGCGCATCGGATTCCGGCCCCGATAGCTTCGCATACGCATCGCGAGAGCCTTGCGACTCTCCGCCGTGGCGCAAGATGACATCGTCGAGAGTCATGCTGCGGCCGTCGTGGCCGTACGGGCCGGTTGAACCAACTCCCCATAGCGGGCGCGTCAGAAAGACCTTCTGTAGCGTACCGTCATAATTTCGCTCGTAGAAACTTGCGCCCAGGTCATGCCGCTTAAAGTCGGTAAAGATGTTTTTCACGAGGAACGGATTGCGCTGCGGCACTTTCAAGGGTGGATAGCCGCTGCCGTCATTCAAGTTATTGATGAACGCCGTCGCGCTGGCGAAAAGGTTATTGAAGTTTCCGCGGACCGGATCATAAGCGGTTTCGAGGTCGGCAACCCGGCGGTCGTGGTTGATGAGCAGATCGGAGACGTGGCAGGAATTGCAGCCGATCTTGTTGAAAACTGACTTCCCGAGCGCCGTAGTCGTATCTTGCTTACCGAGGCCGGGCTTGAAGTAGTTGAGAAGATAAAACTCAAGATGATCCACTATGGCGGGATCGAGTTCGTACTGGCCCGTCACTGCGTCCGGTCCCGGAGGTGGGCTGATCACGTCCTGAGTCCCGTCCAAGACCATACCGGCCGGGGTCGTTACTTTCTGCCCTGTGCTGGCAGCGGCGAGGTCGGGATCGTTGACCTCGAGTCCCATTTCTTTATGAAGCGCTCCCACAATGAATTCGCGCATGGAAATTGTGCTGCCCTCGGCAAAGAAGGGCTTCACGCGCAAACCGGGATCCACTCCCGCCACCTGCGAGGTGTCCACCGAACCGGACGGGTCGGCGCTGATTTTGCCATAGCCAATTCCCTTGCTGGTTAGCGGCACTGTGACCACATGTCCAGTTTTCGCTGCCAGGGTCACGGCCTGCTGGCGAGTATTTCGCAAGTCAGCGGTGATTTCATCGGCCAGCATCTCCTTGAGCCCAAGTCCGAAAAGGTGCGGGGCATCGCGGCTGTCGGGCCGGGTAGCAACGTTGCCGCCGACGCCTGCCGAACCCCGCGGCCGGCCGTGGCAAAGGGCGCAACTGTCGGATAGCCCGGCACCTAACGCGCCATTGGTGTTGAGATCGCCGACTCCGTCGCCGTCATTCGATCCCTGTCCTTGCAGTTGGGTGAACTTGCGCTGGAAAAGCTGTCGCCCGCGACGAATCGAACGAAAGGGATCGCGCTGAATCATGAAAATCGAGGAGCTCCAGGTGTTAGCGTCTCCGCGACCGGCGCCGGTTTCATCCTGCAAGGATTTGGCGATTCCGGCATTAGAGGCATTCGGAGCCTGAGTGCGGTCGGTAAGCTGCGCCCAGGACATGGCTGCACAGGAACAGATAAACAGGCTCACGATCAAAAGTCGGGATCTCACATCAATCAAACGTCTCATATAGGCCTACTCCAGTGGGTAATGCGGACTCTATTGAAAGGTGACTTCTACGCCAAAGGCGTTACATGCAAACCCGCTCATCTCGATCCACGAATAATTGACCGGAGTCGGCGAATCAGAGGTGGTACAATTGCCGTCAATCCTGAGTTCCCGCAACCCCGAGGGAACGAAAGCTATCGTGTATGTTGGCCTCGAGTCCTAAAACCAGCTCTCAATCTTTCTCAAAGTTTCTCAAAGCGGAGCTATGCCCAGCCTGATCAGCAACTTGTACGCATTCGGCGATTTCCGCCTGGACTCGCAGAACCGTCTGTTGCTGCGTGGCGAGGAGCCGATTGCTCTCACCCCAAAAGCGTTTGACGTACTCCTGTTGCTGATCCAACACAGCGGGCAGGTGGTCAGCAAAGACGAACTGATGCGGGTCGTTTGGCCAGACAGCTTCGTGGAGGAGTCCAATCTCACCCAGACCGTATTCATGCTGCGCAAGGCGCTGGGGGAAGCTCCAGATCAGCGTTACATCGTCACGGTTCAGGGTCGCGGGTATCGTTTTGTCGCGGAAGTGAGGGAGCCTTCTCAGAAAGGCGACTTAGAGATTGCGCCTGAACCAGAACATGTAGGTGCAGACGCCCCCGTTCGCCTGCCCCAGGCGTGGTCGTCAGCGGCTGCACAACCAGATCGGCATTGGAACAAGAAATACCGATGGGTGTTTGCAGGGGCAGTTTTCCTTGTCCTCATCGCCGGGTTGCTTGCTTACCTCCGCTGGTCTGGTTCGCGCAAGGTAGAGGGGCCACACGAGCGCGTTCTGCTGGCGGTGCTACCTTTTCAGAATCTAACCGGTGATCCGTCCCAGGAGTATTTCAGCGATGGCCTAACCGAAGAAATGATCGCGCAGTTGGGGAATCTCGATCCCGGACACTTGAGCGTGATCGCACGGACTTCGGTCATGCATTACAAGAACAGCGGGACGCCCCTCGATCAGATTGAGCGCGAACTGGGCGTGCAATACGTGATCGAGGGCAGCGTGCGGCGTGATCCGAACGACGTCCGAATTACCGCCCAGCTCATTCAAACTAGCGACCAGACGCACATTTGGGCACGGCAGTATGATCGCAAGCCTCAAGGTTTGTTGGCTCTGCAGGGCGAAATCGCCCAGGAGATTGCCCATGAAACTCAACTCACGCTGGGTGACCACAAGGTAGCGGCCCGGCCCGCTCTCACGCCTCAAAACTACGATGCATACGATCTTTATCTGAAAGGACAGTACTTCTTCAACAAGCGAACAGCCGCCAGCTTGGAAGAGGCGATTGGATATTT
>WNFZ01003508.1_pt1 | contig 14652 bp, 20 predicted proteins | sample 5400081 | NCBI WGS metagenome assembly WNFZ01 (sample SAMN13153365, study PRJNA577476) | soil metagenome | isolation source: 80 cm soil or saprolite under grassland replicate 1 | place: USA:California | collected 2016-06-15
GTCCCGCCCGAGCTGCACGTCGCCCTGACCGGGCAGCTCGCCTCGGTGGTGCGCGAGCTCGGCGGCAGCGTGCCGGTCCGGGTGGAGCTGCTGCCGCAGATCCCCGGCGTGGTGGGGGAGGTGGCGGCATGATCGCCCCACCCGATCCGCGCTGGCCCGCTGGGCATGATCCGCGCTGGCCCACCCAGCCGCAGCGTGGCGGCTGGTGGGGTTGGGGCCGGCCCCATCCGGTCAGGGACAACCAGCTTGGCTGGCGCATGCCCTCTGGCGGGCAGCCCGCCGCCGGCTCCCTGCCGCTGCTGATCGCCCTCGGCTTCTTCATCCTGAGCCCGCTCATCCTGTTCTCGTGGGCCGCAGCACAGGCCGTGTTGCGTTGGCTGGGGTGGCGCTGGTGGAAAGCCGCCCTCCTCAGCCTTGGCGCCCTGGTGCTGGTGATCGTGCTGGAGGGTGGCCCCGGCCCAGCGCTCGCGCATCACTTCTCCGGCTACCTGTGGATCCTTCGCCAGTTCGGCCACCCGGTCATCCACCTGCCGTTCCCGGGCGCGCTGGTGTGGCCGCAGATCCCGCTCTCGGTACCCCTCGGCGCGCTGGCCGCCGCGGTCAACGTCGCTGGACGCCGGCAGCCGTTCCACCCTGCCGAGGTCCGCCGCCAACAGCGCGAACACCGACGCCACATGGCCCGCGCCATCGCCCGCGCCGGCAGCGTCAACGACGACCACTTCGGCCAGTCCGCCTTGGGTGCCGCGCTGGACGGTGACCTCGGCCTCGCAGCGCGTGACGGCCTGGTCTACCTGCCCGGCTGGATCGCCCGCCGGTCGCGGCTGCTGCTGGGCACCTCCGGCATGGGCAAGTCGGTCGACGTCGAACGCGAGGCGTTCCTGTCCGCTCGTGCCGGCAGAAAGTTCGTGCTGATCGACGGCAAGGGCACCGATCCCGGTTTCGCCGAGCGCGCGCTGGCCGGGTATCTGGCCGGCAACCCGCACGCCCGCGTCGGCCTGTGGCCGGAGCTGCCGATGGACGGCTGGCGTGGCACCCCCGCCGCCGTCCACAACCGGCTGATGGCGATGCTCGGCTGGTCAGAGCCCTACTACAAGGACATCGCCTCCCTGCTGCTGCGCCTGGCGCTCACCGCGCCCACACCAGACGGCCCAGTCCGCAGCTCGAGCCAGCTCCTCAGCCTGCTTGATCCCGAGGTGTTGGCGCGGCTGTGGGAACACGACCCCGAGCGCGCCCGCCAAGTCGCCTCACTCCAAGGGCGGGAGCAGGCCCGCGCCGTGGTCGGCGCCATCAGCAGGTTCGCCAACTTCTTCCACGCGGTCGGCTCGGGCTTCGACGCCGCCGATCTCGGCTGGAGCTTCGAGGACGTCGACTTCGCCTACCTGCGCGCCCCCTACCTGGCAGGTCGCGAGGACGCGGATGCAGCGTGTCGGCTGCTGCTGGAGGACTTCGCCCACTACGCCACGCTACGCAAGCCCCGCCGTGGCGAAGACGTAACCCTGGTCTTCGACGAGTTCTCCGCCATCGGTGGCGGCCGCGAGGTCGCCATCCAGCTCGTGGAGCGCGTCCGCGACGCCGGCTGCAACGTCGTCCTGTCCGCCCAAAGTGCCGATGGCCTCGGGGACGAGGCGCAGCAGCGCCGCCTGGTCGGCGCCTGCGCCGGCGGGCTGCTGCTCCACGCGATGCCCAACCCCGAGGGAATGCTCCGCGCCGCCGGGGTCGTCCAGGTGGTGGAGCAGACCTGGCGGCTGGACCAGCACGGCCCCACCGGCAACTCATCGGCCAGGCTGGGGGAGCAGCCCAAGATCCAGCCCGGCCAGGTGCAGCAGGCCCGCGAGGGTGAGGGCTGGCTGATCGCCCGTGGCCGCTACCAGCACCTGATCGTCACCCGCACCCGCATCGCCCCGGCCATGCGCGATCGTGCCGCCGCGATGATCGCGCTCGCGCGGTCCTGGCAGCCGGATCAGCCGCTGCCTGGTGCACGGTCCTGGCCGGAGGTGCAGGAGCGCGCCGGGATGGCCGCGCTCGAGGTGGAACGCCACCTCGCGCTGGAACCCCCGCCCTCCCAGGATCGCGCAGCGGCCCGCCCCCCGGATCTGCCACCCGGCCTTATCGGCGACGACGACGACGGCGAGGACCAGGACCACCAGGACCAGACGCCGACGCCCGTTGGCCCGGTGGATGGCGCCGGCTGGCGGCTGCGCCTTGCCGTGGCCAGCGCGGCGCGGGAGGGCGACCGCGAGGCCGTCACCGCGCTCATCCACCACGCCGCCAGCCTCGGACTGGACGAGCCGATGCTCATCGCGGTGGCCGCCGCGCACTGGCCAGCCGGCCCCCTACCCCTGCGCGTCTGCCGTGCGGGCCTGCGCTGGCTCCGCAGGCGAGCACGTGCCAACCGTGTGGTGGTCGAGCGGTGACCAGACAGCCAGAGGGCCTTGCAGCGGCGGCAGCGCTGCGCGCTGGCTCGCGGGGACCCCTGCACCCCGCGACCTGCCCGCCGCTCCGAGCAGGCGAGCGGAATAGCACGCGCCTTCCCGTCAGGGGCAAGCCCGGTCCAAATCCTCCACAGATTCTTTGCGGCAAGGAAGCCGCCTCCGGCGGCCAATTCGATTCATTCCGCAAACAATCTGCTGCGGATTTCTCCCTTATCGGCTTGCCCCTGACCGGCGCGTGCTTGGCCGCAAGCGGCCGCCTTGTTCCAAGGCGAGGCCCTGCGGGACCACCGCCCGCCCGCTCGGCACTGACCTGCGTTCGTTGATAACTCCATAGGGAGCGTCACACGGCACGAGGGCAACCAGCGCCCATGACGCCCGAGGTCTTTGGGCAGGCACAGCGCATGGCCCCCATCGGTCGGTCCCGATGGCTAGCAGGAACCGCTAATCGGTTCTGTGCCACCAGTGGCGAGCACCTATTCCACCTCGAATTCCTTGAGAGGAGGTGAACCGATTTGCTGACCCACTACGGCTACGACCCCGCCACCGGTGGGACCACCGGCTACCCCGACCCGCAGCAGGAGCTTGACGGCTTGGAGCTGGGCGACCGCGTCGTGATCGAGCTGGAAGCCGAACGCGACCACCAGGCCGGCTGGCCGCCCTGATCCCTCTCCCTCTCCGTTCCCTGCTCGCTGAACTTCGAAGGAGGTGAACCGCCGTGCTGCTGCGCTGGGACGACACCGAGTTCGCCCGCCCTGACGGCATCTGGTGGGAACCCGACACCCTCACCCACCAGAGCGTCGTTGATGACCTGGAGCTGAGCGGCGACGTTGCCGCCTGGTTCGGTGCGAGCTGGCAGCAGTGCGCCCACCCCGACTTCGCCCAGTGCTGGAACCCCCGCTAATCGCCCTGCCCGGCCGGGACCCTGCACCCACCCGGCCGTCCGTCCGTTCGAGCCCCACAAGGAGGGGACGATGCCTGACACCACCACCATCATCTGTGGCAACCTCACCGACAACCCCGAGCTGCGCTTCACCCCCAACGGGGCGGCCGTGGCCAACTTCCGCGTCGCGGTCACCCCGAGAGTGAAGGACGGCGACACCTGGAAGGACGGGGAGACCTCGTTCTTCCGCGTCAACGCCTGGCGGCAGATGGCCGAGAACGCCACCGAGAGCCTGTCCAAGGGCGACCGCGTGATCGTCGTCGGCCGGCTCAAGGCCCGCTCCTGGGAGACCCCCGAGGGCGAGCGCCGCAGCGTGGTCGAGATCGAGGCTGACGAGATCGGCCCCTCGCTGCGCTGGGCGACCGCCAAGCCCGAACGCGCCACCTCCAAGGCGAAGCCGGCCGCCGGGCAGTTCAACGACGAACCGCCCTTCTAACCCACCCAGCCTGACCACCGAGGCCCGGGGATGACGCGACCATCCCCGGGCCTTCCGCATCCCTTGGGAGGACCCGAATGGGATGGTTCAGCAACAGCATCGACCCGTACGCCAACCAGGACCAGGCCCAGGCCGCCGCCGACTACACCGACCACGCCGGCGGCTGGCACGAGCCCGACCCGCCCATCCTCGGGCGGGACTTCGACCCCGCCACCGATGACGACTTCACCAACAGCCCCCGCTGGTAGCCCCAGGGCCGTCGCCCTGCCGGGAGGAGGCAGCAATGTCCGCGCAGTATCAGCATGACCGCCAGGCGCTGGAGCGCCGCCAACTGGAGCGTCTGCAAGCCGAGCTGGCCCGGCGCCGCATCAGCGCCGAGATCGTCATCCCCAACCCCGACTGGCCCTACCCCACGCTCAACATCTACCAGCCCGGCCGCCGCTACCCGGTCACCTCCGTCTGGTACTACCACCAGGGCGAACGAGTGCCCGGCGCCCACGACGCCACCGGCACCGGCCTGGTCGCAAGGGTCGCGCTCATCCCCGTCTACGCGTGGGGCGACAGCTTGGAGCAGGTCCACGACGCCCAGCAGGTGGAGCACACCGCCGACCGGATCGCCGCCACCTATCGGACACCCGCCGACTGACCGCCCATGAGCAGGCCGGGAGCGACGCGACCGCTCCCGGCCTTCGCATCTCCGGGAGGACCCGTGATGCAGGATCAAGACTACCTGTACGCCGTCCGCTTGAGCGTCGGTGTCGCGGTGGTGTGCGAGCGCTGCGAGGCCACCATCGCCGTCACCTTCACCCCCGCCGACGCCGCCAAGATCATCGCCGCCCACACCTGCACCAGCCGGCCCGAGAGGGTGACGGCGCCGTGAGCCCGTTCTACTCGCCGGCCACCGGCACCGTGGCGTGCGCGGCCATGTGGTACGACGCTCGCGCCCTGGGCCGGCCCATCTACCGGTTCGGCGCTCCCGCCGGCCACCACGACGGCTGGAAGCCCTGCGGTGCCGCCGGGACCGAGCTGGTGGAGGTGGACGGCGCCTGCCGGCTGGTGTGCGCCGACCACGCCCGCCAGACCCGCGCTGCCGCTGCCGCCGGCCTGGCCGGGCGGCTGCGCTGGCGTCCCTGACCTGCTGGAGGACCATCCGATGCTGAACCCGGACTGCTGGCTTCCCGCCGTGCTGGCCGAGCGTGCCCGCCAGGACACCACCTGGCGCGGCGGCCCTGGCGACTGCTCCCACCCCGACACGCCCGACCCCCAACGCCTGACGGTGCTGACCGAAGAGGTGGGCGAGGTCGCCCGCGCCATCCTCGACAACCAGCCCGACCCAGCTGCGCGCCGAGCTGGTCCAGGTCGCCGCCGTCTGCGCCGCCTGGCTGGAAGGACTCCACCACCACGTCACCCGAGAGGAAGACCGCTGATGGTCGCCGCCGATCCCGCACCCCACGCGCGCCAGGACGCCGGCCAGGACACTCGGGCCGGGCGGGACTGGACCGACACCGCGATCGAGTGGGCCAGCGGTAGCACTGCCGTGGCGATGTTCGCCTACGGTGTCTCGCTGTCCTACTCGGTCCTGCACCGCATCGCCACCGCCGCCGGCCTCCCCCCGTGGGCAGCGGACCTGTGGCCGCTGGGCTTCGAGGCGTTCATGGCCTCCGCAGCCCTCAACGCCCTGGCAGAACAACGCACCCGAGTCTGGCAGGCCGTCTGGTGGCGGCGGGTGCCCTGGTACCCGTGGGCGCTCACCGCCGCCACCGCTGGCGGCTCGATCCTGCTCAACTGGTTCCACCCCGCCATCCCACTGGACCCACCGCCCGGCTGGCTGGTTTCGCTGGTCTACGGCCTGCCACCACTGGCGGCGGTGTTCGCCTGGCACCTGTTCCTCCAACGCCTCGCCCACCGACGCCAGGACCACCAGCAAGCCAAGCAGGACACCACCTCGCCCGAGGGGACCGGTGAGCTGGACACCAAGCCCGCCGACCCGCTCGGCACCGTCCGCGCGTTGCTGGCCCGCGAGACGCCGGCGTCTCAGGTGACCGCCAGCCACGTCCAGGAGGTGACCGGCCTGTCTCGCTCCCGCGCCTACGCCGTCCTGCGCCAGCTCCGCGCCGAGACGCCCGGTCCCAACGGGCAGCCGGCCCTGTCCGGCCTGGAGGACACGCGCCCGCCACACGGGAAGGAGTGACCGCCATGCGGTTCCTCGCTGTGCTGCTTGGCATCGAAGCGGCGATCCTGTGGCGCCTGGTGCACCAGCCGCTCACCCCGCTGGGGCTGGTGTGCTGGGTGATCGCGCTCTACAGCGTGGGCTGGATGTTCTACAGCGTGTGGGAGCTGGCCAGCAGCCCGCGCAAGCGCCGCAACCGGATCGACCGCTAACCGCTCGTCTCCGAGGCCACCCGGACCCCCGCGTCGGGTGGCCTTCCTGTTGCCCACGAGGTGACGAACCGATGGTGACCAGCATCTACACCGACTGCGCCCACTGCGGCGCTACCTTCACCCAGCCCGACGACCCCGGCCGCAAGCGCCGCTTCTGCTCCGGCGCCTGCCGCACCGCCGCCTACCGCGCCCGCAAACGCCGCCAAGAACAGGACCGCGAGCGGCAGCGCCAGGAGCAGCGGCGCCGCGCCTACGAGGACCAGGCCCGCCGCCAGCGCGAGCGTGCCCGCACCCACCGGCCGCCACCGCACGCCGGCACCAGCCGGCCCGGCACCTGGTGCGGCCCCTGTGGTGGCGTGCGTGGCCCGCACACCTACCACCACGACGACGCCGCCCACCAGCGCGCCTGGCGCCGCTACGAGGGCCTACGCGCCAAGGCCGCCTCCACCAGCTTCCCGCACGAGGCCGACGCCTGCCGCGCCAAAGCCGACGCCATGCGCGACAAGTACGGCCTCTAGCTCCAGTCCCCAGGAAGGCCAGCGGCACGGACGGAACGTCACACCCCCGCGCCGCTGGCCCCTCCCGATGGTTACCAACCGCCAGTACGATCCGCCCGCACAATTCCCGCACGCCGGCACCTCCAGGCGTGCAGGAATTGCCGTCCACATGGAAGCGCCTTCGGCGCTGCTGCTGCGCTGGCAAGCTCCGCAGCCCTGCCCTGCCCACCCGGAGGCGGGCTCACCCGGCCCGACTCTGGCACCTCGACGGGGTACGCCAAACCCTACGCTGGACCCTACGCCAAACCCTACGCTGGACTCTACGCACGCCACCCGCGTACCCGCCCTCGCCTTCGGCGTCGGCGTTACCGCAGGCAAGAGCCCCTGCGGGGGGCCAGTCGCCCGCAAAAAGCGCGGGCGACTGGCCCCCCTTGGGGGAGAGGTGCGGCCGCGCCGCAAGGAGCGCTTCGCGCGATTGATTCATCGGCGCGTCCGCGATTTTGGCGGACCTTCGGTCCGCGCCGCCTACGGCGGCAATATGAGCCTGCCCTCGCTGCCGCTCAGGGTGGTGGGGCGCCGCTACCAGGCCAGCGACATCGGCGAGGTTGTGTGACGTAGACAGAGAGACCCGACAGAGGCATCCAATTCACGATGGGGCGAGAGTCCGGGTAGCTACTATTGGCGGCGTTACAGAGCCGGGTAGAGAACAAGTCGTCACGTCTGGTCGGAGTACCATTGGTAAAGCTTGGCGTACGTCTCTTGCACTCCAGGGTCGAGCCAGCTTTCTCGAAGCCGAGCCCTCTTCTTCAGCGGCAGCTTTTGGTTCAGGTACTGAAGCTCACGATCCGTGAGAACTGGGACTTCTATCACCATCGGTTCGTCGCCCATGCGAACAAAGTCTAGTTCCTCGAACCGACAGGTATCGACCGTCCGATCAAGTCCAGTTGAAGAGACGATCCACCCTGAGGTCTGCATCCTCACGTCGTCTGCGTAGAAGAAATTGAATACTTGACGCAGGCGCGCGCCGTCTCCTCGCCGCTCCACGACGTCGTTCACCGCTTCGGTGAGAATCTGACGCTGAGCTCTGGCGAACCCCCATTTACCCTCTAGGCTCTCCTCGGTAATACCCAACGGGATTCGATCCTCCGCTACATTTCTCTTTAAGTCTTCGAGTTTCGTTCCAACGCGCCCTGAGAACTCGCCACGAGCTTGGATCGTCACGATTAAGAGGCTACCCGGATGCAGCACACGAGCTACCGTCTCACAGTCCCGTATGACCTCGTCCCTGAGTTGCCATTCGTAGTCTAGCCAAACGATTCGGAGCCCATCCCAGTCGAGCGCGGAAAGATGTTCGGACGCCCGGCCAGTGAGAACGGCGACCGTGCGAAAAGGGCGGTTGAACTTGTAACGCGCCGGCCACTGAAGATCCTTCTCGATCGAAGTCATGATGCGAATGCCGAGAATCCTGTGCATCAGCTCGAAATCCATGAATTCGATTCCACCGAAGCCGACGTACCGGTAGGTCTCGAGAGGGGCCACGGCGCTGAGCCGCCGACACGCCTCGACGATCATCCGGCGCTCTACGTTCTTCGCCGGGCGGGTGGAGAAGTTGAACTTAGGCATTGTCGGCATCGACTTCGTTTCGCATGAAGTAGTCGAACGCATATTTACCTACGTCTCTGTAGGAACGTAGACCCGTGGCCTCCATCGCTCGCTGCATGGCGTCAAGATCGACCGTGTAGAGGACGTTAGCCACGCGAGGCGGCGGCGTCCTCGGCGGGGGCGGAGGCGGCGGAGGCGTTACGAAGGAGCTCGACTCGGGAAGGTTCAGAATGTACTCGCTTCTGGCGAGGTCCAGCGCGCTCTCGATTGGGCGCTCTTCTTCGGGGCGGCTTGCTTCCGACTTCAGACGGTTCAATGCAGCTAGAACGTTCTGCAGAGCAGCGAACATGCGCTGCTGAACGGCCCGGAACACCGGCGAATCCTGGTCGAGCCCCGTCTTGGTCGTATTCCAAGGGAGAAGGGCGGAATCTTGCGCCTGCAGAAAGGCATACCCGCGAAAGCGCCTATACTGAGGATGATAGGCGGCAGCGGCGGTTCCCCATCCGGTGATCGGCGTCCTGTCGGCCGTAAGGACGAGGCGCTCGTTGCAGAATACGTACCAGCCTGCCTCACCGGGATCCGGGAAGTCTTCTGCCCTATCGTCGTCGCGAGTCCTATCTTCACGGATCCTAACGGGAGCTATGCCAGCAATTATTTGAGTCAGTACCCTGCCGCCGTTGGCGGTGACCCGTGTAACCTGGTTGATTGGTCTAATGTTGTTCGATACGAGAAGGGCGGGTCGCCTGGGCTGCAGCGCCACGCCATTTACGACTATGCGAAGGCCGCGCTCGAGCGCCCTCTGGTGCTGTAAGGAAATCTGAATCGCGAGTCGGCGCACGGTCGCCGCAACACCGAAGTCGGTACTGACGGACGGATGTAGGGGCCGAACGATAATCGTCGTGCCTCGTTCGGCTTTCTTTGTCCTAAGGTGTTCTTGCACAGTCTCGAACTGGAACGACCAGTCAGGATTGGTGTCCGCCGCCCATGTGGGGACGTCGACCTCAAGCGTGAAGCGAGAATCTGTTGAGGTAGATTCTATTCGGAATCGATCACCGAGCTTGAAGAGGGCACGCTTCATGCCGACTCCAAACTGGCCGACGGAGGATTCGATCCCTACAAAGTCTTCGGGACGCCCGAACCGGAACGCATAGCGCCGTGCGGTATCGACGGGGATACCGCCGCAGTTGTCGACGATTCGAAACTCGGCCGGCGAAACGTCGAGTCGTACTTCCAACCCGCGGTAATCGCCTTCGGAACTGAGAACCCGCGCCCCATCGATGCTGTTATCGACCAGGTCGACGATTGCCGGAAGAAGCTCGATATCCTTCACCAGCATCGAGATGAAGAACCGCTTTTCTGGGGCGGCTTCAACGCGCAGGTCCGAAGACTTGCTAGCGCCCGCCTTAGCCACGACACCTCCCGATCTCTGTCCGCTTGTATGCGGAGCCGAACTCGCGTACGCCGCCGAACGGGTGCTCGGCGTCTTTACCAAACCGTGGTAGTGAGCGTCCCATCCGTACGTCCTTGTCGAGGAACAACAGAACGACGAGTCTACGGTGCGGGACACGCATAAGCGAAACTCCTAGGACCTAGACGAGGTCCGAACGGCGCCCGCTGCTCACGTCCTTGAAGTTGACTGGCGATTGCCGCGGACCTCACTTGGATGCGACGCTCGGTGTTGCGGCACAGCACACAACGCGCGTCCATGGATCCACGGCCCTTACATGTCAGAGGGCTGACGTAGCCGCTGTGGACTCGGCCGAACGCAACGAGACGGGGCGCCAAGTTTCATCAGACTCCGTACCCTGGTGCCATCCGACCGCATGCAGAATGCAGAGCGCCGAGATGCAGCCAGGCCGGGCATCTTGCCACTCGATCTCGTCGACCTCGCAGTTCGCAGTAGTCCTCGCAGCCCGCCTGAGCTGGCCGTCGCGCGCTCATCCCGCTCACCCAAGCGACTCGCATCCTCGGGCGCTACACTACGGCCCTGCCCAGCCATGCGGAGTGAGCCCTATGACCGAGTACCCGACACCAGGGCAGGGACGCCGAGCCGCTGCCGTGACGACCCGAGTCATGGCTGCGAACCGCGCCAAGAACACCAAAGTGGAGCTTGCCCTTCGTCGAGAACTGCACGCCCGTGGTATTCGGTTCCGGCTCCACGCCAGGGAAGTGCCCGGTCGTCCGGACATCGTAATACGCAAATATCGCCTTGCCGTTTTCGTGGACGGTGATTTTTGGCATGGCAACGCCTGGCGGCGGCGCGGACTCAAGCGGCTCGAGGATGATTTCAACGTGAATCGTGAATTTTGGGTGGCAAAGATCCGACGAAACATGGAACGGGATCAAGAAGTCACCCAACAGTTGAAGGCAAGTGGTTGGATCGTCTTTCGCTTTTGGGAGAGTTCGCTTCGCCAGGACATCTCCGGGGCTGCCGATCTCGTAGAGGGCGCCATAAAGGAAGCGCAGCGACCTCAACAGCGAACCGACCGGCGTCTATGAAATATCGAGAGAAGACCGGTAAGCCTCCAACTCCTCTTGACTAATGGCGTCGTGAGGAACGAGTCGGTAGTGTCGCTCACCGACCATGGCGGCGTAGCCCTTCTCGTCTTCCTCGAATAAGAAGAGCACAATAAGGTCGTCGCCCATGAACTGAGTGGCGATGGGTCGGCAAATTAAGTCCGGGAACTTTGCTCGACAGAGCTCCAGATCCTGATCGACTTGGACAATGCTGAGCTTATCCTTTCCTCCTTTCGCCTCCACCGGAAAGACGTAGTGAGCGCCGCGTCGGTCCACGCCTAGATAGATCTCGTCAGTTTCGAGTTGACCGATTCCCTCTACCTGAGTCCGAAGATGATTCTGTAGCGAATAGCAGGTCACTCCACTGAAAATGTCGACCAACCGATTGTAACGGAGCTTCGCCAAGAGAGCCTGCTCGGAGGTCAGGGCATGTTTGGCGATAATGCCAGGAGTAGCGTTGGGAACCTTGATCTGAGCCAGGTGTGGGTTTGGGACGATCCAGGGTGACTCCACGGCAACGAATGCGTACTTGGCGATGCCACGTCCACGGATAATCCAACTCTTTCCTGCTGGCGCTCTATCTTTGATTGCGTTTGGCATCTGCTGTCGGTAGCGAAAGGCATACACTATGTCGCCTAGGTTCTTGGGTACCGTTACGCCAAGAGCATCGCCCGTGGTCCCCAGGTCCTCCCGATTGAAGGGAACTTCCTCGCTTCCCCTGCTGTAACGTTCCAGAAAGACTCTCTCAATGATGCGCTTATAGCGGTCGCCGCGAGCCACAGGCCCTCCTTCGCCTACACCGAGGAAGTGACACGTCGCCGCGGCTTCGGGATGGCTTGTCGTTCGGCTCGAAACAGTTCCGCCGCGTCGAGCATGCTGAGTTGAAGAAGCGCTGTGTCGCCAAGCGTCAGCCGCTTGGTCGGCTTGCAAGGCGTGGCCGACAATGCTTGGACAACGGAGACGGCCACCGCTCGCCCCAGCAGAGGAGGTACTGCATTGCCGATCTGCCGGAAGCCATGCCACTTCGTGGCATGAAAGCGGAACCAGTCGGGGAATGAATGAAGACGAGCAGCCTCACGAACCGAGATGACGCGAGGTAGGCACGGATGAATCGGCCGCGGCGAGGTAAACGCACCTCGTTCACTGCCAGTCCCCGCGCGAAGAGTATTGCAGAGGCCGTTTGGCGGCAGTCTGTAGAATCGGCTCACCGGCTCAACGTCGCCCGGCTGCGTCAATTGGAAACGCTCGATCGACTTTTCTGTATGAACGGTCCGCAGCGAACTGGTCAGCAACGCGGGGTTCCATTCTCTACCGTAGGAAAAGTCGTCGAGATCGTCCTCCAAACCACGCAAGCGACGGGCGTAGGAGCTTGCAGGCGCTAACTCATCAAGCTGGTTTTTGTCAAGCAGTACCTGATCGGTATGCAGAAGTTCTACGAACAGGTCAAGATCGGGAAGTCCATCCAAGGCATCGGCAACTGTCGGCCCTGCCGGTAGTGCAGTCGACGATTCGGCCACCGTCGGTCCGAAGGGCAGCGCATGCTGTTGGCGGCCTCGCGGCGTGCGTCCTGGCCTTTTCCTGGCCCCGGAAGGTTCAGTAAGGGACTCGGGATATGCCGGCAGCGGTTGATCCTCGCGCGCGCCCAGAAGAAACAGCCGTCGCCGGTCCTGGGGGACGCCATAGCGAGAGGCGTTCAAGACAGTCGGGGGCTCCACGATCCTGTAACCCGCCGCGTCGAACTCTTTGATCAGGCGGCGAAGAAGCTCCGAATGGCCGCCTGCGGCCAGGCCCGGAACGTTCTCCATAACGAAGTACCTTGGTGCCAAGTCGCAGACCAGACTTTGGAAATGGAAGATCAGATCGTTACGAATGTCCTCCAGGAGTCGCTTGCCCATTGTAGAAAAGCCCTGACAGGGAGGACCGCCAAAAATAATGTCCGTCTCCCCGTCCCAGGAATCTGCCGATTCCGGATGGTGCGCACTCCAACCTTCGGCGGCAAGAGAGCGAAGCAGGGCGGCGGGCAGCTCCGCCAGGTCGGCACAGACTGCCTTTGCAAGAGGGAAGTTGTAGGCATGCGTCGCGACGTGGATGGGGTCGTAGTCAACCGCGCAGATCACGTCGAAGCCAGCTTGCTCAAACCCAAGCGAGAGACCCCCAGCTCCGGAGAAGAGGTCGATGGCGACAGGCCGTGGCTGACTCGACCTCTCTGTCACGGGGCCTCCTGGCGTCGAGGGACGGTAAGTTACATCGATGTGATCATAGACGAGCTGCCCATGCCAAAGCGACCGGAGCGCAGAGGCGTGTGGACACCTCTTGGAAGGGACAAGGGTTAGAATTCCGTAAATTCCGCAAAGCCGCTTCGGGCTCCGGTGGGTACGAACTCGCCTCGGCGGCTCATGAAGAGCTGCTTGCAGCCAAGGCAGCGATACCAGTTGGCTTGCCCCACCATCGGATCGCCCTTGCCCACGAGCTTCACGTCTCCGCCGCACGATAGGCACGCCGCTTCGAGGACCGGCGCATGCTCGTCGTCGTCCTTCCAAAGACGGCCGCACTTGGGGCAGTCGAATCGGACGCCGCTGCGCCAGACTCTCTTCGCCATCAACAGCTTCCTCGCACTAGCACTCCCTCTCCCTGTGATCAGTCAGGCTGGATGAGATGCAGCGATGCTTCAACTTCGGGCGGTCAAGCGGCCCCGACGCTCAGCGCGCTCCATGACGCAGCCTCCACCAGGCGTTGGGACCTCCTGCCGCTCCCGGCAAGATCGGTGCAGCCAGGGAGGACCGCGGTACGACGCTGATTCCAGTCTACGGATCTGCCGGTTGGAGTCCGAATCCCTAACGGCGTGTCGCGGAGTACGAGGACAGCTCGATCCAGGCAGCAGGGAAACGGCAGGTCGGCATGACGGTTCCCTCAACTCGCTCGCATGGAGGACGCCAGGGTGCCGAGGGTCGTGCCCCCCGAAGGAGAAGCCTTTCCCCTCGCTCAGCCTATGTATCGGCAGCCGAACTGCGTCGACGGTCGATGTAGCCGCCCCGCCGCCGGCCGAACGCCTCGGGTAGGAGTTGCCGCTCAAGCTGCATGAGACTCCAGATCCTCGTGCCGTCCGCGCGGACATACGGCTCGACGTTGACGGCCACCTCGCGGACCGTGGCGAGATCAACACCGAGCAGTTCGGCGCACTGCTCAAGCGGCGCCGCGAGCGGCCGGCCGAAGTCGGGGTCGCATCCTTCCCACGTCCGCATGCCGGTAGCCTACTCGAACAGAAGTTCGAGTAGGAAGGGGAGCGACCCGGGTAGCGGTCGGGCTCCTTGGCGCACGGCGACGAATCGACCGTCACCCACCCAGACGTGACGAACCGTTGGTGACACGAGCCAGCGAAACCGTGTGACGCTTTGATCGTCACCCCTGCAAGGCCGCGTATCGATTCGACCGTCACATGGGAGTTGCGCGGGATGGTCCGGCAGGTGACCCATCCCGCCCGCGGAGTGGCTTACCGCGTCTCCACCGGGCCGCTGTAACGGGCCGTTCCGACTTCGAGCCCCCTGCCAGGGCTCCCCCGGGCGGCGGTGGCGCCCCGCGTTATGTGGCGGTTTCCGGGGTTAGTCCTGGTATCCCTGCAGGCGGCTGGCCTGAGCGTGCAGCTGGTCAACGCCCGCGATGTCAAGAACGTCCCGGGCCGGCCCAAGACCGACCGGCTGGATGCGGTGTGGCTGGCCAAGCTGACCGAGCGGGGCATGCTGCGGCCCAGCTTCGTCCCCCCGGCTGAGATCCGCCAGCTGCGCGACTACACCCGGCTGCGGGTCGACCTGACCCACGAGCGCGCCCGCTACTGGCAGCGGCTGGAGA
>WNFZ01004152.1_pt1 | contig 14648 bp, 14 predicted proteins | sample 5400081 | NCBI WGS metagenome assembly WNFZ01 (sample SAMN13153365, study PRJNA577476) | soil metagenome | isolation source: 80 cm soil or saprolite under grassland replicate 1 | place: USA:California | collected 2016-06-15
CCCTTCATAACCATTCTGGCGAAAGAACTCGATCCACTCTTTCCAAGACTCTGCATGCAGCCACAGTCCATGGATAAAAACAATTGGATTCTTGGTAGATGTACTGGCAGACATAAATGCTCCTTTTTCTACATTAAGTAATGCATACCTGGTAACGGTGCACTCGCCGTCACAGCGCGGACGCAATTATTTCTTGTTCGTTGTATAGATTGGTGGAATGTAAATGAAGTTTATCACATCCCTTCTGCTCTTTATAGAGCAGCCCATCTTTTGTCTTAGCAGAGAGGGAATACGATGAAGCTGGATACTGTCCTAAAATAAAAACAACAAGGTCAGCTGCTTCTCCTCGCTGACCTTGTTTCTATCGAGCCAATGACTGATACGACTAAACTTATTGGGCGGCTAAACCAGCAACTCCCACGGCTACACTCATGGCACCCAAATTATTCAAACTGCCATCTGCGCCCATCTGGAACATGGTGATTGTGTGGGATCCATTTCCCAATGCATACAGAAAAGCTCCATTGTTGCTGAAAGCCATATCCACTGGAGCGCTTCCTGCACCCGTAATACCTGCAGTTGCATTGAGCAAACTCAATGCTCCATTGTCTGCAATCTTATAACTGGAGATCGATCCGCTGCCCGCGTTGGTGCTGTAAGCAAACTTGCCATTGTTGGAAATCGCGATCCAGCACGCCGCGACCTGAGTATTCACAACCGCCGCGCTGATGACGCTGAATGCGTTGCCATCCACTTGGTAGGAGGAAACGGAGCCGGAAGCTTCCGAGACAACAGCATGGTTATGGCGATCAAAAGCAAATCCAAACGGTGTTGCACCTGCAGACGGATGAGTCAGTGGAGCGCTGGCAACGCCGTTTATGACCTGATACGTATCCAGCAGATTTGTTGTCTTTTCCGTGACGACTAAAGCAGTGCCATCGGAATTGAAAGCTACTTGCGCCAGTCCGGGAGCCGTCCCAACACCACCGTTACTAACAGGCTGAGACGAACCAGCGATCGGCGATAAAGAACCGTCCAATCCAATTACAAAGCCAGCAATGTTGCCGCTTCCACCTGCGTTCAACACATACAGCCAATCCTTGTAGGTGGTGAGACTCACTGGGCGAATACCGCCAGAGTCAGCTACATTGACCAGGGTCAAGCCTTTTGATCCCACTGCAAAGGTTGAGATCTGATTGCTGCCCGCATCGACAGTAAACAGCCAGTGATTATCCTGACTGAGGATCACCGAACTCTGTGAACCAAGGCTAGCACCGCTGCCCAAGCCACCAGCGGAATAGGATTCTTGCAAGGTAAGCGATCCGTCAACCGCGCGGTTGAAGACCAAAACTTGATTCCCACTGCTTGAATTTGTTGATGTATACACTGCACCGAATCCATCGGATGCGGCTGCCGCGGGGGAGGTGAACCCTGCGAGCAATGAAAGTAAAAACACGGCGGTCAATAAAAAGCGGGCACCGGCTTGATGAATTAACTTTAGGCTCTTCATTACGAAATCTCCTTGATAAGTGTTGGTTTGGCTCGACTGCACCATCGTAGCCTGAACTTCTTAAACAACCCTTGCCAAGATATTATTTTTTTCTTACGGATTTTGGCCTTTCCTCGATCAGCGAAGAAACTTTGAGGTCACTTTCATAGGTAAATCTCATTGAAAATACATAACGGGGGCTTGGTTTCTGCGTTTAATCAGGCATGGATCGCCCAGGAAACAGCTGCCGAACGGGAAGAAGTCTGGTACTTCAACATTTGTATCAACCCAATTTTGAGATGGTTTAGTGAACCGTCTAAAAGAAAGGACGAAACATATGAAAACACACCGCCAGGAATATCAGCATGAACGTCTTGGGGAACATACAAGCACAAGCCGCACCAAGCCCGTGTTAAGTGGGTTGCTGATTGGCGGCTTGATCGGTGCAGGTACGGCGCTTTTATTCGCGCCGCAAGCAGGTGAAAAGACCCGTGCCGATATCCAGAATAAGACGATCGAATTGCGCGACCGAACCACAGATACTGTAAAAGACGCGGTATCCCAGGTCAAATCCAAAACGCGTCAAATGACCTCTGACGTGCTCGGACAGGCTCAGGAGTTTACCCAACATGGTATGGAAGCCCTTGATGATCAGGTTAAAAAGGTGTCCCAGACTGTGAATAACGGAAAGAAAGCGATCCAAGGCCTCTAAAGCAAAGTCAATAGATAAGCGGTCCAAACGCAAGTTCGGCTCGGCCCTCTCCCTTCAGCAAGATTGTGATGGGAGAGGGCTATTTTATAGGCAGACTTGCATGTCTGAGACCCGAATCGATTCGGTTATCGATTCACCTAACTGACGATATTGATAAACGCCTGATAAGAGGGTGTAAAGTGGCATCTCTATTCTGATACATCTAGTCTGATAAACTGAAAATTGCGGATAGTTCCGCTTCCTTTCCCGGAAGTCAGATTCGCCGAACAACCTATTCGCTCACTTTTGCATGAGCACAAATATGTAGTTTCGAAACAAATTTATCGAATGCTAGAGGCTTTATGGCAAGCACTACACCTTTATCACCGTCCAACCCTCTTTCTTTGTTCCCACGCTGGCTAAAAGGGAAATGGGGATGGCTTGGGATCGTCTTCATCGTCTATATCCTGCTCAACCTGGCTTGGACATATTTCCATTGGGGAGGTCCGCAGCATGTTGACTTGATCGCGAATTTGCTTTCATTTCCCCCAAGTTTATTTGCATCCATACTGGCTTGGCGTGTGGCGGCACAGAAGTCGTTAAGCACGCCTCTCCGGCGAGCTTGGTTTATTTTGGGCCTGAGTTTCTTCATGTTCTTCATCGGAAATCTGATCTGGGCATATCTGGAACTTGTTTTACAGGTCGAGCCTTTTCCATCCATTGCGGATGTTTTCTACCTTGCGTTCTACCCACTAGGATTATGGGGATTGCTTTCCCTGCCAAGTGCGCCGTACAATCGGCGTGAACGCCTGACCCTTTGGCTAGATCTGTTTAGTGTACTGACGGCTGCTACGATGTTCGTTGGATATTTCATCATCCTCCCCACCGCGGCCACCAGCAGCAATGATATTCTCACGCAACTGATCGCGCCCGCCTATCCGATTGGCAGTCTGCTGATGATTGGCGGTATTTTAGCGTTGCTCTATCAGCGGCCCTCTCCAAATACTCAATCTGCACTTACCTACTTGCTCATTGGCATGCTTTTCTTTGTCGGCGGGGATATTACCTTTGGTTATACCAGCCTGATTGGCACATATACTCCCGGTAACTGGACAGATGCAAGCTGGAACGTAGCAGCGCTCTTTTTTGGGCTGGCTGCGCTGCGCAAAATTGATCGAGGCTCCGCTTCTGGCTCGATACCAGGCTTGAACACGCTTCGGAATAGATTTATCGCCTGGCTTCCTCCGATTGCAGTTGGTCTCGGTTATGGATTAGTGTTCTATGTGGTGACCGTGAATAACGGATGGGCAGCCGAATGGTTGATGGCGGGCGCGCTGCTGCTTACTCTGCTGGTCATCACTCGGCAGATTGTCTCTCCTGCTTTTGCAGATCTGCCCGTTCGGGCCAAAGTGATTCTGACCTTTATTATGGTAAGTGTACTCTCGGTGAGTCTAGTGTCTGCAACGGCGTATCTCACGATACGCTCCAATCTCGAGTCCGTTGTGGGTGACAGTTTAAAATCAGATGTTGAATTCCGCTCACAGACTCTTGGCAATGAGGTAAGCAAGCAACTGGACGTAATGGAAGGCTTTGTGCTGGGCCAGACTATTCAAGATGGAGCTGATGCAGCTAATGCCCATTACGCGGACAATAAGACCACGATTGAAGCCCAACTTCAACAGCAGGACCTGGCCTGGAAAGCCGCGCCTAATACCGAGTCGTTCGTCCAAGATGTGCTGAACAACACGATCGCTGAAGAGTTAGGCGAGTTTCAACATAACTTTCCTGATCATTCCGATCTACTGCTCACGGATAAACATGGCGCGACGGTCGCTGCCACGACTCGACCGGGCAGTTATGCTCAGGATTCCGAGGATTGGTGGCAGGCAGCTTATAACCAGGGACAGGGTGCTCTTTATGTCGGTCAACCGACCTTTGATCCTGCTACACGGGCCCTTAGCGTGATCATCGCTGTCCCGGTCCACGCGCACCTCAAGCCTGAAGTGATTGGCGTCATCCGCACAACCTTTCATATCGAGAATATCCTTGAGGTGCTAAAGGCCTCTCACCTTGATTTTGACCTGCTTCTGCCTGGGCAAGCGTTGCTCAATCAAGACGGTGATATGAGGAACCTAGATCCTGATACCGTGGCACGCCTGCAAGCTAGCCAGGATGCTAATTATGCTGAACTGAATTTCGAGGGAACATTGCAACTGGTCAGCCAAGCGCCTGTATCCTCCCCTGATCCAGAAGACGCCGACGTGTTCAAGAATTTGAACTGGACGCTCATTGCTCACGAAAAACCTGCTATAGCGTTCGCTCCCCTTCATAATGCTGGGCGGACTGCCTTGCTGACAACGCTTCTGGTTCTATTCCTGACGACCGGGGTCGCCGTGATTCTGGCACAGTTGCTGGTTGCGCCTATTGCCCGTCTGACACAGGTTGCGGCACAGATCGCAAAAGGCGATTTGCACACGCAGGCTCAGATCGAATCCCGTGATGAAATTGGTACATTAGCATCTACTTTCAACAGCATGTTGGATGCACTCTCACGCACCCAACAAGAACTCCAGGAGAGCGAGGCTCACTATCGTAACCTGGTAGATTATTCACCAGATATGATTGCAGTACATTGTGAAGGCAAATATGTCTTTATCAATCCTGCTGGAGTAAAGCTATTGGGCGCGCGGAGCGCCGATGACCTCATTGGGAAAAATATCCTTGATTTCATCCCTGAGGAGGGCCTTGAGATTGTGCGGAAGGGCATTGAATATTTAACAACATCTGGCAATCCTACTCCTCTGACACAGCGAAAGATGTATCATATTGATGGGACAAGTTTTGAAGCTGAGTACAGAGCGATCCCAATCACGTACGCAGGTCAACCAGCCATTCAATTGGTCGCGCACGATATCACCGAGCGCAAGCAAGCAGAGGATAAAATTCATCAATTGCTTGCTCAAGTTGCCCGTCAGAGAGGCGAGTTGGAAGTCCGCGTGGCTGAAAGAACGGAGGAGTTGAACGGGCTCAACCAGCGCTTAAACAATGAATTGACCGAACGCCAGCAGTTGGTGATATCAGTCCGTGAAAGCGAAGAGCGTTTCCGCCTGTTGTTCGATGCCTCTCCCGATGCCATATTCCTGATCGATCCTCATAATCCTGACCCACTTTGGCCAATTGTCAATTGTAACCAGGCTGCTGGTTACATGAATGGATACGCGCGCGAAGAACTGATCGGTCAATCTATTGATAATCTCAATCTGAAGAAGGGAAACCGTGAGGATTTCTCTGTTGTTCTAGAAAACCTGCGGCGTGAAGTAGTGGTGCGCGGCGTTGAAGCTGGTCATCTTCATAAGGATGGTCATACATTTCCTATTGAATACTCAACGACCCTTATCAAGGTTGGAGATCGTGAACTGGTGCTAGGAATTGACCGGGATATCACCGAACGCAAACAGGCAGAAGAGGCTTTAAACCGCGCCAAAGATGCTGCAGAAGTGGCGAGTCGCGCCAAGAGCGAGTTTCTTTCGCGCATGAGCCACGAGTTGCGCACTCCTATGAATGCCATTTTAGGGTTTGCTCAGTTGCTTGATATGAGTCGCAAGGAGCCGCTCACCCCCAACCAGAAAGAGCGCATCCGGCAAATTGTAAAAGGCGGCCAACATTTGTTAGACCTGATCAATGAAATCCTGGATATTTCACGGATTGAAGCGAACCGAGTGCAAATCTCACCGGAGCCAGTTTCGATCCAAGAAAGTATTCAGGAAGCGCTCGACCTGACGATCCCCTTGGCTATCAAACGTGATATCCAGATCGTTACTAAATTGGGCAGGCTGGATGCGAATCCATTTGTGATGGCAGACCGTCAACGATTTAAGCAGGTTCTGTTGAACCTGCTCGGCAATGCGGTCAAATACAACCACGATGCGGGATCTGTGATAATAACCTGTCAGCAAACATCAGCCAACCGTTGGCGTATCTCGATCATTGATACGGGTTCTGGCATCGCCCCAGAAAATATAGCACGCCTATTCATACCGTTTGAACGTCTGAATGCAGATCAACCCTATGTAGAAGGAACGGGTTTAGGTCTCGTACTGGCAAAACGTCTGATCGAATTGATGCATGGACAGATTGGCGTGGAAAGCATTCTCGGACGAGGCAGCACATTTTGGATTGAACTGCCGATGGCAGAGAGTCAAGTAGCACACTTACAGCGAACAGGTGGTACGAGAGAATTACCGGTTCTTGCCATAAATGCCCGCACAATTCTGTATGTGGAAGACAATGTTGCAAACTATGAGTTAATTCAGCAAGTATTGGTTGATTACAGTCAAATTAAACTCTTGTGGGCCGCAGATCACAAGACGGGAATTGAATTGGCACGGCGACATTTACCAAATCTCATACTTCTCGATTTGCATTTAGGCGATGCAAACGGAGCAGAAGTCTTACGGCAGTTAAAACAAGATCCACAAACAGCCGAAATTCCGGTGGTGATTGTCAGCGCAGATGCAACATCTGGTCAACATGAGCGACTGAAGTCCCTAGGCGCACACGCATACCTTACCAAACCACTGGATGTAAGACAATTTGTTCACCTGGTTGAGGACCTGTTGGGTGAGAAGGAGATTTAGATGTTGGACAACAATATGCTCACCACTTCTCGTATCTTGATTGTGGATGATCAACCCTCGAACGTTGCATTGCTAGAAGGCATTTTGCAGGAGGAGGATTTCAACTGTTATCAAAGTATTACCGACTCACCGCAAACTCTACCGCTCTTCCTTGAATACCAGCCGGACCTGATCTTACTGGATCTGCAAATGCCTATCTTGGATGGCTTCGATGTAATGAAGCAATTGCGCCTCTGTCTCTCGCCAGATGATTACCTTCCCATCCTGGTATTGACGGCCAACATTACACCAGAAGCCAAACGTCGTGCTCTTTCAGAAGGTGCCATGGATTTTCTAACCAAGCCCTTTGACGCGTCAGAAGTTATCCTGCGGATTAAGAACTTATTACAAACACGTTTGCTTCACGTTCAGCTTCAAAGTCAAAATCGGCTGCTCGATCAAAAAGTACGCGAACGCACAGCCGCGTTGGAGGAAACACAGATTGAGATCCTCGAGCGGCTGGCACTGGCAGCGGAGTATCGCGATGATAATACCGGTGAACACACGAAGCGGGTAGGCAGGACCGCAGCTCGGATTGCTCAAGCCCTTGGCTGGTCAGATGAAGAGGTGGAACTAATCCGACGCGCGGCGCCGTTACATGATGTAGGTAAGATTGCAATCTCTGATTCGATTCTACTCAAGCCGGGAAAACTGACGCCGGAAGAATTTGAGCGAATGAAGATGCACACAACCCTAGGCGCCAAGATGCTTTCCGGTGGACGTTTCTCGTTGTTGCGATTGGCAGAACAAATCGCGCTCACGCACCATGAACGCTGGGATGGAGGTGGCTATATTGGGCTGCGGGAAGAATCCATTCCAGTGGCTGGGCGTATCGTAACTGCGGCAGATGTCTTTGATGCGCTGACCTCTGAGCGCCCCTATAAAAAGGCCTGGAACGCTAACGATGCAATTGAGGAAATCAAGCGTCAGAGCGGAAAACAGTTTGATCCGCGGGTGGTGGAAGCATTCCTCGAAGGAATTCGCGAATAAAGTATTAGGCGGCTCGCGAAGGGACCTAACTTTATCTTTTTGCCGGTGACACCATCCTGGTATGGAAAATCCCAAATAAATCACGTTTCGCACTGAGATTAAGGTTTGAAAGCGTTATGACATCTGCTCCACCCATTCTGTTCGCCAGGCGGCGGGTTCAAACGGATCGGGCCAGAATTCGATTTGATGAAGGATCTTTCCGTCGCGAATCGTAGAGAACGTGATCACTCGTGCGGTAATGACACCATCGATGACGCCTACATCGGAGACAACTTGGTCGCCTTCGCCAATAATACGATGAACGCTAAATTCCCAGCGCCCATGGGCTGGATAATTCTCGTTGACTGCGACAAAGTTTCCAGGACCGCGAATCCGCTCGCCCGATTGTGGCCATTCGAGAACGTATTCATCATGCAAAAGCTCACCAACCGCCTTGAAGCCATTCGTTTGCATGACCATCCAGAACCGCTCTACAACTTGTTTGCTTTTTTCTCCTTGGATTGTCATATCAACCTCCACTGAGAGAATAACATTGTTCTCTCAGTGGGGCAATCTCATCAAAGCTTGCTGATCACTGGGCCGCATATGCGTTGGCGTGGCTTCTCTCTACATATTTTTTTGGCTGACAGTCGCATATTTTAGGGCATTCTCTTGAGTATTCCCAGACAATGGCTTCGATGTAAACCATTTCCATGAATCGGGCGATTGAAACCCGATGATGTCCATCCTCCACATAATACTCATCTCCGATCTTATGCACCAGAATGGGTGACCAACCGTCACGTTCCAAACTAAGATAACTGTTGACCCAGCGATCGAGCAGATGTTTGCCAAGGGGGCGAAATTTGGTATCAAAGTCGCATTGTCGATCCAGTGTTCCGACGACTTCATTGACTCGAATGTTTTTCAGGCCGAGGTATTTTCGATTTGGATGATTTCCCTGCAATGGGAAAACCTTCAACGCTGAACTCTTATCACTAAGTTTTGCCAAAAAGCTGGCCCACAATCCATGCATTCGCAATCTGGAAAATTGATAGGAGGTAAAACTACGGGCATTTGTAAAAGATGGCTGGATATTCATTTTTATTTTCCTTTCATTTCTACACAGTAGAGATATCTCGTATTTATGCAATCGGTTGCACAAGATACCAAAAAAAAGAATCTATTAAGCAGACCTTCTGACAATTAACTCCACTGGAATGGAAACATTCGTCACGACACCAGTTTGGATGTACTGGATCAAATTCTGTGCAAGCAGTTTCCCAGCATGAGGAATGTTTTGTCGGATCGTAGTCAGTGGCGGGTTGCTGTGTGCGGCGATGGACAGGTCATCATATCCAATGACTGCAATATCCTCCGGCACGCGGTGTCCTTCTTCACGGATTGCATCCATGGCTGAGATCGCCATCAAATCACTGTTGACAAAAACCGCATCGATGTCGGGAACAGCGTTTAATAGCCGCTTCATTGCCTCAGCTCCTGATGTGTCGGAGAAATCGCCATAGTCGATCAAGATTGGTTCCACTTTTCGATCTGCTTCTTGTATTGCCGCCTTGTAGCCTTCAAGCCGCTGTTGCACTTCCAACTCATATAAAGGACCTCCAATAAAACCAATCTTTTGTCTTCCTACGCCAATTAAGTGTTCTGTTGCCAGTTTGCCACCATTGAAGTTATCGCCAGTAATGGAGCAATAGTTCTGTTTGGGTTGAGGGATGCCCCAAATAATGAATGGAGCGCCTAATTCCAACAACGCTTTAACGTGAGACTGCTTTCGGGTCGCAGTCATTAAGATAAATCCGTCTACACGGCCGGTATCAAAGTATTGATGTGCCCACTGCGTATCTTGTGGATTCACATGGATAATCAGCAGGTCATAGCCGAGCTTGGCAAGTGCGTTGGAAATCCCGCCCAAGATTTCCAGCCCAAAAAGGTCGGCTACTGAGAAATCTTGATGGTAAGCATGAGTCACAAAAGCGATTGTGCGGCTTTGTTTCATGCTCAACCGGCGGGCTGGCGCATTAATTTGAAAATTATGCTGTCGTGCCAAAGAGCGAATGCGGGCTTTGGTTTCTTCTCCAATAAGAGGGCTGTCGTTTAACGCTCTGGAGACTGTGGACTTTGACACTCCAGCCAGGCGGGCGATATCGGCGATGGTACGGACTGTTTTGCTGCTCATGTCTTTGTTTTATGCAACCGATTGCATTATACAACATCAAAAATGCGATGTCAAGATATAGAGTTGGTTATTTCCTTAACTATTCTTTGCATCTGCTCGTAGTGCGAGCCTTTCCAATAGATCTGTCCGCAAGCAGGACAAATATGAAATTCATCGAAGTATTGTTTAGTCAACGGCTCAAGGCGATCAAATACTTCTTCTTTGCTGACCGGTTGCAATAAGTGATTGCAACGCAGACAACGATGAAAGGGGCTGACGCGGTGCGCCAGATCAAATCGTCGTACCACCTCTGTCAGTTGCTCAAGCGAATCGAGGGATCGAAGACAATACCCGTCACTGACGGATTTGCGCATAAGCAGACGACGGTCACGGCTGAGAAGAATACGTTCTTCTTGTGCGGCGATCTCCGCCAATTGCGCGTCCTCGTAAGCAGTTTGATACAGACAATCGAAACCCAACATCCGCAAATAAGCAGTTAGCCGGCCAAGATGATTATCAAGAACAAAGCGCGGCTCCCCTGAATAGCCGTCCGCAATTGGATAGATTTCGACGTGATCTTGATCCTGTGTGATGATATTCAGCGCTTCATTCTGACCATTGACCTGCACGCGTCCAATTTCAGGATGCGGCACCCCAAGCGACTCAGCCAAATGCTTCACCGATTGGCGCTCACGAAAATGGATGGTAATGGTCTGTTCTCGTTGATCGCGGTGCAAAAAATCATTCAATCTACCAGAGAATGAAAAATACGCTGTACTCATGATTGAATTATATGCTGTTGTTTGTACGGAATCTCTTGTCAAAAAAAAGTTTTTGTGTACAACATAGAAGCTTCGTTCAGGGTGCCCCCTCACTCTGAACGAAGCGTTTTAATTCCCTTATGGTCTGCGATTGTGAACTAATAAAACGATTGCATTCCCAATTCAACGGGGAACGTAACACTGAGCGGCGCGACTACAAAGAATAATTGTTCATCCTTCTTGAAAACTTTCTGTCCGGTGTCTGGGTCTTTTACCTCGTTAAAATCCCACCAGCGGTTAAGGAAAGTGCTCATCTTTATGATTCGGTTCTGATCGACAAAATCTTTGTACGGATCCACAACGATCAGTTCATCTTTTGCACTGTCTATGTTGGCGATAATGCTATAGTGACCATAATCCTCATCGTCATCCTCCACTTCATCAAACAAACCCTGCCACTCAACCCCCACGGGAAATTTGCATACATCGAGAACATACTCCAAATCCTGTTCCGTTGCTTTTTCTTTGTACCAAAGCTTGGCAATGGGAGCCAATTGCTGCACCGCTTTGGCAAGCTGATCTACCCGCGTGCCATGTGTTTCTATGGTATGGATAGCGTCAGCCGCTTCGGTGATCTCTTCCTGCGCGGCATTGATCCCAATATTTTCGAGAAGCATTTGGATGACCGCCGGACCGCAATGATTTTCTGTGATCTGTTCGATTCGTCGCAGGCGGCTAAATTTCTTTGGGTCTTGTGGGGGATTGGGCATGATTACTCAATAAGCTAGCTAAAATATCTTGGAACTCGATTCCATGTAGTTTCATGACCTGGGTCATGGGCTGATCGCCAGGTCCCAGCGCGGTATTTGGATTGCAGTCGATGAAATAAGGAGTCATATCCCTTTCATCCACGCGGATATCGAATTTGGCATAATCAGAAAACCGAAGGATCTCAAATGCCTTGGCACAGAACTCAGAAACTTTCTTCTCCAACTCCTCATCTACAAATTTAAATTTTGCCGCATTCGGAACATCATAACTTTCGATACTCGTAAAACCGTGCTTGCCATCCGGTTTCACACGGTATTTTTTCTCTGCTAAAAATACGTGCCGGTTTTTGCCATCCTCGAAAACAATGCCTGTGATTTCAGGCCCATCGATGAACTTCTCGACCAGCACAGGTATTTTGTAATCATTCTGTAGTTCTTCCACTTTTTTTGTTATTTGTGCAACTGTGTCTTTAACCGCCTTGTTGTCGATTCCCATACTGCCACCGCTCTCATTAAGCTTGGCGATGTATGGCGGATCAAACGGAGGAGGCGTATTGGAGCGTAAGTCTTTGATGAACTTATATTCAGGGGTTGGGATTTTGTTGTAATCAAGCAATTCCTTGAATAAATGCCGGTTACTTCCGATGACCATACCGGTGATGCCACAACCCGTATAGGGAATATTAGCGTATTCAAGAAATGCGGGAAAGGTGCTGGCAAGCTTATCCTTGCCCCTCACCGTATCCACTAAATTCACGATCACATCTGGTTTGTCCACCAAAATATTCGTAAGAAGATATTGGTCGGCAGGATATCCTTTCGCTTCCAATCCTAGTTTCTTGATCTCCTCGATCACTTCCTGGGCGCGATCCTCCACTTCTTTTTCAGCTGTATACGCGTCTTCTGTGGGAAAGAATTCCTTATCGATATACGAATAAGCTACTGCTACGAGCTTTATTTTTTTCAACGCCTCAGTATCGACGTTCAATTTTGTTTTCACGGTTGACATATCTGAGCCCATTCATCTACCGCTTGTCGAACTCTTTAGCGAATCACGCGGCACTTTAGGATTTGAGCAGATCACAGGAGAATCGTACATAATGTGCCTGCCCTTGCGCTGATTAACGTGTAAGCGCGTGTTAAGTTACGTGAACTGTCAGCTATGATATATTGAGTAAAGAATATTGATACAGGAGTATGTATGCCTAAACTCATCCCCGCTGCAGAACGGGTCATTCGCGCCCGACAACTGATTCAACAAGCTCGCGATCTGCCTGTGCCGCAAGGCGGATTGGGCAAAAGCGACCTCTCCTACATTGCCCAGGTCAAAGACTTTTTCCGTCAGGCACGCGATATGGTGAAGTTCATTCCGCAGACCGCTGGCGTTTCTGCTGAGATGAAAGAGGAAGTCAAAAAGATTTATGAGGAAATTGAGCAGGCAAATAGAGATATCCTATATTGATACAACTCAAGAATTGATTTCATAACCAAAAAGCGGACGAGTCACCTCGTCCGCTTTTTGGTTCGGTACTAACGATTCGGGTTCGTCACCTGCGAACGGCGCGTACGATCAATAATAATACGATCGCACCGATGAACGCGGTGATGATGGTCCCGATAATGCCTCCGCCAATTGCAATGCCGAGCGCACTAAACAGCCAGCCGCCGATAAAGGCGCCGAGGATACCGATCAGGATTGCGGTACCCAAACCTGACCTTCGGGGGCCACCGACCATCGATTCAGCCAGAATGCCTGCAACAGCACCGATCACGATCCAAATCAAGACAGTTTGAAGCGACATCAGATTTTCCTTTCTCCTTGTAAAAATTAACACAATTGTCTCCAGGCATCAGCATCCCAAGGGGCAGTGGTGGTGATGCCTTCTGTGGCGTCTAAACACTTTGCGCACGAGTGGCGCAATGTTTCTGCGGTATATAACGATTGAGTCTTCTCCATGCTACGAGCAAATTTTGAATTTTTGAAGGAGCTCAATGCACAGCACTATAGTGAACGCAATTGAAGTTTCTCATCTTCGCCGTACCTTTACCTCTACCATCGGCGTCATCAAGCGCACAATCAGAGAAATTGTTGCCGTGGACGATGTCTCGTTTGAGATTCAAGAAGGAGAGCTGTTCGGACTCTTGGGACCGAACGGAGCCGGTAAGACGACCACAACGAAGATGCTCACCACGCTTCTGATTCCAACGTCCGGGTCTGCTTCCGTTAAAGGATTCGATGTCGTCACCCACGCGGATGAGGTCCGGCGGCGAATCGGATTTATTTTCGGTGGCGAACGTGGTCTATATTGGCGTCTTTCTGGAATTGATAATCTGCGCTATTTCGCGAGTCTGTATAATCTAAATCCTGATTTCACCAAAAAGCGGATTGCTTATCTCCTCGATATGGTTGGCTTGAACGGGCGCGGCGATGAAAAAGTACAGGGCTACTCGCGCGGGATGAAACAGCGTCTACATGTCGCGCGAACCTTGCTCCACAATCCTGATATCCTCTTCCTCGACGAGCCTACACTTGGACTCGACCCCGTGGGTGCGCGAGTTCCGTCAGGTGATTCTCAACCTACAGTCAGAAAAGAAAACCATCCTGCTCACGACGCATTACATGTTCGAAGCCGACGCCCTGTGTGATCGCATTGCAGTCATCAACCACGGACGGATCATCGCCCTCGATACTCCCAGCGGACTCAAGTCACATGTCAGTGATCTAAACGTTGTCGAAGTGGAGACCTTTGGAATTCCTGATGCAGTCCTGGAAAATTTACGAACCTTACCTTTTGTTGATTCTCTAGCAGTGGAAGATCACGATCAGAAACAGATGCTCCTTGTCCAGACCACGCGTGGAGCGGAAGCAGTTCCTGACATTCTGGAAGCCATTGATGGTCAGCGCGTGGGACGTGTGGTTGTCCGTGAACCGACTCTCGAGGACGCATATGTCCGTTTGGTAGGAGGTAACGCATGAATGCCAAAGTTCTGATCAAATATTGGCGTACCATCCTGGTCGTTGCCGAGATGACTTTGCGTCAGCAACTGACGGATGGCTTCATCATTTTCACCATCAGGTTGAATCCGTATCCTTCGGACACGTTTCAACAGCTAAA
>WNFZ01004839.1_pt1 | contig 14647 bp, 13 predicted proteins | sample 5400081 | NCBI WGS metagenome assembly WNFZ01 (sample SAMN13153365, study PRJNA577476) | soil metagenome | isolation source: 80 cm soil or saprolite under grassland replicate 1 | place: USA:California | collected 2016-06-15
ATACGCAACACGCCTTTATCCACTAACACTCAACAAAGCGAAGCCGTTGCTCGTCGTCGGTGGTAAGCCGATTATCGAATGGGTGGTAGACAACCTTCAGGGTGTTCCCGAGCTGGAAACGATCTACGTAGTGACGAATAACAAGTTCGCGGCGGACTTTCAGGCTTGGAGCGAGCGCTATCAAAATCGACATCCGCAATTCAAATTCAAAATTGTCAACGATGGCTCCAAGAGCGACGAAGACAAGCTGGGCGCGATTGGAGATATCAATTTTGTTGTCACGGAAGAGAACCTGGAGCAAAGCAGCCTGCTGATTGTTGCCGGCGACAACTTGTTTACCGAATCGCTCAAGGGATTTGTGGCTTGCGCCAATGGAACCGAAGCAACCGTTGGGGTCTATGACGTCGGCGACCCTGAAGCAATCAAAAAATACGGTAACGTTCTGATCAACGACGATGGAGTCATCACGCACTTGGAAGAGAAACCACAGAAGCCGCGGGGAACGCTCGCCGCGATCGCTCTGTACTACTATTCTCCCGCGGTCCTCTCTCTCTTGACCACATATCTTGCAGCCGGCAATAACCCTGATCAGCCCGGCCGCTTTGTGCAATGGCTGTACACGCGTAAACCTGTCAAGACGTTCCAGATCAAAGGAAAATGGCTCGATATCGGAAGCAAAGAGACGCTTGAGAATGCCGATCAGATTCTTGGAAAGATCAAAGCTTGAAACGTCACTTAAGCCGTCCTTCGTCAAACTCGATCAGATCGAAATAAGTCCGAATATCCTTGCGTCCTTCGCCGCCGGCCTCCTTCAGAAAGTGGAGAAAACGCGCCTTTTTTGCAGCCGTGTCGGGGTGCCGTGAAATCATCGCCTGGTTCCACTGTTCAACTGCTTCTGAGGAGTGCCGGGCTCCGTTTGTCTGCACCCATTTTAGAATTGCATCATCCTCATCTAGCCTGTCGGCGATTTCCTCAAAGGCGTCGCCGTCAATTTTCAGAAACGCCAGAAGATGCTTGTCGAACCCGACAGTCTTATAGTTGTAGCCGTTGAGCAGTCCTTTGCGATGAAGTCTGGCTTTGTCGATCAAACGCGGCAGATGCACGTAGCCGCCAAGTTTCTCGTAAGGACTGCGTGGATGCAGTCTTTGCATGGAGCAGATCGTACTAAGTCGCGGGCACCGGCCGCGGGGCGACCCCTGGAAAATCACTCTCCGGAACGTGCGAGACGTCAGGTTTCTGTTCCTGCAACAATTCTCCCTGTGTAAGGTCGGCCCGGCCGATCACAAGCTGACCGGAAAACATGCCGCCTTTTTCCACTGTAATTGCCCTCGCTGTAACATCGCCTTCGAGTGCGCCTTTTTTTTGAATCGCCACGGTTTGGGCCATGATTTCTCCCGACATTCGTCCCTTAATTTCGATGCTTTCCGCGCGAACCCGTCGAAAGCAATGAATGTCGGCTTTGCGCTCGACGATAATGCGCCGTGCGCTGATGCGGCCAGGAATTTTGCCTGCAAAGTTGATCGTCGCAGTGTCGTCGCAATGCAGGTTGCCGCGCAATCTGCCCTCTATTAAGGCGGACCGGCAAACCACACTGCTGCTGCCCAGATCGCCTTTGCCGGTCAGATGGACGTCTCCGCGCGTTCGAATTGTTCGACTGAAACCGCTGGTGATTTTGTAGTCGCGCAGATCAATGTGCGCGCTGCACGCGGGGCAGATTGTCGAAGTGGCGCTGCCACAGACTTGTTGTTTCCGCTTGCATTCGAAACACTCGATAACCGAGCTGTGCTGCCGTTTCCAAAAATCCTCAAATTTGCCGAGGATGGAAGAGGGCGCTGGCGCGGGCGCTTCCTCGCGAACCCGCAGTTTCAGTCCGGGTTTCGGCGCAAACGGAGAGAAGTAGCGACCGCACTGGCGACAAATCGAGCTTTTCGCCGCTGCATACTCCATCTGCTTGAAGCCACAGTGTGGGCATTCCAAACTGACTTTTGCAGGCGACGGACTGGCCACCGGACGCTAACCCCTGAATTCCCTTCCTTATCCGCGCCCTCCGAACGCTGCCTTGATTGGCTCGCTGGATCGCACAACTTCGGGGCGGACCGGGGCCGACTTCGCGGAAATTGCACCGCTGGTGACTTCGGATTTACCAATAAAAGTTGCTCCCTCCTCAATGACAAGCCGCGCTGCTTTCAAATCGCCCTGCAATGTGCATTTTGATTTTAGTTCGCAACGCTCACCCACCGTAATGTTGCCTTGTACTTTGCCATAGACGGTGATCGATTTGGTTTTGATCTCGCCGCGAATGTCAGCGTTTTCGCCAATCGTCAAGACGCCGTCGGAATTAATTTCCCCTTCGACCTTCCCGTCGATGAGAAGTTCCTTTTGGAACTTGATCGAGCCTTTGATTTCGACATCGCTCGAGAGAATGTCTTTGCCACCGTGATCTGCCATAGGTTGGCTTTTGCGAGACGAATCTTTTGAGCATCCGGTAGATTGTGGCAGTCGCCAACGTATGTCAACGAATTCTCGCTTCAGCGCGCAAATTTTTATCGCGCGATCGTCCGATACAGTTTGCACGTCCCGTTCTCCGCGGAAAAGATCAGGAACGGCGGGGCCTGGGCTGGCGTTTTATCCAGCACACGGCACAACGCATGTGGAGGCGCTGCCTGCCCTAAGATTGCTTCCGAATTTTGCGCCACACGTTCGGAATCGTACGCGATAACCCATGCTGCCTGGTGATTCTCCAGAATTTGGCGTGCTTTTTGCCAATCCTCGAAGAGGAAAAATCGCGCGCTGTCGGTGATGCCGCCCAGACTTTCGTGCGAACTTCCAGCTATCCCAGGCTGCCCGGACCAATACGTGATCGATGGTGAAAGCCACCACGGCGCAAGGAACGGGCGATTCTCCGACGATCGCAAACTGAGCGCCATGTCGCGCAACTGCACCGATTCATTGCGCTGTGCGACCCGATCAGCCAGTTCCGCTTCAATTGGCCAAAGTTTTTCGTCGCAATCCTGCAAAATCGGAAAGATCGATAGGAAAAATGCGATCCAAACTGCCGTACGCGATTTGATCGGCTCGAGCAAACGCGGTAGCGCCAAAGCGAAGATCAGCACAAAGAAGTATCCCCAACGCGCCTGCCAAATTGTGAGAGCATAAGTGGCAACGAAAAGCACGAGAACAAACGCTGGCGTCGTCTCCTTGCTCTTGTGCATCGTTTTGGTCACGCTGATCCAAATGAGGAATGGACTGATCAAAAGTAGATAGCCGCACCAGCGCAACCAGATCGGATTTGCCGGCGAGACATGCGCGAGTTCGCCGATCGTTCGCGCCCAGTTTTGAAACAGCGAGTCCGAATATGCGAGCGAAAATGACGGCGTACGTCGCTCAATCAAAACCCTGATCACAATGACGAGAACAAAACAAAGCCAACCGGCGCGCCGAGACTTGGCGGAGATCGCGTTGGCATTTTCAAGTGCGCTTACAACCATCACAAGCACAAACAAGACGAGCGACTCATAAGCCGAGGTCCAGATCGCCAATCCCCAGCCGACTCCACTGACGACGCTCCATTTACTACGATCTGCAGCGGTAACCGTTCCGTCTTCTTCTCGTAGGCTCCATTCTGCGCAAACCGCGATTGTTACAAGGAGCATCAGCAAGGATTGATGATCGGGCCTGCCGAGTTCCGTTCCATGAACGAGAATGGGACTGATCGCGTACAGCATCAGCATTACCCAGCGATACCGGAGTTTCACGGACCACCACCAAAGAAACCAGCCTCCGAATAGCGCGAGCAACGGTGAAATAAGCGCGCCGGCCAGATCGAGCGTGTGCGCCGTGAACGGCTTCAGCAATATCGACAATGCGAGAATGAGATAATCCAGCGGCGCCGTTGTGTGCGGAGTCGTCCCAGTCGGGAAGTTCTCGAAGTCGTGGTGCCGTACGATCAATCCTGGGTGCTCAGAGCACATCTGCACACGCGTCATCCGCGCGTAACAATCCGCATCGGTGAAATAAATATTCCCGGCGACAAAAACATCCTGATAATTTGTGCAGCGCGTCGCGAGGATCAGTACGCTGAGAATTGCGATTTCAATGATGCTCAGAGTTCCGCGAATCACCGAGCCATCCCAAATCCGCGATTCAAAATGCGCAATCCGAAATTTTGGCTGGTCTCCCGCGCATTGAAGGTTGGTTACGGGAATATGCTATGCTTCAATGCATGATTGATCCGCGCCTGTAGCTCAGCGGTTAGAGCAGGGGACTCATAATTCAAGAAAGAGTTTTTGCGCTCGCTTTCGCTGCGTTGCACACCGTTACCAACGCTAGGTAATTCCGTCATTCAGCTTTCCCAGCGCGTGGCGCAGCATTGCGCTGTTTTGCAGCCAAAAATCTTCAGACCGTAGAAAACACCGTGAAAAGTTAGCCCGTCCCCCTTCAGGCCCGTAGATTCACGCCTTCCGTCTCGCGCGCGCGCGGAATTTTTCATGGCCTCCGCGCTGAAGTACCAGGACGCGGTTTCTCACTGATTGTTGACCACTTGCGGTGCAGGTTTCCTCGCTTCAAGCTGTGCGCCTACCTTCTGGATTTGCGCCGCCTGCTCGTTCAGACGCCTAGTGAGCTGCGCAACTGTCGCTTGGAAGTCCTCCCTCTGCTGGGCCACAGTAGATTTCAGTCCAGTGATTGTCGCCTGCTGTTCCTCCACCTTGCGATGCTCCTTGAGGAACTCGTTGAGCAACATCGCGTTCACCTGATCGTAGCGAACACTGTAAGGGTTGCCTTCCTTGTCCCGCGCTACAAGATCGGGATTCACTTTGGCGACATCCTCCGCCACCAATCCGAACTGCGGGGTGCCCTTCGCGTCGATCTCCTTCTTGTAACGGAAGGTAACTGGTCTAAGAGCAAAGAGCACTTTGCTGGTGTTGTCCATCGGCTTGATCTCATCCTTGAATCGGGCCGACGAAGTCATTGTTCCGAGCCTGCCGTTTGAATTAACAAGGACGGCAACTCCATTGGAAGAGGTCGCCCCGAAGATGTTGCCGATATAGCAACTGTTGCTCACGTTGTTACCATCGGCGCCGATACAAATAACATTATTGGCTGTGGTAACGTTTTGGCCAGCACTAGCACCCAAAGCCGCGTTGTTACTGCCGGTGGTGTTGTTCACGAGAGCACCATCCCCGTTGGCCGTGTTGGAGCTCCCGGTAGTATTCTGACTGAGCGCCAACGTACCAACTGCCGTGTTCCCGGTGCCGGTCGTGTTGGCAAATAGCGCATCAATACCAACGGCGGTGAGGAAGTCCGCCTGGTTGTTCGCGAGGGTGTCAACACCCAGGGCGGTGTTTCCGCCGCCATCAGTGTTAGCGCCGAGCGCCCCAGAACCAACTGCCGTGTTGAAGTTGGCAGTGCCGGCTCCGTCCACGTCATTATTCAGGAGCGCGAGATCACCAATGGCAGTGTTGTCAACGCCCACAACATTTCTAAGGAGTGCAGAATTGCCAAAAGCGTTGTTGCCAGATCCACTGAAGTTGTACAAGAGGGCAAAGGCGCCGACAGCATCGTTGTAGTTGCCGGTCGAGTTAACTTCAAGCGCGCCTGTTCCATTTGCCGTGTTTTGTGTGCCGGTGGTGTTACTAAGGAGTGCGTCTTCGCCGGTGGCCGTATTAAAGCTGCCTTCTGTGTTGCTAAGAAGAGCGAACGCTCCATTGGCCGTGTTTTCAACGCCGGTGGTGTTGCTTAAAAGCGCGCCGGCGCCAGTAGCCGTATTTTCATCTGCGGCGTTGGCAAGAAGCGCCCCAGCGCCGATACCAGTGTTAAAGCTGCCGGTGGTGACGCTCAGGAGCGAATATATACCGATTGCGTTGTTGTAAATGCCGGTGGTGCAGCTCAAAAGGGCATTTTGCCCCTCAGCTGTGTTGCCGCCGGCATAGCCGCCGTCCGGCGGTGGACTGACGGCCTGCATTGTCGGCAAAAGGCCGAAGCAAACCAACGCGACGAAAAATACTGGAGCTGCTTGTTTTAGCTGAATCAATGGGTTCATGGATATTTGCTTCTGTTTCCCCGCCGTGTTGGTTCTGCGATTGCAGGCCTGGAGGAGGCGAAGAACTTAGCGGGAAAACTCCTCCGCCTGATTCAGATCCGTTTAGCGATGCCGAGTCTAGAAAAAATCTCGCCTGCTTGTCAATTTAACTCGCCCCAAGCGCGACTGCTGATTCGAGTTCCAGAAACGCGCTTAGCTTTTCATCGGGCGCGCGCACAATGAACCGTCGATTTGTCGTTGCGATGCGCGTCTGCAATCCAGATCGTTCGTCCGTTGGAATCAATCGCTGCAACCTAGCCCCAACTGCAACCGGCTTTGCTCCGATTGTCACCGGCTCGGCGCGACTGGCGAACCTGAAAGGTTTCCTAGCGAGCGACAGTGACGATGGCTGGCCCGATCATCTTGGAACATTCGGCTTGCGCCACGCTAAGTTCTCGTCGAAAGGCTGTTCCCATAAAGGTATTTCTTGTTGCCCTATTTGTAGCGGTGCCTGTCGCGACATTTGTCGGCGTGGCTGATGCCCAGCTTCCCCCGGGCTCTGTGAAGACCGTGGGGACCGCGCACTCTCATTCCGTAACACGGATACCGCTCTCCCAGATGGCCACCTGTACAACACCAACGCCAACGCCTACGGCAACAGTTGGAGGGATCGGTCCCGCCCGGCCTGGCCCCAAGAGCGATCCCGGCCAGAATCTCCTCTCAGGCCCGATTGTGAGCTTCGAAGGACTTCACCACGGCGAACTGAACGACGGTAACTTTTGCTCCTGTCCCACCTGCCCCTCCGATGACAGCGGAGCTGTGAGCTTCGATTACTACGTGCAGACGGTCAATTACGCGATCATTGTCTACGACAAGTCCGGCAATGTCCTCGCCGGTCCCGTCAGCGGCACGACATTCTGGGAGAACCAGCCTGACCTTGGGGGGTCCTACTACTGGAGCGATGCGGTCGTACGGTTCGACCGATATGCCAATCGATGGGTCATTAGCCGCCCGGGCGGAACACCATACGGCCAATACCTGGGCATAGCTGTCTCCCAGACCTCGGACCCAACGGGGAAGTACGATCAGTACGCGTTCGAGGTCAACAACACCGCCAATCAGCTGTCAGGGTTCTTCAACGACTACCCGAAGATCAGTGTGTTTTCCGACGCCTACTACGCCACTGCGGACCCCAACAAGATCTTTAGCGGACTGGGCAATACCATCTCCGCGTTTGAGCGAGCGGCCATGCTGACCGGAAACCCGACGCCGCGGTTTGTGACCTTCTTTGTGCCGGCTCCCCGGAATCCGTCCCAAACCACCCATAGCCATATGCTGGCGGCGGACCTCGAGGGCAGGAGATTGCCGCCAAGCGATACGCCTGAGTACGTGGTGCAAGTCCAGGATTCGCACCTGGGCTTCCCCGCCGACCGGCTGCAGGTGTACGAGTTCCACGTGGACTGGCACTCTCCTTCGTCTTCGACGTTCGTCCCGACCCAGAGCCTTGTTCCCCAGCCGTTCAACTCCAACGCCTGCCCGATCGCGGGCGACTATCAGGCCTGTATCGAGCAGCCGGGAGTTGCGCAGCGACTCGATTCGCTTTCTTACGGCTACATGATGCAGCGTTTGACGTACCGCAATTTCGGCCCTCGTCAGACGCTGCTGTTCAACCACACCGTGGCAGCCGACGGCGACCCGTCGCATAGGCACGCGGGTATCCGCTGGTATGAGCTGCGCATGAGAACGAGAGGGCGAACACGGAGCGCCTGGGAAATCTATCAACAGGGGACCTATGCTCCCGATGCCGATAACCGGTGGCTTGGGAGTATCGCGATGGACAGGATGGGAAACATCGCGCTTGGCTTCAACGTCTCGGGCGCGAGTGTGTTTCCCTCGATCCACTATGTGGGCCGTCGGCCGACCGACCCGCTGGGCACGCTGCCTAGTGGCGAGATGTCGCTGATCGACGGCGGTGGTGCCCTGCGGGACAACAAGTATTTCGGTGACTACAGCCAGATGACGATCGATCCGGTTGATGACTGTACGTTCTGGTACACGGGGACCTACTTACCCACAACTACCACACAGAACGACTGGTACACACGGATTGGCTCGTTCAGATTCACGAGCTGCCCCGGCAAGGACTTAGACTCCGACAAGTGACGACCGAGATCGCCAGCGCTGGGCTGCCCAGTATTGCGAGCCACCAGATCAGGACTTAACTTTGGACATCCTCGGCTACGAGACCAAATTGGCGGACATCTCTTACGCAAAGACGACACTGAACGCGCGCAAATCGTTGATGGCATAGCCCGCATCGCCGCGGCGGCGCGCCTCCGCTTGCGCTTGCTCTAGATGGCGACGGATCTCTTCATTGGTGGTTGCGTCACGCTCGCCGATGAAGATCAGTTCGGTCGTTACCTCGCTTTCGCCGGACTCGCAAAGCCGGAGCCAGCTTCGCCGCCCAGTGAGATGAAAGATGCCGTAGTCGCCGGTGGCGAGATCGAGCCGCACGATTCCCTTGGCCCGGTAGATGCCCTGCGGCAGGCTGGTCATTGCTTGTTCCAGCGCCTTGAAGGACCAGGGCACGTTACCATGATAGGACCAGGCCTCGAAGCGCCCTTCGGGTCCGTGCTCGTGATGAGTCAGCGCGTGGCTGCGCGATGCTCGATGACGCAGCTTGTCCATAGCAGCGCTCAGATGGTCGTCGAAGATCAACTCCAGCGGGACGATGCCATAGGTGGTTTCCCAGATGCGGGCGCGCGGGGCGATGGTTTCGACACGCGCCCGCAGTTGCGCAAGCTGGCTCCATGCGACGAGATCGGTCTTGTTAATGACAACGATGTCGGCTGTCGTGATCTGGTCGAGGGCCAGATTGCCATACCCCGCGTCCGGGTCAACAGTCAGATCGGCGTCGATCAGCGAGATCATGTTGTGAACGTCCACCAAGCCCTGCGCCGCCGGGGACAAGAACGTCTCGGCCACGGCGACTGGGCGGGAAACGCCGCTGGTCTCAATGACAATGTGGTCGGGCAGCGGGTCACGCTCCATAAGCTTGATCACTTCCCGCAACAGATCGTCGCGAATTGTGCAGCAGACGCAGCCGTTGGCGAGGCTGATGGTCTGGCCCTCCACCGCCACGATCAGCCTGGCGTCGATGTTGATCGAGCCAAAGTCATTGACGAGGACAGCGACTCGCCGGCCGTCAGAATGGTGCAGGATATGGTTGACCAGCGAGGTCTTACCAGAGCCGAGAAACCCGCCGATGATGGTAAGCGGCACCAGCGAGGTTGCCCGGGATCCATCCGTTGGAGGTGTGTCACTTGACAGCATCGGCTGCTCAGTAGTCCTTGATGACCGTGCCGAAGATTCTCTCCGATTGAAAGTCCTTCACATTGAGCGTCGGTGTGTCGGAGGCCGGTGGGATCACAGTAACGGTCCAAGGCCGGTTGTGGATGGCGCCGCTGCGGATGAGGATCTGATCCTTGGAGATGTTGAACACCATCAGATCTTCGCCGATCTGATACTTCCCTTTCCAATGGCTGGCGACGCCGTTGATGAAAGCCTGCAGTTCCTGAGGATCGACGGGGCAGTGGCAGGTCACTGCAAGGCTCGGATTAGCGAGCTGGCACATCTTGCCCAGCGCTTTGGCCGGCGTATGAGAGTAGGCAACGATGATCTTTGCTACCGGCAGCGGTAGGCCAGTCGCTTGGGCGAAACGCTCCGTCGAGGGCGCGGTCTCGCTGATGAACAGGTCCACGCCCTTGGCATTGTCTGACGTGATATAGCTCGGCTGGCCGTCGCCGGTCCAAACCATGCTGAGGCCGTTCCACTCTAGGCGGTAACCGATGGCGCCATCTATGATATGCAGCCGCGGGAAATGCTTGATGGTCACTCCGTTGGCCTGATAGGCGATGCCAGGATTTTGGCGGTAGTCGAGTTCCGTGATCTCGAGGTCATAGGCCTTGCCGACATCAATACAGGCTGCGAAGCTGGGCCGATGCCATTGGCTTAGCACCTTGATACCATCGATATTGGCCTTGGCGCCGTATTCTGGCTTGTCGCCGCTGGGTCCCCAGACTTGCAGCGGCGTGAAGCGATCGCCCGAAGGGCCGAAGGTGTAGATCCAAGCGAGATCCGAGGTATGGTCCAAATGGAGATGAGTCAGGAAGATTTTGGTCATCCGCGAGAAGGGTACCTGCATCACATTGTAGTTGATGCCGCAGCCGGGGCCGACGTCGAAGACGAAGGAATCGCCATTGCCAAGCTCGACGAAGACGCTGGCACCCTTCTGGTCCGGGCGGATTATGCTGCCCCAGCCCGTGCCCATGAGGGTAATCCGCATCTCGTTTGGATCCAGCGGCTCGCCCGGGTAGAACCAGAGATCCGGCCGGGCGATGACTTTCTTCAGCGGGACTGTCGCGTCATCCTTCGGCGGCGCGGCATCCGCGGAACTCGTCGCCAAGGCGGCCCCGCTGGCAACTGCGAGCCCGCTTCCGACTGCCGCCGCGCAATCCTTTATGAAGTCGCGACGGCTCGGCATGCCAGCGCGGTGCTTAGATGGGTTGGATTTCCCCTGCGGCTGATCATTCGGATTCAAGTTGGGTTGGTCGCGATCAGAGGAGGCCGCCGCAATTCTTTTAGTCATGCCGCAATTTTTGCCTTACTTAACAGGCACCGTCCGGATCAACCTCTTTCTTGTAATGGAAGGTTACCGGTCTGAGAGGCAAAGCGCGTTGCAAAAGCGGACGGTGAAGCGAATTTGTGACAAGAGTAACCGTTTTGATAAACGAGTTATAAAAAATCCAGCCCGGCTTTGCGACCAAAAAGTTCATAAGTCTTTCGACGAGGCCGGACGGTGGCGCCCCTGTTGCTCTCCCGCATCAAAGCTGTCGATCTCTTTCCTGCAGCCCCTCCATCAATAACTGAGATTTCAATTTCTCTGTGGGACTCTATTCTGTCGGGGCACCTGGTCGCCGTCGCTAAAATCGGACAACAATTCTTTAGAATTGCTGCTCTGATTCCCCATTAGGGCGAAAATTCTGAGCGCAGTTATCTTACTTGGCTGGTGGATTGGATTTCGCGTCGCGCCACGACTCGAGATAATGCAATATCAGATCAGTAATGGCTTGCATCGCAGCGCACGCTTTTACTCGCTCTCGATCTGAAATGAACTCATCTTCTTTGGATATGGCTAAACTACCAGAGCCCATGCCATCACCCGGCTTAAGAGCGTTGAAAATGTGTTTTGATGACAAATGAACGTAACCCGACGTTGCATTGTACACACGCTGGATCCAGGGATTGTGCAGAGACAAGCAGGAAACAAGATACTGATCTGTCATTAGGTGCCCTTTTTTGTCCTTAAGCTTCCGCACATGCTGTCCTTTCATTACTTCCGTTGCGAATTTGTGAGGGTTATCGACAAGCGTACCGGCAGCAAACCGCAATAGACTATCGAGATGAAGCCGAATAAGCGCGGCAGCACAGACAAAATTTTTGGCCCGGAGAAGCGTCGAAAACCCTGCGATGAGTGCCAGTGAGCGCTTGAGGACCGCATACGCCAAGAAGTCCAGACCGTAGAATGCTCCACCATACCCTTTGCCGATGGCAACCCCCATATCAAGCAGCTGCTTTTCCGTCTTCTCAAGTTTCTGCAGCGCAATTTCGATGTGGGATGGCATCTTGCTTTGTCGAACGGGAACCGGGGCAACTTCGCCTTTCAGGCTGCGTTGGTTTGGATCGATCGCATTACTAGTCGCGCGCCCCGTTCGCGCGCTGCCGCGAGCCCAGCATTAATGCGCTCGCGAATCACGCTGCGCTCAAATTCAGCGACGGCGGCCAGGATGTGCAGCTGTAAACGACCGGCCGGATTAGTTTCGCTCGTGTCGATTCCCTGCGATGTTGCGATTAGCGCCGTGCCGTGCGTTTCAAATTCGCCGATGAGTTGAGCGAGATGCTGCAAACTGCGACCGAGGCGGTCCAGCTTGTAAACTGCTAGAACATCGACGCGGCCTTGTCGCACCTCTGACATCAGAGCGTCCAGCCCTAAACGGCTAAGGTGTGCTGCGCTTGCTTTGTCGAGATATTCAGCGACTTCAGCTTTTCGGCCAGCGCCGGCCAACTCTTTACGAGTGCGGCCAGAGCACTGGCGCCAATAATGCCGCGTTGAGTCTTTGATTTCCCGTCATTGAGATTCTGAAGATGGATCTCAGCAGCTTCGCGGAATTTCATTTTGGCTGATGCCGATCCCCCATCGGCCGCGCCCTGATGACGCTCGCGATGATCCTTGAGAAATTCGGCCAGGCGTGCCTGGGCAACGCTGAAATGAGACGTGCGAAGCGATTTCCAAAACTCTTTGCTGCAAGCGTATGCGCGAGCATAATATCGTCCGGACTTATGACGAACGAGATTTTGCAGCCGCGTTCTTTCCCATGTTTTTGTGGGTTTGCGCTGCTTCACAAAGCTGACCGTAGAAAAGCACAAGTAAAATCTTTCTGTCGGTCCGAACTTACCTAAGCAAAACGGGCCTGTAGCTCAGCGGTTAGAGCAGGGGACTCATAATCCCTTGGTCCCAGGTTCGAATCCTGGCGGGCCCAACTTCGGGAAGCCTTCGAAGACTACTTTTGACTGTCACTCGTCCCCTGTTTCTAGAAATCGATGACAATCGGATGGGCGCACGTGGGCCGTCAGGAACGAATCATTTAGTACCATGAAAGCGCTCTTTTCGATCATCCTCGCCTTCGCTATTTCCGTTGGCATGGTTGAGGCCGGACCTGTCAGAACAGCGAAAAACGTGGCGAAGAATAGTGCATATACGGCCAAGAATGTCGCGCACAGCGTTGTGAAGGGCACAAGAAGGGCCGTGCATACTGTAGTTTATACGCTGACGCCATAAGGCCGAGCTGTTCTTACGACTCTTTGAACTCGCCTGCTCGGGATGGTGGGTCTCAAGCCGAAAGCGGCGCGGGCAGACTGCGCAGGCGGAAGCCAAAAAAGATGGCAAGAACGCCCAATACAACCGCATACCATGCGATGAGCCAAATTACTGCGGCGGCGCCAGCGATAGGATTCCACAGAAGCAACACCGCGAAGACGATTGATGCCAGACCCATAAGGATCAGAAACCATTCGCCTTTGATTTCCCGGCGCAGTTTAACCGCCAGCGCAATTTCAGATGCACCAATCATAAGCGCCCAGGCTGCGATATAGATCACTAGAGCGAGCGCGGTTATCTGGGGCGCATGGAACGTGAGAAGCCCGACGATGATTCCAACAATTCCTATGACAATATGCCATCCCCAGTCGGGATCAGAAGCACGATGCCCGATCGCACCGACAACGCGGAATATGCCGTCGATTAGCACCCATGCTCCAAAAAACAGCACGAGCGTCGCGACCGTTAAGCCAGGATAGGCGAATGCGATAATTCCAAAAACAATTGCAGCGATACCCCTTATCACTGGAACCCACCAATGACGTTTTAAGCTTTCGATCATCATCGCTCCGTTTTAAGGAGCGGTCCGCGTTAAGGCAAGCACCATTTGTGGCACCCTCTACTAGGGACAGCGCGCCGCGGTCGCCGTGGTGAATCAACGCAACGCGTTGGTCGTAACGATATTTGCGTTGATCACAGACCGCACTTCGCGCTGGCTTCGGCGATGCTGGAGCGAGTTCGAAGGAGAGATGCCAAATACGTATCGACGAACGGGGCGTTGTTGATCCGCGCGAGATTTTCAGGCACCTGAAGACGCGAAAAAATGGCGTAGGCAATCTTGCTTCGCGGAACGCTTTTCTCACCGTAGCCAGACGGAATATTGCTCGACCAGTAACGCACATACTGGCCGTCCGGACGATTCTCCACACCGAGGAAAATCGTGGAATGTCCGTGCTCATTTCTGCCCACTTGCCGCGACCAGAAAATTTTCATGAAATCACCCGGCCTCGCCCGATCGAAATTATCGAAGTTTTGTCCAAGCTGCAGCTCGTGAAAGAGACGGGCAGTGCCCGGCCCGTTTGCGTTCCATCGGCCCCAGATGCCTTCGCCATCGCGTTGATCTCGGATAATGAGTCGCTCTAGCGTGGGGTAATCGAGACGCAGCTGCCCGCGCGCACGCAAAGCCTCGATCGTTCTGATGAATACCAGATACGTTGCGCCCGAACAGAAACTCGGCGACGCCTGGGAAGGTAGAATGAAAAATTTGCCGGACTCAAAATGCGCCGAAGATTGAAGACGGATCTTTGCGAAGTGCGACACAGAGTAGCGGCCGCCTTGCGGCATCTGCTTGATCTGCTCAAGGATCAAGCTGTTGCAGTCCCCTGCGAACGACCCGTGCGCCGTGAGGCCAATAATCGCAATAAAAACCCAGGCGGCCAGTCCCTTCACGGCAGAATAAGTAATCATCAAAAGCCGATCTGGCAACGACCGAGCTTTTGTCATTCCGAGCGAAGTCGAGGAATCTCTAATTTTAGTCTGATGACAACAGAGATGTCTCGACTTCGCTCGACATGACAAGAACGAAGGCCGCGGCTACAATGCCCGCATGCTGCGTTTCACGAAAATGGATGGCGCGGGCAACGATTTTATTCTGATCGATAACAGGGCAGGGGACATCAATCTAAATCGCA
>WNFZ01012648.1_pt1 | contig 14647 bp, 14 predicted proteins | sample 5400081 | NCBI WGS metagenome assembly WNFZ01 (sample SAMN13153365, study PRJNA577476) | soil metagenome | isolation source: 80 cm soil or saprolite under grassland replicate 1 | place: USA:California | collected 2016-06-15
GGGAGATCAGGTTCGCCTCGATGTCACCGCGGAACTCGGCGAGCGGGAAGGTTTCCGCGCGGTGGATGGTGTCCACCACGCCGGCCGCGCCGATCACCGCGTCGAGGCCGCCCAACCGGTCGACCGCATCCGCGACGGCGGCCAGGGCCAGCGCGGCCGCGGCCGCCACCGTGCCGACCGCGGCGCCGACGCTCAGGTGCCGGCCCGGGTGGCCCCCCTGCCGGGCGGCCAGCCGGCCGCCAACGACGGCGCCGACCAGAAAGCTGCCCAGCGAGGCCAGTGACGTGGGCGCCGAGAGCCCTCCGGCACCGGCCAGGGCGAAGCCGAGGAGCACCACGTTGCCGGTCATGTTTGCCACGAACACGCGCCCCAGCACCAGGTAGCTGACCGCATCCACCACCCCGGTGGCAACGGTCAGGGCCAGCAGCGACAGCGGCAACACACGCTGGCGGCTGCTCGCCGGCCGGCCAGCAGCCCCCGCCGGATGACCGGCCTTCACGCTCGACTTCGCAACCATCACCTCACCGACCTTCCATCGCCCGCCCGACGGCCGGCGCACTCGTCATCCCGTGCGGCGAAGGCTCACCCCGACAGCGACCGTGGCAGCGGCCGGCGGCAGCCACCAGGCGGCCACGCCGGCGGTGTGGAGTAGCCACGTCGCCACAAGGGCAGCCGCGACCGTCGCGGCCACGGTCCAGTCGTCGCCGATGACGAAGCCGTACCAGAACCGGCCGAAGCCGGTGAGCCAGCGCAGGATCACGGTCACCGTGCCACCTCCTGGGGAGTGGGCCGATGCGCCTCGCGGCGCAGCAGCGTGACGTAGCCGGCGGCCGCCAGCACGTACCAGCCGACCAGCCCGAGGATCGCGGCGTCCTCTCCGGGCCAGCCGATCCCGAGACCCTGCACGGCCCAGAACGTTCCGAAGCTGGACAGCAGCGTCCCGACCACGAGCTGCAGGGCGCTGCGCGGAATGCGCTGCACCAGGCCGCGGGCCAGCAGGCCGGCCACGGCGAGGACCACGAACGCGGCCGCCGCGCCGAGCGTGGCGCTTGCGAGGGCCTGACCGGCGAGCCCGACGCTGACCACGATGAACGCGACCTCCAGGCCCTCGAGCAGCACGCCCTTGAACGACAGCACGAACGCGGTCCAGTCCACACCGGACGCGGGGACGCCCTCAGCGGGCGCGCTGCGTTCGCCCATGCCGCGCAGGCCGTTGACGCTCACCCGGCGGATTCCCTTGCGCAGCCACTGCAGTCCGAAGACCAGCAGCAGCGACCCGATCACCACCCGCAGCACGCCGATCGGGACAGCCTGAAGCGCCGTCCCGAACGCCAGCACCAGCACCGCGAGGACCCCGAGGCCGGCACCGGCACCGAGCCAGGTCGACCGCCACCCGCGGATCCTGCCGACACCGACCACGATGATCACCATTTCGATGACCTCGACAGCCGCGGCGAGGAACGTGACGACGAAGACCGAGGAGTGGCTCACAGCAACCTTCCTATCCCGGGTTCTGCCCGCTGACGCGGCGGGTGGCTGCGGCGCTCAGCCTGGGAGCTGGCCGACCGTGACCCGGACCGTGTGGCTTGCTCCGCCCGCTCCGGTCACGCTCACGGTGACGCTCTGGCCCGGGCGCAGCCCTGCGACCACGTCGGCGAGCGTGCCGGGGTCGGGGGTTGCCGTGCCGTTGACCGCGGTGATCAGCTCACCGGCCTTGATGCCGGCGCGAGCCGCGGGTCCACCGGGCTGCACCTGGGTGACCAGCACCCCGGCACCGGTGGTCGCACCGACCTGGACGCCCAGGTAGCCACGGTGGGAGTCGGTGACCTTGCCCTGCTGGACGATCTGCGTCGCGATGTTGCGGACGATGTTGCTGGGAATCGCAAAGCCGATGCCGGCGGCCTGACCTCCGCCGAGCTGGGGATCGGTAGCCGCGAGCGTCGGGATACCGATCACCTGACCGTCCAGGTTGACCAGTGCACCCCCGGAGTTGCCCGGGTTGATCGCGGCGCTGGTCTGGATCGCGTTGGGCAGCACGACCCCGTTGTCCTCGTTGACGGTGCGACCCAGCGCGCTGACGATCCCCTCGGTGACGCTGCTCTGCAGCCCCAGCGGGTTGCCGATGGCCATCGCCAGGTCGCCCACGGCCAGGCTCTTGGAGTCGGCGAAGGTGGCAGGCTGCAGCCCGGTGGCGTTGATGTGCAGCACCGCCAGGTCGTCGGGTGCGAAGCTGCCGACCAGCCGGCCCGGATACTGCTTTCCGTCGGCCAGGCTGACCTGGAAGCTACTGGCGCCGGCTACCACGTGATTGTTGGTGACGATGTCGCCGGTGCTGGTGAAGACGATGCCCGAGCCGAGGCCCTGACTGGTCTGGATCAGCACCACCGCCGGGCCCACCTGCTTGACCACCTGGACGAACTGCTGCTGCAGTGCCGCAGCCGACGCCGGCACGTTCGCCGCCGATGTGGATGCCGGGCTCGCGACCGGCGTCCTGCTGCAACCGGCCAGCAGCAAGCCGGCCGCCGCGGCAGCGGCCAGCCCGAGCAGCGGTCGCCGGGGTAGGCTGCGACCACCGGGCTCCGACTGGCGTGCTGTATGTTGCTGGATCATCCCGGCCCTCTTCCTCGGTGTCGGTGCCGCACTGGTCAACGTGCTGTCAAGGGTGGCGACTGTCTGCTCCGCTGTCGTCGCCGCTAGCGGCCGTCCTCGGTACCGGCTAGCCGGAATGCCAGGCCGCCAGCCCGGCTCCCGACTCCCACCGGCAGGCGACGACGAGCGCGAACAGCAAGATCACCTACAACGAGGTCGCCACCTGTTCCGCTGGGCGCGCGAATAGTCCGGGTTAGTCTGAGTGGGACCCGGTCGTTTGACCGGCACCGGTCGTTGACCGGTAGGAGACCTAGGAGTAAGATAAAACATTCAGCCCTCTCAGAATCGAGCCGCAATGCAGAGCCGGATCAACTCTGAAGCTCGGCTACCAAGGATTTCGCGCTGCTGGCGGCTTTCTGAATCCGCAGGAGCGGCGGGGTGGATGCGGCAAGGATATACAGGCTCTGCTCGTTGCACCCGTCTGGCGGACGGAGGTGAGGCATGAAGGGCCGCGACAATTCTCTGCAGATTGCGCCGAACGCGCTCGACGGCGGGAATCGCCACGTTTGCGCGTTCTTCAACGGCATGGATGAGCATTACCGCGTCTTGCGGTCGTTCCTGAAGGACGGCTTCGACGAGGGGGACAAGGCGTTCCATCTCGTCGATCCCGAGCGGCGCGAAGACCACCTCAGGCGGCTCGCGGACGCCGGCATCAAGGTGGAAGAGGCGATCGCCTCGGGCCAGCTCGAGGTGCGCCCGTGGGAGGACGGGCCGCTCCACGGGGCGCGGTTCGACCAGGACAGGTGGCTTGCGGGGTTCGAGGAGGCGCTCGGCTCCGGGCGCGCTTCCGGGTACGCCAAGACGAGATTCCTGTCTCAGATGGAATGGGCGCTCGTCGACCTGCCGGGCATCGGCGACATGATCGAGTTCGAGGCGCGGGTCAACTACGTCGTCCCCAAGTACGACGACCCGGTGATCTGCGCCTACGATCTGTCGAAGTTCGGCGCGGGCACGGTGATGTACGCATTGCGGACGCATCCACTGGTGATCATCGGCGGGTTGCTGCAGGAGAATCCGTTCTACGTGGAGCCCGACCAGCTTCTTCTCGAGCTGCGGGAGCAGCAGTCGCGCGTCGGCGCCAGCCTGGCGGACTAGCTAGGTGCACGTCGAGACCGACGCCGACGTCCCCCGCCTGCGAGCAGTGCTCAGGGACCTCGTCGCGCTGTCGGCGATCCCGGCCTTGTGGGTCGGAAGCGAGCCGCCCGCCGTAGCGGCCGGGCTCGCCGACGCGCTGGTCGGCTTGTTGCAGCTCGACTTTGCCTTCGTGCGCCTGAGCGACCCCGGTGGCGCGGGAGCAGTCGAAGTGACCCGGGGAAGCGCGTGGACGAGCTTTCCGGAATGGCTTGAAGGTCACCTCGCCACGAGCGCTCCGTTCCCGCGCAAGGAGGTCGTGCCAGACGTCGGCGACGACTCGGCGCAGCGACGCGGCTTCGCCGTCCCGGTCGGCGTCAACGGCGATGGAGGTCTTGTTGCCGCCGCCTCCGTACGCAGCGACTTTCCCACACCGATGGACGAGCTGTTGCTATCCCTCGCAGCGAATCACGCCGCCGCCGCATTCCAGAGCGCACGCCTCATCCACGAACGGAAGCAGGCAGAAGAAGAGCTCCGCAAGGCTCGCAACGAGCTCGAGGCGAAGGTGGCCGAGCGGACCACCGAGCTGCATGTGGCCAATGACGAGTTGAGCGCGCTGCGCCGCATTGCGACCCTCGTCGCAGAGGGCGTGCAGCCGCAGGACCTCTTCGCCGTCGTGGCCGAGGAGGTCGCCCGCGTCGTCAACGTCCCGCTGGTGAGCGTCCTGCGCTACGAGCTCGACGGCACCGCAACCGGGTGCGCCAGCTTCTCGACCGAAGGGCCGGTGTTCGCGGCCGGCACGCGGTGGTCACTCGAAGGGACGAACGTCCTTCGGCTCGTGCGGGAGAGCTGCGAGCCGGCCCGCGTCGACGACTACTCGCAGCCGGAAGGCGAGATCGCGGACGCCGTCCGTCGCAGGGGCGTTCGTTCCACGGTCGGAGTTCCGGTTGTCGTGGCGGGACGCCTCTGGGGAGCGATGACCGTTGCCACCACCGAGCATGACCCGCTGCCGCAAGACACCGAGGCGCGGCTGGCGGACTTCACCGAGCTGCTCGCGACCGCGATTGAGAATGCCGAGTCGCGGGCGGCTCTTGAACGTGTCGCCAAGGAGCAGGCGACGCTGCGGCGGATGGCGATGCTGGTCGCGCAGGGCGTACCGCCTGCCGAGATCTTCTCGGCCGTCTGCGACGAGGTCGGTCGCCTGTTGGGCTCAGATACCGCAGCGGTCGCCAGATTCGAGCACAACCCGCCGGCGATCGTGGTCGTCGGCGTGGGGCGGAGCATTCCAGGCATCCCGATGGGAACACGGTGGGAGCTCGACGATGCACTGGCCTCGACCCAGGTGTATCGCACCGCACGCTCCGCCCGTATCGACGCGAGAAACTGGCCGTCAGCCAGCGGACCGGTTCACGAAACGGGACATCGCCTGGGGCTGGCCTCGACGGTTGCGAGCCCGATCATCGTGGAGGGCCGTCTTTGGGGCACGATGAGTCTGTCGGCGAAAGGGCCGCTGCCGCTCGGCACCGAGGAGCGCCTGGAGAAGTTCGCCGAGCTCGTCGCGACCGCGATCGCGAACGCGGAGAGCAGGTCGGAGCTCGCCGCCTCGCGCAGACGGATCGTCGCCGCGTCGGATCAGGCTCGCCGCCGGATCGAGCGAGACCTGCACGACGGCACGCAGCAGCGGCTGGTCTCGCTCGGGCTGGCGGTACGCGCCGCGGAGGCCAACTTCCCTCCCGACAGGGGCGACCTTCGAGCCGAGTTGTCCCGCATCGCCACCGGACTTGCCGATGCGGTCGAAGACCTGCAGGAGATCTCGCGCGGGATCCACCCCGCGATCCTCTCCCAGGGCGGTCTCGGCCCGGCGTTGCGAACCCTCGCGCGCCGCTCGGCGATCCCGGTCGAGCTCGACGTTTCGGTGGACACGCGGCTGCCTGAGCCGATCGAGGTCGCCGCGTACTACGTTGCGTCGGAGGCGCTGGCCAACGCGACGAAGCATGCGCAGGCCTCACGCATCGAGGTTTCGCTCGCCACGAGCTACGACAGCCTGCTGCTGTCGATTCGCGACGACGGCGTCGGCCGGGCCGATCCGGCGCGCGGTTCCGGCCTGGTCGGTCTTGCCGACCGCGTCGAGGCTCTGGGCGGCTCGATCCAAGTCCGCAGCGGTGCCGGCGGCGGGACGCACATCACAGCGGAGCTTCCACTCGAGCTCGCGTTGGCCAAGGATGCCGATTGACGTTCCGCCTGACCGTTCCCCTCTGCTGACGTCCACGCACCCACCCGACCGGCGTCCCTCATGATCCAGACGACCGGTCCCGGCTCACCGGCATCAGGCTTCACACCAGCCACCTGCGCGTCGGGTTACCGCTAGCAGCGAAGGGAGCCCAGAGGTGCTTGTCAGTACTGATACGTCATCCGGAATGATCCGGAGCCTGATCCCCGCCAGACTGGATCGGCTGACCTGGACGCCGTTTCACACTCGGCTGATTCTCGCTCTCGGCGTGGCCTGGATACTCGACGGCCTGGAGATCACCATTGCCAGTTCGGTCGCGGGCGTGCTCGGTCAGGCCGACACGCTGCATATGTCCACGACAGCGGTCGGCGCCATCGCCACCGTCTATCTGGTCGGTGAGGTCGTCGGCGCCCTGGTTTTCGGGAGGCTGTCCGACCGGCTCGGACGGCGCAACCTGTTCATGGTGACACTGGCGGTGTACTGGCGGTGTACCTCGTCGGCAGCGGCCTCACCGCGCTGACCCTGGGTCATGGAACCGGCTGGGTCGTCTACCTCTTCGCTACCCGCTTCATCGCGGGCACCGGTATCGGCGGCGAGTATGCCGCGATCAATTCGGCGATCGACGAGATGATCCCGGCACGCTACCGGGGACGGGTCGACATCGGCGTCAACGGGACCTACAGTACTGGGCCGGCGCGATCCTCGGCACCCTGGGCGCGCTGTTGTTCCTGCACGTGCTGTCCCCGGCGCTGGGCTGGCGCCTCGGTTTCCTGCTCGGACCCGCCCTGGCCGTCGTCATCCTGGTCGTGCGGCGCAACCTGCCGGAGAGCCCGCGCTGGCTGCTCATGCACGGCCGGGTGGCGGACGCGGAACACACCATGACCGCAATCGAGGCGCAGGTGCGTTCCTCCGGCCGATCCCTGCAGTCGGTGGCGGAGCGCGAGGCAATCGAGATCAGGCCGGCGCCCGCCGACTACCGCACCCTCTTCCGGGTGCTCGTCAACCAATGGCGGCGGTCGGTGCTCGGGGCAACCTTGATGATCACCCAGTCGTTCCTGTACAACGCGATCTTCTTCACCTACGCGCTGGTGCTGACCCATTTCTACGGCGTCAATGCGGCCAATGCGCCGATCTACCTGATCGGGTTCGCCGCCGGAAACCTGCTCGGCCCCTCACCATCGGCCGGCTGTTCGACACCGTGGGCCGCAAGCAGATGATCAGCGGGACCTACATCCTGTCCGGCGTCCTGCTCGCGGTGACCGCGTACCTGTTCGACCAGGGCGTCCTGACCGCGATCACCCAGACCCTCGCCTGGTGCGTCATCTTCTTCCTCGCCTCCGCCGGCGCCAGCGCCGCCTACCTCACGGTCAGCGAGATCTTCCCGCTGGAGGTGCGCGCGCAGGCGATCTCGGTGTTCTTCGCCATTGCCCAGTGCTTCGGCGCCGTCGGCCCGGTGTTGTACGGCCACCTCATCGGCCGACGACGGCCTTCTCCCCACGAGACCCTGGCTGAGTCGACTGATCAATCAGGAATCAATCGTCTAGCGATCCGCCGCGAAGACCTACCAGCGCCCCAGACGAGCTTCCGGGCAATGAGGGACAGGAGGGTTCGGAGCAGTCACAGTCCCATCACAGGCCGCCTACATGGACCGCACATGAACGGCCGGCACTCTCTGCGTAGCTGCCTAAAGTAAGAGGAGCGCCATCATGCACGAGTACGACCGACAAGCCCCCGCTGGCCGCGTTTCGGGCGCGACGTCAGGGCCGCCGGTTGCCGGAAGTTCAGGCGACGTCGGCGCTGCGCCGCTTCCCCCGCCGGCGTCTTCGCCAGACTCGTCGGCCTCGGTAACCATGGCCGAGCAGGCACGCCGGCCAAGGGTACGGCGTTTGCTGTCGAACAGAAGAAGTGGATGGATCGTGGCCGCTGCGCTGATGTGTGCGGTGATCGGACTTTCCCTCGTACTCGCCGCGTCTCCCTCGGCACCATCCGGGAACCTCGTGCCCGGCAGCGGCGTCGCCGGCGGTCTCGGAGCCGGCGGCGGGGGATCCAACGCCCGGTCGGGACCAGCCTCAGGGGGAGCATCCGGCACGGTCGACAGCGTGGCGACGTCGAGCTTCACAATGTCGACATCAGCGGGTCAGAAGGTGGCCGTCGACGAGGCGTCCGCTACGACATACCAGAAGGGGACGAGCTCGACCTCGGCGAGTGCCATTACAACAGGCGAAAGCGTCCTGGTACTCGGGACGACCAGCGGAACGACCATCACGGCCACGCAGGTCATCGTGCAACCGACTGACGGCGGCGGATCTGCGGCTTCCTTGGCGGCAGGGGTGATCCCCTTCCAGCGCGGTGCACCGACCACGTCAAAGCAGGTCGGTCAGATCCCGCCGAACTACAGTGAGGGGTCGGGGACGATCGTCAGCGGAACGGCAGCGAACAAGGCGACGGAAGCTGCGCTGGCCGCCTACCCCGGGGGCGTCGTCGACCGTGTTGTGAAGCTGAGCAACGGCGAGTACGAGGCCCACTACATCGGCATCAATTGGCCGCACCACATCTTCGTCAACCAGGACTTCCAGGTCGTCGGCGCCGAGTAGCCGCCGCGGCATTAACTCGGACCCTGGGGTATTCCCGGGTGCGCGGGCTCGCGGCCGGGCGGCTGGGGCGGGCGGGGCAGTATAGGCGGGCGCCTGCTGATCTGTTCGCTGACGGGGTTTCCGGTGGTCACGGTGATGTCTTTTCCGTTGTGGTGGAACGCCAGCGAGGACTCGGGCCCGTCCTGAAGTGTGTAGGTGGCCCGGTCGTTCTCGATGTCGACTCGCAGTCGTAGGCCGCGCCAGCGCACGGTGAAGCTCAGCCGGCTGATGCGGTCCGGAAGCTGCGGGGCGAACGACAGCAGCCCGTCGTACTCACGCAGGCCGCCGAACCCGGCGACCAGCGCCGGCAAACATTCAGTGGGTACGCCGAAGGTCGCGCTTGGTGGCATGGTGTGATGACCGGTGGGCTGGCGCCTCCGGTTCGGGTGGTCGGGCTGTTGGACCTGGTTAGGTGGGGGCGGGTAGTTCGGGCATCCAGGGCCGGCCGAGCATGGTCTGGCGGAGTGCGGTCATCTTGGCGTGGCCGTGTTTGGCCGCGGTGTTGAGGTACCCGAGGATCGTGTAGCGGTCCTGGGTGCGGGTTTCGCTGGTCAGGCGTCCGGAGACATTCTGTTGGATCTTCGAGGGTCGTAGTTCGCGTTCGGCGTCGTTGGAGGTGGGCGGTACCGCCGGGTCGGTGAGGAACCGCAGGACGTCGTCGGGGCGGTCGGACAGGCATTCCAGCAGCAGGCGGGCCTTGCGTTCGCCGGGGCGGGTGCCGTGGGACTGGGTCCGGCTCAGTCCGACCAGGACTCCGTGGCGGAAGTCCGGCAGCAGTTCTTCCGCGGTGGGCGCCGGGTTCTGCGGGTGGCAGTAACGGCAGTAGCGGGGGTCGTGGCCCTCCGCGGTGGCGTCGTGGCGGGCCAGGTTGAGGTGGTGGATCAAACCGCGTAGCGCCTCGGCGATCTGGGTGGGCCAGTGCTCGTCCGGGTACACCTCGGCGGCGTCGTCAAGATCCCGGGCGAGGTGCTGGGTGCACAGTTGGTGGACCACTCCGACGAAGGCCGGGTCGTCGGGATCGCACGCGAAGGCGTCGTTGTCGTAGACGTGGTAGCGGTCGTGCACGACGACCGCGCCGGCGGCGGCCAGGTCTTTGAGGACCGATGCCTTGAAGGTGGCCAGGTCACGGTCACCCAGCAGGAACTGGGTGTAGAGGTCGGTGCAGGCCACCAGCAGGTACTTCTCGGCCTTCTTACGCCCCGGTTTGGGTTTCTTGGCCCCGACCCGCAACGGCGTCTCGTCCATCACCACGACCGCCGCCAACGCGATCAGGGCACGGATCCTGCGGTGGGCCTCGCTCAACGCCTCGGCGGTACGGGCGAGCATGCCGTGGACGAACCCGACCGACGGCATCGCGCCGGTCAACGACTCCAACAACTCCGTGCACCGGTGCACCGGCAGATGGTGCACGACCATCAGAAACACACACCACGCCTGCAGGTTCGGCCCGTACCCGACCGGCCCCACCCGCGCACCGTCGGGGCGGGTCGCGGTGTGGACCTTCCCGCAGTCGCACACCACCGCATGCTGATCGAACTGGGTGACCTTCGCGGTCACCAGCGGGATCTCGGTCTGCTGGTAGCGGTCGACCACACCCAGATCCGCCGCGTCGCCCAGATCACCCCCGCACCCACAGCATCCGTGCGGGAACCGGTCGATCTGCTCATCGGGGGTATCACTCCAGGCCAGGTGCGAGCCCGGCGCGCCTTTCTGCTTGCCCGCAGACCGCTCCATCCCACCGCTCCGGCGGCGTTTGGCCTTCGGCGGCGTCTTGCCCGGCTCGTCGTCCTTCGACGGAGGACTCGAGGAGTTCCGGCTGTTGCGGGATAACAGATGTTCCAGCTTCGCCACCCTGCCCGCCAACTCCTCATTGGCCGCCGTCAGCTGTGCGATCCGCGCCTCCCGCGACTCGCTGCCCGCGACCAACTCCGCGATCCGCACGGCCTGCACCCCGACGAGCGCGATCAGCTCATCGCGGGACAGACCATCCAGACCGGGCACGAACAGATCAAAGCAACTCTCCGCCCTGCGCCCAGCACCGACACGCCGACCACGCCACGGAACCCGCCCCCGCCCGTGGCGGTCACAGACCGCTACCAGCAGGCCGCAACCGACACCCTCCGCGCAGGGACTGAATGTTTACCAGCGCCGTCCAGACGCCGGCGAGTGAGGCGATGTGCAGCCCGTCCCCGCTGTTGTGATCGATGTCTCGTAGATCGATCTGGGCTGCCTCGTAGGCATAGTCGTACGCGAGCTCCAGGTGTCCCACCTCGGCGGCGGTCACCGCCTGGACGGCGGCGGACAGCGACGAGTCACGGACGGTGCGCCGCTCGTAGTAGTCGACATTGCGCGCCTTGTCCTCTTCGTCGAAGAGGTGGCCGTACCAGTACTGGGCCAGCATGAGGTCGGCCTGTTTGACTACTTGGCGGCGGTACAGGTCGAAGTACGGCGCGTGCAGTAGCAACGGGTATTTGTCGCGGGACGCCTCGAAGTCCCACGCGGGCAGCCGGGTGAACCCCGCGCTCTGCTGGTGCACGCGCAGAGTGGTGTCGTACGGGACGTTGACCGCGTCAGCCGCGTCCCGCCAGGCCGCGATCTCCTCGACGGTGACGCCGAGGTCGCGGGCCAGGCCGGGGTGGCGTTCTGCGGCCTCGGCCGCGCTGCGCAGGTTGTGGGCGGCCGCAAGGTTGGTGAACACGTTGTCGGTCACGATGGCGGTGTACTCGTCCGGCCCGGTCACACCGGCGATGTGCCAGGCGCCCTCGACGTCGTGGTGCCCCAGCGACATCCACAGCCGGGCGGTCTCGACCAGTAGCTCCAGCCCGGCCTCGATCTCCAGCGTCTCGTCACCGGTCACCGACCGGTAGCGGGTCACCGCGGCGGCGATGTCGGCGTTGATGTGGAACGCCGCGGTGCCGGCCGGCCAGTAGCCGGAGCACTCCTGGCCATGGATGGTGCGCCACGGGAACGCGGCTCCGCGCAGCCCCAGCGTGGCGGCGCGCTCCTTGGCCAGGTCGAGCGTGGAGTGCCGCCAGCGCAGCGCGTCGGCGGCGGCCTGCGGCTGGGTGTAGGTGAGCACCGGCAGCACGTACGCCTCGCTGTCCCAGAACGTGTGCCCGTCGTAGCCGGGCCCGGTCAACCCCTTCGCGGGCAGGCAGCGGCGCTCCGCCCGGGCGCCGGTCTGCAGCACGTGGAACAGCCCGAACCGGACCGCCTGCTGCAATTCCGGGTCGCCCTCGACCCGCACGTCGGCGCCGTCCCAGAACTCCTCCAGGTACGCCCGCTGCTCGGCGAGCAGGTCCGCGAGGCCGGTGCGCCGGGCGCGGGTCAGCGCGGCGGCAACCTGATCTCGCAGCGCCGCCGTGGACCGCAGGTTGGACCACCCGTAGGCGAGCAGCTTCACGATGCGCAGCCGCTGCCCCGGCTCGAGCGTGCAGACGAACGTGATACGCGCCCAGTCCTCCGTTGCCGCGCTCTCCACGCTCACCTCGCCCGGCTCCTCGACGAGGTGGTCCACGCCGGCCGCCACCTGCAGCCCGCTGTGCCGGGTTCGGTGCAGCAGCACCGCCCCGTAGTCATGGAGATCCTGGCCCAGGGCGGCCAGCGGATTCTCCAGCACGGCGGCCACCCGCGGGTCACTGGAGCGCGGCGGGTTCGGCTCGTTGGCCACCAGCTCCGACTGCATGACCAGCCGTGTCGACGCATCGACAGGCTCGACCAGGTACTCGATCGCGGCGACCGCCCGCTGCGTGAACGACACAAGCCGGGTCGACCGCACCCGGACCCGACGGCCGCTCGGCGACTCCCAGTCGGCATGACGGGTCAGCGTTCCGGCGCGCACGTCCAACACCCGCTCATGCTCCAGCAGCCGTCCGTACCGGACGTCGAACGGTGCGTCGTCGACCAGCAACCGGATCAGCTTGCCGTTGGTGACATTCACGACCGTCTGGCCGGACTCCGGGTAGCCGTAGCCGCGCTCGGCATACGGCAACGGCCGCACCTCATAGAACGAGTTGAGGTAGGTGCCCGGGATCCCGTACGGCTCGCCCTCGTCCAGGTTGCCGCGCAGCCCGATGTGGCCGTTCGACAGCGCGAACAGCGACTCCGTCCGGGCCAGCAGATCGAGGTCGAGCCCGCGCTCCCGGACACACCAGGGCTCGACCGGAAACGCAACCCCGCCGATCATCGGGCGGCTTCCCCATTCGCACCGTCCAGCAGCTCGGCCAGGTCGCTGACCACGATGTCGGCGCCGTGCGCCCGGAGGGCGTCCGCGTGTCCGGTCCGGTCCACACCTGCCACGAACCCGAACCCGCCGGCCCGGCCGGCCGCGACACCCGCGAGCGCGTCCTCGAACACCGCGGCCCGCGCCGGCTCGACACCGACGCACCGCGCCCCGGCCAGGAACGTGTCGGCCCACGTCGCTGTGCTCATCGGCTCGCCTCCGCGCTCGCTGCGCTCGCCGGCCCTGGCGGGCCGGCGGTGCTCACTCGCTGTCGGCTGGCTGTGCTCATCGGCTCGCCTCCGCGCTCGGCTCGCTGTGCTCATCGCGGCTTCCTCTCGCCCGGCTGGTGGCGCGCCGGAATTTCTAGCCTTTCTGGCGTGGGCTGCCGTGGCTTGGGCTGCCAAGTGCCAGGCGGGCGGCGCTGACATCCTGGCGGCCGTGCCCGGCGGCCACGGCGGTATGCCACTGGCCGGAGAGCGCGGCCAGCAGCGGCAGCGTGCCGCCGTGTGCGGCACCAATCGCGAGGTCGACGTCCTTCAGCGCCCACTCGAGCGGGAACTCGGCTGCGAAGTCACGCCGGTCCATTTTGTGGAACTTGGCGTTGGCGGCCGGCGCGTCCAGTGGACCGCCCTCGATGACCTCCGCGAGTTGCTGGTGACCGATGTCGAGGCGGTCAGCGAGCTCGAGGGTCTCCGCGACACCCTCGATGAGGATGGACATGTAGGCGTTGACGACCAGCTTCACCTGGCTGCCCTTGCCGGCCTCGCCCAGCCACACGGTCTTCCGGCCGATGACGTCGAAGACCGGGCGAACCGCGTCAGCCGCCTGAGCGGGCCCCGACGCCAGGATCAGCAGCTGGCCCTGCTCGGCTGGTCCCTTGCTGCCCGACACCGGGGCGTCCACGAACAGGACACCGGGCCGGCGGCTGGCCAGCCGGTCTCTCATCCGTAGGGTCGCCGCAACGCCGATCGTGCCCATCTGCGCCCACACACACCCGTCTTCGAATGCGCCGGCCACACCGCCGTCGAAGATCACCGAATCCACGGCGTCGGCGGTGGGCAGCATCGTGATCACCACCCCTGCGCCCTGGACCGCGTCCCGCGCCGACGCCGCGACCACCGCACCCGCATCGGCGAGCGGGCCGGTCGCCGACGCCGACCGGTCCCACACCCTCGTGGGCAGGCCCGCGGCAACCAGATTGCGGGTCATCGCCGACCCCATGATCCCGGCGCCGATCACCGCCACCGCCGCACGGCCATCCCCGCGATCCGCCGCTGCCATAGCGCCTCCTTTTCCTGCTGTGGCCCGCCCTCCGGCCGACGAAAGCCACCTCACCGGCCCCAGCATGGCGGCGGGGCCTGGCGGAGCGCATTGCAGACAGCCGGGATCCAGCAGGTGCCGTTAGCCGGGGTGCGTGCTGGCGCTGCGACGATGACCGCGGCGTCTGACCGCGCTCGTCGTTGGAGACGACCTCGGGCGCTTGATCAGCCCTGCGGTGCCGCGGCCGGTCCGGCCGTCGCCAAGGTGCGGCCGGTCGGCGGGGCTGGTCGATAATGCTGGCATGTCGATCCCGTCGAGTTCTGGCTGGCCGGCCCCGCAGCGGGCTGGGGACGGCGCGGCGGTGAGCGGGTTGCGGGTGGTGTTGGCCGAGGATGATGTGCTGCTGCGGGAGGGTCTGGCCAGCCTGCTGCAGCGGTCGGGGCTGCAGGTGGTGGGGCAGGCCGGGGACGGCGAGCGGCTGCTGGCGCTGGTCGGGGAGACCGCGCCGGATCTGGTGGTGGTGGACATCCGGATGCCGCCGACCCGGACCACCGAGGGGCTGCAGGCGGCGCAGGTGATCCG
>WNFZ01003514.1_pt1 | contig 14643 bp, 12 predicted proteins | sample 5400081 | NCBI WGS metagenome assembly WNFZ01 (sample SAMN13153365, study PRJNA577476) | soil metagenome | isolation source: 80 cm soil or saprolite under grassland replicate 1 | place: USA:California | collected 2016-06-15
CAATGAGATCGTTCCCATACCGGCGGGCGGACAACCCAAACGCTCTCGTCCCATTCGCGTTCCCGGCGATGAATCACCACAAGGATACGCGGATGCCACGTCCCAAACAAGGACATTCTAATAACGCAAACCGTTGGGCGGCTATCTCAGTGAAGGTGATAAATGAAACAATTTCGGTAACTGCTCAGGCAGAAATAACAATTGAGGACAATAACATTGTCAAAATCGTAAAAGCCGGGCACAATCTAGAAATGGAACCACTGCGATTGCCAAGCGAGGAAGAAATTGGTGCTGCCTATGAACAAGGAAAAGAGGCAGTAGTAACGTTGTTCCACAACAAGCTCCAGCAATTATTGATTCGCATTCAAGCCTTGGAAGACCAGATTGCAAAGAACAGTCGGAATAGTGGCAAACCACCGTCAAGCGATGGGCTGAACAAAGCGGTGCCCAAAAGCCTGAGGAAACGGCATCGCAAGAAAAGCGGCGGGCAGGCAGGGCACATCGGGTATACCCTGAAGTCTGTTGAAAAGCCGGATCATGTAAATGTTCATTTGGTGGTGCAATGTAAGTATTGCAATGGTTCCCTGAAGAGGGTAAAAGCAACCCGCTATGAAAAGCGGCAGGTCTTTGATGTCCCGCGGGTGCATATTGAAGTGACCGAACATCAGGCGGAGATCAAAGAGTGCCCAGACTGCGGAGCAGAGAGCCGAGCCATGTTTCCCGTGGGTGTCACCCAGCCAGTACAGTATGGTCATGAGATCAAAGCCCAGATGGTCTATTTCAACCAATATCAAATGCTGCCACTGGAACGGACTGTCGAGGTGTTTGGAGCCCTGTACGACCACCCCATCTCGGAAGCGACGATCGTAGAAGCCACGCAGGAAGTGAGCAGGCAGGTGACAGAGGTGAACAGCGCAATCTGACAGCATCTGACCGAGAAAGAAGCCGTGGTGTATTTCGACGAAACAGGAGCCCGGGCAGAAGGCAAGTTGTACTGGCTCCATTCCGCAAGTACCGAAAAACTGACCTGCTATGCCATTCATCCGAAGCGCGGTTCCCTGGCGATGGATGCGATCGGGATTCTTCCGAATTTACAGGGTCGGGCGATGCATGATGATTGGATGTCGTATTTCAAATATTCGATCCAACATGGACTGTGCAATGCCCATCATCTGCGACGCCTGAAATTCCTGGAGGAGCGTTATCCGCAAAAGTGGGTGACGGCGATGGCGGACTTGCTGGTGGCCATCCAGGAGGCTGTGGAGAAAGCCAGAGCTGCTTCCCGGACCTGTTTGACCCGCAAGAAGTTGGTCGCATTCGAAAGCGAGTATGACCGACTGGTGAAACGAGGATTGCGGCTCAATCGACCGCCCAAACGTCCGGAAGGGCAACCGATCAAGCGCGGACCGATCAAGCAGAGCCCGGCCAAAAACCTGCTGGATGAATTCAAGCTCCACAAGGAATTTGTGCTGGCGTTTATGTACGATTTTAAGGTTCCGTTTGACAATAATCAGGCAGAGCGGGATATTCGCATGATGAAAGTCAAGCAAAAGATTTCCGGGTGTTTCCGATCTATTCACGGTGCTGAGACCTTTTGCCAGATCCGTGGCTACCTCTCTACCGCCCGCAAGAATGGACAACCGGTCCTGGATGTTTTACGTCTGGCTTTTGCTGGTACTCCCTATTTGCCTGCTTTTGTTTCACCTTCAGGCTGAGTAGTTACCTTATATTTATCATAGAGAAGCAGTGAAAGTTCAAGGCGAAACCGCTGCTTGGAATCTTCAAGATTCTCATTGAGCAATCCATTGATCCTTTCGAGGCGAGAAAGGAAGGAATTTCTTGAAATAAACAGAGCAGTGGCAGTTCGTTGGGCATTTAAATCATTGTCCAAATATGCCCGTAGAGTATCGAGATAGTCTGCCCTCCCCTTAATATCATGAACCACTAATTTTCTAAATCCTTCCGTCCAAAGCATGACCGGTTTCAAATCTCCCGAACATTTTTCAAGAATATAGTCCAGGCAGTAGTCCCTAAACAAGAACACGTATTTACCATCTTGCGACGCTACACCCTTCTCCAGTGCATATCGCGCTTGTGCGAAATATTGTTGTGTGAAAAACAAATTATCACACCTGTCGCTTAATCCTACCCTATATCCAAAGGATTTCAGTTTATCTTCCATAATAGAAATTACATCAATTCCTTGTCGCTCAGCCCTCGAGGCGCTCAGCACCATGGCAGCTAACTGGTGAAGCAGGCGGATTGTGTCTTTGGAGTGATGTACCGGCGCTTGCGAGCCAGGCTGGGACCCGCGCAGGCTACCGTGGCCACCGCTCATACGCTGGTACGCGTGGTGTATCGCATCTGAAGTTCCAGGTGGAATATGAACTCCTGAGTGTGAACGAGTACCAAAAGCACTATAAAGAGCAACAGATAAAGTACATGCGAAAGAAGGCGGCTAAGTTCGGCTTCCGGCTTGTCCCTGCCTGATTTGCAGGGATCGATGACAAAAGGCGCTCTCCCATGGAGAACACCTTGTTTGCATTTAATGTCGGGTGAGATTCGAACTAGGTTTTCGCCTGTTCCAACGTTTTATATTCTCTGGTTTCATTCCTCGCATCCGCCACCCGGCAAATTAGCGCTTTGGCAAGTTCGGTTTCTGAGAGATACTGTTGGCAAACCGGGAAGAAGGGGTAAGATGAGAGGCGGAGGCTGACATGTGTTTAAAAATACAATCGCCGTGGGAAATGCCGGAAGAAACGGGGCGGATCGGGAAGCTGTTGTTGCGAGAGAATGATCCGTATCGATTAATGGGTGATCAATTATTTGAGAAGTGGACGGAAGAAGAGTTTGCGGATTTGTATTCGAGCGAAGGGAAGCCGGGATACTCGCCCGTGATTTTAGCGTTTGTAAGCGTGTTTCAGTTCATGGAACGATTAGCCGATCGACAGGCGGCGCAAGCCTTACGGATGCGGCTGGATTGGAAATATGCGCTGCACTTGCCACTAGAGGATGCAGGGTTCGACTTCAGTGTCTTGAGCGAGTTTCGAGATCGGTTAATTGAAGGGCAAGCAGAACAGCGGGTCTTTGAGAAGTTGGTGGAAGAAATTCGAGCGTTGGGATTGATTAAGGAGCGTGGCAAACAAAGGAGTGACAGCCTGGCGATGCTCGTGAAGGTGCGGCGCTTGAGTCGGATTGAAACGGTGGTGGAAACATTACGACTGGCGGTGGTTGGACTTGTGGAAGGCAACCGAGAGTGGTGTGAAGAGATCATTCCACCCAGTTGGGAGGACAGGTATGGGGAACGATTTGTGAGACAACGTTATAGCGAACAAGAGTGGAAAGAGTACGAGACTAACATTGGGAACGATGGCGTGTGGCTACTCAAACGGCTCACAGATGGAAGCGCACCAGCGGAGTTGCAGGATTTGCCGGCAGTGCAAGCCCTGGGCACCGTATGGGCGCAGCAGTTTCGAGAAGCGCAAGGGCAGATGGTGTATCAAGATCTGAAAAAGTATGATGGACATACCCAAATCCACAACCCGCACAATCCTGAGGCTCGTTACAGTCGCAAACGCAAATTTGAGTGGCTGGGCGACAAAGTCCAGGTGACCGAGACAGAGGATGAGGGCTATCCACATATTATTACAGACATGGTAGCCACGGATAGCAACCAGACCGATTACGAAGAACTCCCCCTCATTCAAGATCGGCTGATCCAACGCCAATGCAAGCCAGGCGAACATTACGTGGATGCAGGCTACATGAGCGGACCCAATCTGGCTCACAGCCGCGATCTGGAGATTGATTTGATCGGTCCCTTGCCAGAAGTGGTAACGCCACACGACTTGCTACCGAATGGAATCACACAGGCACAATTCCAAATGGATCCACAGCACAAGATGGTCACTTGCCCACAAGGTCACCAAGCCCGCTATCCCAACCTGGTCGTGCACGCCTGGAGTTTTCATTTTCCACAAAAAGTCTGTGCCGCCTGTCCGTTGCGCAGCCGTTGTTGTACCGGCCAAGCCGGGCGAACCGTGGGCATGAGCATGCATTATGATCTCGTGCACGCGGCACGCGCCCGCCAAAAAACAGACGTCTTCAAAAAAGATTATCACCAGCACCGCAGCGGTGTGGAAGGCAGTTTATCTGCCCTGGTGCGGGGTCATGGCATGCGGGTCAGCCGATACATCGGCCAGAAGAAACGTAACCTGCAAGCTGTCTTCACTGGGTGTGCGGCTAACCTCAAACGCACTGCACTTTGGCAGGCTGGTAAACGACCACAACAACGATACGAGAAAAGCTGGACGTTGCATTCACGTTAGAACCTCGTTATGCCGCAGATGATGTGCGACACAGCTTGTTCTTAGGTTTGCCAACAGTATCGCTCAGAACGCTGTGTTAGGCTGTTTTTTTGGAGACGGAGAATACAATTTAATTTTTAGCTTGTAATATCCGCGCCCAGTTATGATAGACTCTGCTTATGTATAAATGATTATTGGTCACATAGAATTCATCAGTAAGGTTAAGCAGATCGGTAAAACGAGTCCCATTGGGTAGTGAGATGGGTATATTAAAAGATGTCTCTGTTGCAGCGTTGAGTAGAATTATAACCGTTTCATTGTCTGTACTACGTGAGAAAGCTAACTGTTCAGAAGCAACAAGAAGTTCTTTGTAATCTCCATAACGCAAGGCAAACGAGCCAAGGCGAATCGATGCAAGGAGTGCAATAACAGCGGGGAGATTAGGTTGTGGCGATATTCTCTGAAGTTGGCTTAAGTCAAGTGCAGGACGAAGCGGACGGTCATCAGTTCGTGTGCGCTGCCCCTCCAATCCCCATTCACTCCCATAGTAAATTGAAGGTACTCCAGGCATAGTAAAGAGCAAACAGTATAAAGGATAAAGATGATAGGGGTTTTGAAGGCTTGTTGCCACGCGGTTTACATCGTGATTGTCAGCAAAGTTGTAGAGCGTGAGATCGCGGTATATGCCGCTTTGCCCAAATTGACGATTTAGCGAGTAGGCAATCTCAAAATAGTTTTTGTCTACGAGACTGGAATATAAACCTTTATAAGCCTCATAGTTGGTAACTGAGTCGAGCATATTGGAATTTACCCAATGAGTGTAGTCGCCATGAACAACTTCGCCCATTAGCCAGAAATTGGCATTAAGCGAATGACAAAATATTGACAAGTCACGCATGAATTGAGGATCGAGACAATCGGCGACATCAAGGCGCAAGCCGTCAATCTCGAATTCTTGTACCCAATAACGAATGGCTTGAAAGAGATGATTCCTAACTTCGTCCGAATGCAGGTTGAGTTTGACAAGATCAAAACTGCCATTCCAGCCTTCGTAGCAGAAGAAATCCCCAAATTGGTTAGGCATTGAGAAATCCAGCCCTTGAAACCAGTTACAAAATGGTGAGGCGGTACCGCGTTGCTGTATATCACGAAACGCCCAAAAATCCCGCCCAACATGGTTGAAGACTCCATCAAGAATTACTTTGATCCCGTTATCGTGCAATTCTCTTATAAGTTTTGCCAGTACTTCGTTTGTGCCAAGACGGCGGTCTACATGAAAGTAGTTGGCAGTATCGTAGCCGTGTGCAGTGGACTCAAATAAAGGTCCAAGATAGAGGGCATTAACTTTTAGATTACGCAAATGCGGAATCCATTCGTAAATATTTTCCAGCCGATTAATAGGCGCTGAAGCAAAGTTGTTGCGCTCTGGGGCACCGCAAAATCCGAGTGGATAGATGTGATAGAAAATTGAGTCAGTTACCCAGTGGTTTTTCATGATATATCCTTGTATACTTACCAGTTGGTATAGGAATGAGATAAAAAAAAAGAGCTTCATCCAAAGTAGCAGTTACTTCGGAAGTAAGCACCGCTCTACTGCATTACGAGAAAATTCCGTGCATAAACTGATGTACAGATTTTTTGACAAGATTGTCATTAAGTTCAGCATAACCGTTGAGTCCGAGAGCAATGTAAGTATTGGTCATACCCAAAAAGGTGGCAGCGTATGCCTGATGTCGTCCGCGCATATTGCCATGATCCTTTGCGGCTCTCACAAACAGGGCTTCGAGAATTTGGTGTTGTTTTTCGTTGATCTGTTTTACTGCCTTGAAAGCCTCACTCTCGATAGGGGAAAACCACATCGAAAGTTGCATCCGATAAAAAGCGCGGTATCTTTGAGCAAAGTCAAAGTAAAGTTTGGCAACCGCTCTAAGCGAATCCACCACGTTTGGATTGTATTCAACTTTTTCGAGGGAAGTGAACAATTCTGCAAAGGTCTCGTCAAGAATGGTTTTGAGTAAGCCATGCTTGCTGCCAAAATAATGATAGAGAGTGGGTTTTTTCACGCCAACAGCATCCGCTACCTCTTGTACGCCAACAGCATCGAAACCACGTAAAGAGAATAGGTTAATAGCATTGGTAAGAATTTTGGAGCGGTTATCTTTCATGTCTCCCAGTATACCAATTGGTACACTAGCTGTCAACCCCGATTGCGAAATCTATGACTGGGCTTTTGGTGTCTGATCTAAAGTGATTGTTTGTTCGGGAAGAAAGGCTAACGGTGAGCATTACTTGCTGGCGGGAGGGACAAGGCCATCGGTTTGCTCCACAATGGAGATATGCGTCATGGCTGTGGTCGCTGTGGTGCCATGCCAGTGCTTCTCCCCCGCGGAGAACCAAATCACATCGCCTGGTTGGATCCTCTGGATCGAGTCTCCCCACCTTTGTATAAGGCCACAGCCTGAAGTCACGATCAACGTCTGTCCCAGTGAGTGACTGTGCCAGGCAGTCCGAGCGCCAAGCTCGAACGTGACTAGGGAATCGTTTCCGCGCCTCGAATCGTTTGGCTGGAAGAGTGGATCGATCCGTACGTTGCCGTTAAACCATTCCGCCGGTCCTTTGCCAGAAGGCTGTGAACCGTTTTGTTCGATTTTCATTTTCTAAACTCCTTCACTACTGATCTTCTTTTCAAGCATCGTTGGCACAAAATACAACAACGGAACAATGAGAAAGCATGCCAACGATAAATAAACATTTACGAACGCAAACAAAATGGATACGGTGAAGATGGCGATGGCGGGAATACTATGTCGCGGCCCCAATGCTTTTGCAGACACATGATCCACAAAGAGACGATTCCTGGTTGCGTAGCTCCGAAAGGCGAAAAATGTTAATGCAGCGAGCAATTGGTTCACAGCATAGAGAAGGATCGGAAATTGATCCATCGGGTGGTCGCCAAGCATCGCGGTTGGAAACGGCATAAAACAGAGCCATAAGAGGAACAGGTTATTCAACCACACGAGTCCAATTGTTACATCCTGCAACTGTCGGAAGAAATAATGATGACTGACCCAATGGATACAGATCAGGATAAAGGTCAATGCGAACGTAACAACCTTCGGGATCAGCGGAGCGATGGCTGCGGCATATTGGCCTAGACTCGAGCCATTGGCAATGTTTGGCACACGTAATTCGAGAACGAGCAACGTCAGGATGATCGCGAACACACCTGTGCTGGCTACTTGGCTCATCCGCCCGGGTTTATGCGGTAAAAGAGGATTATCATGCTGTTTTACCCTCATAATTTCGCGGGAGCAGCATGGTTAGCAAAATCCTTCTCTGGCTACAAGAGCGCATCAAACTCTGGACAAAACCAGCCACTTCAATCTTAATCATCGGCATACTTTCAGATCTAGCCCGCAACCGTACCGATCTGGTTGTAGAAAATGCATTGCTTCGCCAGCAATTGATCGTGTTGAACCGGCAAGTCAAGCGACCTCAGCTAACCAACTCTGATCGCTTTTGCCTGGTGTTTCTAACCCGCTTTACGGTGTTCTGAAAACAAGCGTTACAGATCGTTCAACCGGATACTTTGTTGCGCTGGCATCGAGAATTGTTTCGCTTCTATTGGAAGCGGAAGTCGCAGGGCAAGCCAAAGATCTCAGCGGAAACGATCGACCTGATTGGCAAAATGGCCGTTGCGAATTGCTTGTGGGGAGCCGAGCGGATCCGGGGCGAATTGCTAAAACTGGGAATTGAAGTGAGTAAACGGACCATTCAGAAATACATGCCGAAAGCCAGTACATCCCATGTTGCGAGTCACATCGTCCCGATGCGCTTACGGGAAACCTGGGCAACCTTCCTGAAGAATCAAGCCGGGGAGATCTGGGCTTGTGATTTTGCCGTAGTTTACGACTGGTTGTTTCGGCAATGGTATATTTTTGTGGTGATGGAACTAAAAACGCGTCGGATCGTGCACATGGGTGTCACAAAATACCCAACCGATGAATGGACGGTGCAACAGTTGCGAGAAGCGACGCCGTGGGGGAGAGGACCGAAGTATCTGATCCGCGATCGTGACAGTAAATATGCCACGCACTTTTCGGCAATGGCAATTAGCTCAGGGATCCAGGAACGCAAGACGCCCTATCGAACGCCACAAGCCAATGGGATCTGTGAAAGGTTTATGGGTAGTCTGCGAAGAGAATGTGTGGATCAAATTCTCTTCTATGATGGCAGGCATGTGCAGCGGGTGGTCAGAGAATACACGGCATACTTCAATCAAGAACGACCGCATCAGGGTATTAGCCAGTGTATTCCCGCACAGTATAATCTGCCGAAGTCAAAGCCAGCAAGGGGGCGAATCACCTCGAAGACAATTCTTGGCGGACTGCATCACAGCTATTCGCGTGCGACTTATCTGAATTAGCCTATCTCGTATTCCACCAAAACTTTAACGAGCCAGGTTGGATGGCATGAAGCGATCATCAGGAATTGCAATCGAGTTGTGTTTGGCTGCTTATGAATGACACGGACTCCCAAGGTAAACTTTCAGAAGCATTCTTGAGGATAGTTGTCTAGCGTACGGGCTGGCAAAATTCCTATCTATACTTCCCAAAAAGCTGGCGGATGAAGCAAGTAGCCAGCACAAGCCAAATACAACTTGATCTGATTTCTCGGTTGTCAATAGATACCATTTACCCTTGTTCGTCAAATTCTGATACAGAACGATCTGTGTCAATTCAAATAAGTCGCATAGGAATAATAGCTGTGATGTAATCCGCCAAGGATCACCCTGGTTCTGATGCGTCCACCGGTTGGCTTTGACCCTGGCAGATCGTAGCGATCGGGAATATGCGCTGACCGAGGCCTTGATGAGAACGCTCTTGATTGAAGTAAGCTATATATTCCCTGACAACCCGCTGTATATGCCTGCCATCGTGGAAGAGAACATGGTCCAAGCATTCCCTTCGCAGGCTGCCCATGAACCTTTCGCAAATCCCATTCGCCCGCGGCGTTCGATAGGGCGTCTTGCGTTCCTGGATCCCTGAGCTAATTGCCACTGCCGAAAAGTGCGCGGCATATTTGCTGTCACGATCGCGGATCAGATACTTCGGTCCTCTCCCCCAAGGTGTCGCTTCCCGTAGTTGTTGTGCCGTCCATTCATCGGTCGGGTATTGGGTAACACTCGCGTGCACGATCCGACGCCTTTTCAGTTCCATTACTACAAAGATATACCATTGCCGGAACAACCAATCGTAAACTACTGTAAAGTCACAAGCCCAGATGTCTCCAGCTTGGTTCTTTAGGAAGGTCGCCCAGGTTTGACTCGATAAGCGCGATCCCCTCTCTTTCGGCATGTACTTCTGGATGGTCCGTTTGCTCACTTCTATCCCCAGTTTCAGCAGTTCTCCGCGTATCCGTTTGGCTCCCCATAACTGATTCTCGCTTGCCATCTTTTCGATCAGCGCAACTGTCTCGGGGGAAATCTTCGGTTTGCCTTGCGACTTCTGCCGCCAGTACTTGCGAAACAACTCCCGATGCCAGCGCCGGAGTGATTCCGGCTGTGCGATATGTAGCGATTGTTTCCGAAATCTGGGGAAGTGAGAAAGGAGAACAAGACGAAAACGGTCAGAGTCGGTCAGCTGAGGTCGTTTCAGGACGATCAGTTGCTGGCGCAGTAGAGCATTCTCTACAACCAGATCGGCACGGTTGCGAGTGAGATCGGAAAGCAGTCCAGAGATCAGCCCTGGATGAGCAGGCTTGATCCAGTGTTTGATGCGTTTCTGAAGCGAGGCGAGGAATTTTCTCATCAGACTGTTCCCAGTTCTAGGGTGAAGGTAGTGATACCTCCCCTACAGTCTGTTTACCCCTCAAATCCAAGCGGATGACCCAAGTAGCCAGCACAGACCTTATTGTCCGAAATCCATCGATAAACGGTCTTTGTGCTTACCTTTGCCTGATCAGCAACTTCCTGAATAGTGAGCAAATTGATCCTTTGCAGCTCGCCTCTATTTAATTTGTGAGTAACTATAAATGACACCCCCCGCCCGTTAACGCAACTGGCGCTCGATGAAATTTCATTGAGCGCCAGTTGGGGCGTAAGTAGTTATGCGTTGCGCTCCTGACGGAGCAAAGCCCCCAGAGGGGAACATCCAATCTTGCTAATCTCTTGGCAGGTACAACTCTACACAAAGCTTGAATTCAGAGATTATTGTCGACAAGACTTCCGCGCATATGTGCCAGCTGATTATCTTCATTGTTTTGAGCAAGGTAACGGCGCAGGATGAACAGGGGATGCCAGCCCTAATTGCCGCAGCATATCAAAACAACCTGTCCGTTACGGATCTGTTGATTCCACCCTGAACAGGTTTTTGGTGTATAATAGTCATTATTGGAAGGGTTCTTGCTCGCGGCACTGTCAAGTCCATGCCAAGGGACTCATCTCCCGCCAGTGATGGCGGGAGTTCTCTTTTAATTAATATATGTATGGGGATATGCATAAGTAGCTTACCAATTGTCGGAGGTTCGAATCCTCCTGGGCCCACTGATTTGACCCTGTTTTTGAAGAGAATTAGCCTATTTTCAAAGAAAAGTAGGCTATTTTGATTCTAAAATCTTACATGTAAAGATTTGGTATACCTTTAATCATAAGTTATATAACATACTTGAGTTGTGAAAGGAGACGAGCAATATCACATGGTTCGGGTCCGTGAGGTCGAGAGTTCAAATCTCGGCACCCCGACTGGAGTCCACATGGATAGCCCAAAAGGCTATCCATGTGGACTTAAATGGGCTGCGATTCAGGAGGATTGAAACTGCGGTCCACATGGCTCTTATCCGGGAGGTCCTAAGTTCAGTTGCTCCCACCAGGATCCTAGACTTCACGGCTTGCCTATATAACTAGCCATGAGGCCCGAAGTGAGCCAAATAAGAAATAGATGCCAGATTGTAGTCCTCATGGTTTTTTCCTCTTTGGGTGAGTCACCACAAAACTGAGTAGCCGTGCGCACTATTTGTTGGGATTCTTCTGTAAGCTCACTGAAGCAGGGCAAAGTTCGGTGTGGGTGTCGTTAAGTCATTTGGCCAGTCAATGCGCGGCAGCACTGTTTTCTGAGGCTGGCAAATACCATCTATTCGGCTTGGCGCGTGGCCGCATAACCCCAGAGGATGAAAAGAGACAACTTTGTGAACTCCACGAAGTTGTCTCAACCTGCGATCCCGACGGGATTAGAAATAGTAACGCGCAACCTGTCGATGCCCGAAATCTAGATGAGTATGTCAATAAATCACACACATCGATATCTGTGGGCGAGGCACAGTTACAACGAATTTCCGGCCCACTTCTAAATGCTCTCTTAACTCTTTGCCCTGATTAATACTTTCTATTTTCACTTGTCGTATAATTCACAATGTGATTCCTAGGAATGGCGTGTCTCTCTGCGCCGCCCGTTCTTTCAATACCTATGAATATTGAGCTTGCTCAAACGATTGCATTAATTGCTTATGGTAACGAATATCTCTCTTCACCGAGAAGGGCATCACGCGAATTATTTCCTTCACATTCCACATTTCAATATGTCTCCGATGTTTCATTCCAAAAGGGGAAAACGCTAGATCCTGTACTAAGAAGGTCTGAAATTCTTGCGAAGAATACACGTGGCTGGTTTTCCCATCTTGAAACTAACGGAATTAGATATCTAAAACTGGATTTATTAAATTTGCAGCATCTTCCTCCGCCCTATGCGACGAGTCTCTTTACTGCAGGAGGTGCCTGGGTTATCCAAACCGACCAAGGAAAATGTTGGCAGTTTAACTGGTCATTCATTAACCAAGGATCCAGGCAAGCTAGACTATGGAAAGTAGAATATTGGGAACGTGACAACATCCCCGTAATTAATGATTTTTCTGACATGGAAACTGCCTATCGAGACTTGGAAAATGCATTAGTGGACGCACAGGACTTCTCGGAGAGACGTAAGTTCGGTTGGGAAAAATGGTTTGGGAAGGCATTGCAGTTATTGCACAACCCTTCTCCTGTTCTACCCTTTTATGCTGATTTGCTCCCGCCCACTTTAAGAAACATCAAAGTTCGGCAATTACTTGCGGGAGCTCTTCAAGCATGGGTCTTTGGGGGATTGGGTTCCTGGAATGATATGTACATTACTGACCATTCCGTGGAACAAGAATATCAACAGATTTCAAAGAATTTGTATGGGGCAGTTATTCAGTCGGTAGGGGCTGTAACGAATTCGACAGTCGATGATCGGCTAAGCCAATTGTCAATTCCTTGAGATAAGAATTCTCACTGTATCAGAACCAATAGGTCACTGGACTAATTCATCCTAACCCAAACTATCTACGCCTAAACTTTCTGCCAGATTTTATGGGAGTGTGAAGCTGTACCAAGAGAGCAGGCGGGTGTGAGGAACTCACGCACCGAGTCTTCAGTGTTGTTCTGGGCAGAGTGATCGAGAACAATGGGCTGTCACCATATCATACCCACCACTCCGTCCACTTCCTGCGCGGTCCTTCGCCCTTGGTAGCGAGATCCCATACTGATAGCTCTCGGATATAGGATAAAAATCTTTTTCTTTGGGTATCACTTTCGAAAATGCTGTCATATTGACTATCACTTGTAATAAGATTTGGTACGATCGCTTTTCTCAAAGCTTGCAGATCATGATATCGGGTGTAGAGAAGGCGACATATTTCTAGTCGAAGGCTGATTTGACATCTCTGATTCAATATTTCGCTAAACTTCTCAATGCTCCCAACGAAATTGAATTCTTCATATCCAAGCATAATAGTTGCCAAAGTAGAGAGATGATAATCTGGTGATTCAAGGCAGCGAACTAGTTCCATGTCGCCACGAAGATCTAGCGCTCTAAGAGGGGGAATGAAAACGATTGCCCAGTTTGATAAATGCCTTGTCAACTCCCATACGGATGGAGAATTTTGATTTCTCGCCAGAGGCCGATTTTGGAAACTCTCGCTAAAGTCCCACTCCATTTCATCTATTGAATTTACCAAGTATGTTTGATTTGCCAACTCTTGGAGTAATTCCTTCATCGTAATTAACCCCTGAAGTACTATTTCTTCGTTCCAGACTTTAAGCTCATCTTGTTTTTTTGAGATTTCTTCAATAACTGATTCGTCTGGCAATAGTAAGCCGTCCGAAGATCGAAATAGGTCCAATAATGTTCGATTGAGATCAGCCATGTTTCACCTGTTTCATGATTTTGTGCAGGATGCTTCAAGAAGCATTGGTCAAGTTTCATGTCCGACGCTTCTTGCTCGTTAGCCTGAGTACGATTGTGTGGAAGAAGCCGCGAAAAGCCGTCAGCGGGGTGCAGAGAATTCTATATCAGCTTCTATAGTAATTCTTTTTATTTCAGAAGTTCCTCTCTTGATTTTTCAATGCAACACCGCTATAATATCACAATAATTGAGACACTGTCCCACAATGTGAGACACAAGGTAAAGGTTCATGCCTCTGGCTGAGACACAAATCCTGCAAGTCCCGATAGCTCCCCTTAGGCCCGAATGGGTTCTGTTGAGATGCGTCGGACAGACAAGATGGACCTCTCCATCGTTGAGCGTAGACCGGCAATCTTGGAATTGCGAGAAAGCGAGTAGATGCCCTGTTGAATAAGTTAATTCTGGCAAGGCGCTGCTCGTTTTTTTTATTTGCGAGAATCATAAGGCAAGTGTCGAAATACCAAGCGTTTGGAATAAGCACACCAACACAAGAAAGAGATTCGGAAAAGCCATGTCAGACACTCGTATTGCTGCTTATCAACTGGTAGATTATCTGGACCAGTTAGGAGTGGAGGTTGTCTTTGGCTTGACAGGTCATACTGTTATAGCATTTCTGGATGCATTAGGCCGCAACGAGAAGATACGTTACATCTCCACTCGTCATGAGCAAATCGCGGCGCATGCTGCAGATGGATATGCACGCGCATCCGGGAAACCGGGAGTCTTATTGACCCACCTTGGTCCAGGTCTGACAAATGCGGCTACTGGTGTTGCGAACGCTGCGCTGGATTCAATCCCAATGGTCGTTATAGCAGGGGATGTTCCATCCTATTACTTTGGCCGTCATCCCCATCAAGAAGTAAATTTGCACATGGATGGTGATCAGTATGAGATTTATCGTCCCTTCTGCAAACGCATTTACCGTGTAGATCGAATAAATGATTTTCCCCGCATTGTTGAGCGTGCGTTTCATCTATCACAAACTGGACGTCCTGGCCCAGTACTCGTTGACGTACCAATGGACATGTTCTCGGCAGATATGCCGGTTGGCGCTTTCAACAAGACTCCCGCCCCAATG
>WNFZ01003515.1_pt1 | contig 14643 bp, 11 predicted proteins | sample 5400081 | NCBI WGS metagenome assembly WNFZ01 (sample SAMN13153365, study PRJNA577476) | soil metagenome | isolation source: 80 cm soil or saprolite under grassland replicate 1 | place: USA:California | collected 2016-06-15
GACTCGGGCTCGTCGCAACGGCCGCCGTGACGGTCATCCTGACGCGGGTGGCGAAAAAGGAGCTGGCGCGAGGGCGATTGGAAGCGAAGTAGGCCCTTAGACCTAGGCCGGCGGGAGAGCAAGAGTCTTCCCTACGGAACCAATTAAGGACGGGGTGGGGGCTCATCCCGCCATAGAATCCGGGCCGGCGTCGGTGTCTACGACAAAGGGAGGTTCCATGACGAAGAGACTCTTGGTCGCGTTTCTGACCCTCGGGGTCACCGTTTCACTGTCGGCGCAGACCAATAAATCGGACAAGCCGACCTGGTGGGACAAGTATCAATACCTGGCAAAGTTCGGGCCCGACCCGTCGCCCGGCGCGACGACCTCGATCGCCGCCGGCTCGAACGTGGACGTCTCCAATGAGTGCGGTCCCCAGAGCGAGACGTTCATCACATTGAACGCCTCAAACACGAACGTCCTCGCGGCGGGATCGAACGAGATCTTCCGCGATCCGATGCGCGCCTACTTCTCCTCCGACGGTGGCGCGACCTGGGGCGGAGTGGACCTGCCGCTGCCGCCGCCGCTCCAGGGAACCAACGACCATCGCTTCGGCTCCGATCCGTCGCTCGCTTTCGACACCTCGGGCAACGTCTTCTACGGATACATCGTCGTCTTCTTTGGCAACGGCAACGGCATCAACGGCACCGAGGTCGCCGTCGCCCGCTCGACCGACAGCGGGAAGACGTACCCGTCGTCGGCATTCTTCTCCTTCCAGACGGGGGCCAACCACTTCAACGACAAGCCGATGATCACAGCAGACACGAACGCCGGCAGCCCGTTCCGAGACAACGTGTACATCGCCTGGGACGCGGCCTCGGGAGGCAGCTCCGGCGGAGGAATCCGCGTGGCGCGCTCATCCGACCACGGCACGGCCTGGGCGGTCAGTCGCGCCGACAACCCGAGCGGGCCCGGGAAGGCGATCGGCACTTCTCCGGCGGTCGGCCCCAACGGCGAGCTCTACGTGGCGTGGAACGACTACCAGGCCAACACGATCGGATTCAACCGATCCTTCGATGGCGGTTCAACCTGGGGTAAGGCCAGCGTGATCGCCGCCAAGGTCATCCCGTTCGACATCGCGATCCCGGCCGAGGAATTCCGCGGGGCTCTCGTCTATCCCTCCTGCGATACCGACAGATCGAACGGCCCGCATCGCGGCCGTCTGTACTGCTCCTGGATGGATTTGACCGGCGGCGGGACGACCAACATTTTCCTTTCCTACTCGGATAATCAGGGAGCAACGTGGACCAGCCCCGCGCCCGTCGGAGACTCCGCTGCGGGAGTGGATCGCTTCAATCATTGGATGTCGGTGGATCCGGTTACGGGCGACGTGAATGTCTCCTACTACGACACGCGCAACGACACGACCGGCGAGCGTTTCATGACCGACGTGTTCCTGGCGCAATCGAAGGACGGCGGCCTCACGTGGCAGCCGGACGTCCGGGTGACCAACGTCTCGTCCAACGAGCACGACTGCGACGGCGTTTTTCCGTGTCAGGGCATCAACTACGGCAATCAGCAGGGAGACTACGAGGGATTGGTTTCGTACGGGGGAGTCTCTCACCCTATCTGGACCGACAGCCGCCGCCAGCTCGACCCGGCCACGGGATGCCGCAGGCCCTTCCTGATGGAAGAGGTCTTCACGGCGACGGTACAGTAGCCGAGTTACTCATCGAGCGCGCGCGGCCTGGGGCGCGCGGCATCGATGGCGCGAATCGAAGGGCCGTCGCGCTGGAGGAGGTTCTTCCCGTAGTCGGCGCGGGTGACGAAGGTGAAGTCCACATGCCGTTCGGGAATGCCCGGCGGCAGGACTTCGCGTGAGTAGCGCCAGAACTCTTTCCAGTTGGTGTACTGCTCCGGCGCGGCGGGGCCAATCGGCCGCTGGTCATCGTCAGCAATGCGGGGGTGTCCTCAGCCGTCGTGATCGGCCGGCGGACAACCCCGGTCGGCGAACCCAGCAGACCTCTTCGGCTTTTTCGCCGCGAGAAGCCCGGACCGGCGCGCGAAACATAGGCACTCTCCGCAGGTGGAGATCTTACGTCCGGCGCCGGAGATCGGATCAGGCGGCGGGGATCTTCAGCCACTCCTTTTCTCTTCGGCGACCCAGTCTCTTCTCTTAAAGAGCATGGCGTCCAGAGAGTAGCGGCCCGGACCCAGGAGCATCACGCCGATAGACACCGTCAGGTAGACCAGCGCGCGCTCGTAGGCGGGGCCAGTCGCCGTCGGGGCGATGAACGGATCGCCGTGCGGCAGATGGACGAGCGTCAGCGCTCCGATCATGTCGCAGGCCATCAGGAACGTCGCGATCGGAGTCAAAAGGCCGACGATCAGGAAAGCGCCGCCTCCGACTTCGGCCACGACGGCCATCAGCTGCAGGAAAGCCGGCGGCGCGTTGGGCGCCTGGTCCATCCCAAAAAGTGGACACTCCAATCACTTGCGATCAAAAGAGTTGCTGATTGGCACGAGCCTTGAACTCCCGGAAGGCGTGACGCGAAGTCAATCACGGCGAAGCGGCACAAGGGAAGGAAGGAAGGACGGCGATGAGATCCAAAACAATGATAACAGCCATCGTAGCCGGTCTCCTCTTCTCGCTTCTTTCCGCGGAGGTTTCGATGGCTGCTGGCGCGGAGGGAAACGTGAGGATGAGCCGGATCGAGCGGGCGGAAGCGGTGACGAGTAGAGCCACCGCGGCGCGTCGAGTCGAGACGTTCAGGTCGGAGAGGACGGATTCCTGGCTCTGCGCCTACGTGAGCCCGTTCTTCTGCACGAATCTCTTCCCCACGCTGACGACCACGCCGAACCCGCCGAAGACCCCGACCACGCCTGTCCGCGGACGTCCCTGATCTCGAGCTTCAACCGATTCGAGAAAAGCTCCGCGCCCGCGGGGCTTTTTCATTTTTCGACGCACGGACCCGCGGTCATCGAAGCGTCGTGGACCCTTCGAGCCGCCCATGCCGGCCAGAGTCCCGAGAACTGGTGTCGCGGGCGCTCCTTCCTGATTGTCATCCTGAGCGCCTTCCCCATGTCATCCTGAGCGCAGCGAAGGATCTGCTCCCGTGCTATCCGGGATTGACCGGGGCAGATCCTTCGTCGCTTCGCTCCTCAGGATGACAGACGGCTTTAGACTCTCTTCCGTGGACTCCCGCGAGCTCGAGTCGGCACTATGCCGGACGGTGCGGGGTGAGGTGCGGTTCGACTCGGGGAGCCGGGCGCTCTACTCAACGGATTCTTCCAACTACCGGCAAGTACCCATCGGCGTGGTCGTTCCGCGTGACATTCCGGATATCCTCGAGACGCTGCATCTGTGCCGGCGCTTCGGCACGCCCGTACTCGCGCGCGGAGGAGGAACGAGCCTCGCCGGACAGTGCTGCAACGTGGCCGTCGTGCTCGACATGTCGAAGTACGTCAACCACGTCCTCGAGATCGACGTCGAGAAGAGGATCGCCCGCGTCGAGCCCGGGACAATCCTGGACGACCTACGCAGCGCCGCCCAGAAGCACGGCCTGACCTTCGGGCCGGATCCGGCGACGCACGCCCAGTGCACGCTCGGCGGCATGATCGGCAACGACTCCTGCGGCATCCACTCCGTTATGGCGGCGTTCGCGGGCGAAGGCGGACGCACGGCGGACCAGATCGTCGAGATGGACGTCGTGACGTACGACGGCGCCCGTCTCTGCGTCGGGAAGACCTCCGATGAGGAGCTCGACCGCATCCTCGCTGAAGGAGGCCGCCGCGGGCAGATCTATGCCGACCTGAAGAATCTGCGCGACAAGTACGTCACGAAGATCCGCGAAAAGTTCCCCGACATCCCGCGCCGAGTCTCCGGCTACAACCTTCCCTATCTGCTTCCCGAGAAGGGATTCCACGTCGCCCGCGCGCTCACGGGGTCGGAGAACACCTGTGTGACGGTGCTGGAAGCGACGGTCCGGCTCATCCCGAATCCGGAGGCACGTTCGCTCGTCGTCGTCGGGTTCGAAGACGTTTTCACAGCGGCCGACGCCGTGCCGCAAGTGCTGGAGCACCGTCCGATCGGGCTCGAAGGGTTCGACGAGCGGCTGGTCCGGGATATGAAGGCGATCGGCCTGTACCCCCAAGGCGAGGAGCTTCTTCCGGCAGGAAAGGGCTGGCTCCTGGCCGAGTTCGGCGGCGGCTCGAAAGAGGAATCCGACGCGAAGGCGCGCCACTTGATCGAGAATCTCGGGAGGAGCGCCGTGGACTCCCGGCTCTACGACGACCCGAAGCGCGAAGAGCAGGTTTGGAGAGTGCGGGAGTCCGGCCTCGGAGCGACGGCGCATGTTCCGGGCAAGCCGCTTGCCTGGGAAGGCTGGGAAGACTCGGCGGTCGCGCCCGAGAAGCTCGGCGCTTACCTGCGGGACTTGTGCGGGCTCCACGAGAAGCACGGCTACGAGGGGGACCTCTACGGTCACTTCGGGCAGGGATGCGTTCACACGCGAAACAACTTCGACCTGGAAACGAAGGAAGGCGTCCGAAGGTTTCGGACCTTCCTCGACGAGGCGGCGGACCTCGTTCTCTCCTACGGCGGCTCTCTCTCGGGCGAGCACGGCGACGGGCAGGCGCGAGCGGAACTGCTGCCGCGGATGTTCGGGCCGGAGCTGATGGAGGCCTTCCGGGAGTTCAAGCGGATCTGGGATCCCGACGGCAGAATGAACCCGGGCAAGGTCGTGGATCCGTACCCGATCACCGAGAACCTGCGGCTGCAGACGGGTCACAACCCGGTCTCTCTCGAGACGCGCTTTCACTACCGCGAAGACGGAGACAGCTTCTCTCGCGCGATCCTGCGCTGCGTGGGCGTCGGAAAGTGCCGGCGGCCGGACGGCGGCGCGATGTGTCCGAGCTTCATCGCCACACGCGAGGAGGAGCACTCGACGCGCGGCCGCGCGCGGCTTCTCTTCGAGATGCTCGCCGGAGAGACCATCCGCGGCGGCTGGAAGAGCGAGGAAGTCCGCGACGCGCTCGACCTATGCCTCGCCTGCAAGGGGTGCAAGGCAGATTGTCCCGTCAACGTGGATATGGCGACCTACAAGGCGGAATTCCTGTCGCATTACTGGTCCGGACGCCTGCGCTCCCGCTCGGCCTACGCCTTCGGTCTCGTGCCGTGGTGGTCGCGCGCGGCATCTCTCGCGCCAGGGCTCGTCAACTTCTTGACGCAGACGCCGGGACTGGCCGCGCTCGCGCGAGCCGCAGCGGGAATCGCACCGCAGCGAAAGATCCCGGTCTTCGCCCGGCAGACGTTTCGGAGTTGGTTCAAACGGACGGGAGGCGCGAGGCATGAGGCGCGAGGCGAACGCGTCCTGCTCTTTCCGGACACGTTCAACAACTTCTTTCACCCGGGCACGGCGCGCGCGGCCGTGGAAGTGCTCGGGGCGGCGGACCTGCGAGTCACGATCCCGAGGTCCGTCCTCTGCTGCGGGCGTCCGCTCTACGACTACGGAATGCTGAGGCTCGCCCGCCTCAAACTGGGGCAGATTCTCCACGTCCTCCGCGACGAGATCGAGAGCGGCGTCCCCGTGATCGTCCTCGAACCCTCCTGCGCGGCCGTCTTCCGGGACGAGCTGATCGCTCTTTTCCCCGATGACGAGAACGCGAGAAGGCTCTCCGCGCAAACATACGTTCTCGCTGAGTTTCTTCGGAAGAAGGCGCCGGGGTTCCGTCCACCTCCGCTCGCCCGCCGGGCGGTCCTGCAGGGGCACTGTCATCAGCGGGCAATCATGAAGATGTCCGACGAGGAGGAAATCCTCCGGCGGATGGGGCTCGAGGTGACGACGCCCGAGGCGGGATGCTGCGGCATGGCCGGGGCTTTCGGCTTCGAGCGCGGCGAGCACTACGACGTTTCGATGCGTTGTGCGGAGAGAGCGCTCCTCCCGGAAGTCCGGCGGGCGACGCCGGAGACTCTCGTCATCGCCGACGGCTTCTCCTGTCGCGAGCAGATCCGCCAGGGCACGGCCCGCGAAGCACTGCACCTGGCGGAAATCCTCCGGATGGCGATGCGCGAAGAGCGGCCGGGCACAGATCTCGCACCGGAGGGCGCGGGATCTGATTCCTGAGACTGAGACTCGTATTCGCTGCTGTTGAAATAGACTAGCGCCCGGCAAGCCCGGCGAAAGGAGAACGGCGCCGCACATGGCGCAAATCTTTCACCGCTCGACCAACACGATCTCGCGCGCCTCGATCTTCGGCGCCGTTTTCCTGCTGGCCTTCGCCGCGTGGGTCTTCTACGATCTCGAAGCCTCGCCTTACACGACGCGGCAGACCGTGGCACGCGAGCAGCCGATCCAGTTCTCGCACGCGCACCACGCCGGGGCGATCGGAATCGATTGCCGCTACTGCCACACCTCGGTCGAGAAGGCCGCGTTCGCCGGGATCCCGCCGACCAAGACCTGCATGAACTGCCACTCGCAAGTCTGGCTCCAGAGCCCTTACCTGGAACCCGTGCGCGAGAGCTTCCGCACGGACCGCTCGCTCGAGTGGACGCGCGTGCACGACCTGCCCGACTTCGTCTATTTCGACCACTCCATCCACGTGAACAAGGGGGTCGGATGCGAGACCTGCCACGGCCGCGTGGACGAGATGCCGCTCGTCTGGCAGGCGGCGCGGCTCCAGATGGGCTGGTGCCTGGAGTGCCACCGGCAACCCGAGAAGTTCCTCCGCCCCCGGGAGGAGGTCTTCACGATGGGATGGACGCCGCCCGAGGGAATCGATCGGGAGGAATACGGGCGACAGCTCGCGGCGAAGTACCGCTTGAGGAGCCGCGCGGTGCTGGAGAGTTGTTCGACGTGCCACAGGTGATGGAAGTTGTGAGTTGTGAGTAGGGGCACGAAGCTTCCGACTTTCCCGGTGGCCGCGCCGCGGTATTGGCGGAGCCTGGAGGAGCTGGCCGGGAAGGAGGCGACGCATGAGTCCTCCGAGGAAATGCTCGCGCAGGCGCAGCCACTAAGATTCGCCGCAGGCGAATCTTGGCTGGACAGGAGAGATCTGTTGAAGCTCGGCGGAGTGTCGCTGGCTTTGGCGGGGCTGACGGCGTGCACGCGGCAGCCGGCCGAGAAGATCGTTCCGTATGTCCGGCAGCCCGAAGAGATCGTTCCGGGCAAGCCGCTCTTCTTCGCGACCGCGATGACGCTCGGGGGCTATGCGACCGGGCTTTTGGTTGAAAGCAACATGGGGCGGCCCACGAAGGCGGAGGGGAACCCGCTTCACCCGGCGAGTCTCGGCGCGACCGACGCGTTTTCCCAGGCCGCTCTCTACGGCCTCTATGATCCGGACCGTTCCGAGACAGTGACGTATCTGGAGGAGATCCGCTCGTGGCCGGCGTTTCTCTCCGCGATGCGCAACGCCCTGGAGAAGGCGAAGGAGGGGAAGGGACGGGGACTGCGCATCTTGACCGAGACGGTCGGCTCTCCCACGCTCGGCGCGCAGCTCGCCGCGCTCCTGACCGAGCTGCCTGAGGCGCGGTGGCATCAGTGGGAGCCGGCCAACCGCGACAACGTCTGGGCGGGAGCGGCCGCGTCCTTCGGCCAGCCGCTCGACACGGTCGTCCGGCTCTCTCAGGCGGACGTGATCCTTTCGCTGGACGCGGACTTTCTCGCCTGCGGGCCGGGACATTTGCTCTCCGTCCGCGAGTTTTCCGCGCGCCGAAGGAGCCGCGAGCGGGGCCGGATGAACCGTCTCTACGCCGTCGAGTCCACGCCGGGCGTCACGGGAGCCTGCGCGGACCACCGCCTGCCCATGCGAGCGGCGGATGTGGAGGCCTTCGCCCGCTCTGTCGCGGCGCTCGTCGGGGTCGGCTCTGCTGCAGTTGGGTCGAATCCTTTCGCGCGTGCCGTGGCGGAGGACCTGAAGGCCTACCGGCAAAGGAGTCTCGTCATCGCCGGCGACGGACAGCCTCCGGCGGTGCATGCGCTGGCGCACGCGATGAACGCCGCGCTCGAGAACGCCGGGAGTACGGTCTCCTACATCGATCCGGTCCCCGCGCGCCCGGAATCCCAGGCGGAATCCCTCCAGAGGCTCGTCGCCGACATGGAAGCGGGGGAAGTGGAGACGCTCATCATCCTGGGTGGCAACCCCGTCTTTACCGCTCCGGCGGATGTCCCCTTCGCGAAGGCTCTCGAGAAAGTCCGGCTGCGCGCGCACCTCTCCCCTTATCAGGACGAGACCTCCGCGCTCTGCCAGTGGCATGTTCCCGAAGCCCACTTTCTCGAGTCCTGGAGCGACGCGCGCGCCTTCGACGGGACGGCCTCGATCGTCCAGCCTCTCATCGCGCCGCTCTACGGCGGCAGGACCGCGCACGAGGCCGTCGCGGCACTGACGAACCAGCCCGAGCGCAGCTCCCACGAGATCGTACGCGATTACTGGAAGGACAAGCTCGGTCCCGACTTCGAGGCGTCGTGGCGGCGCGCGCTGCACGACGGCGTGATCGCCGGGACGGCGTTTGAGCCGAAGCCGATGAAGCTGCCAGCTCTCAGCTTTCAGCTCTCAGCCAATCCAAAATCCAAAATCCAAAATCCAAAATCGACGCCGGAGGCGTCGCTCGAAATCAACTTCCGGGCCGACCCGACCATCTATGATGGGCGCTTCGCCAACAACGCCTGGTTGCAGGAGCTTCCCAAGCCGATCACGAAGCTGACCTGGGACAACGCGCTCCTGCTCTCGCCTCTGACGGCGGGACGTCTGGGCGTGGTGAGCAAAGAGGTCGTGCGGCTGAAGTATCGCGGCCGCTCGATTGAGGCTCCCGTCTGGATTCTGCCGGGCCACGCCGAGGAGTCGGCGACGCTCCACCTGGGATACGGCCGCACGCAGGCCGGGAAGCTCGGTTCGAAGGCGGGTTTCAACGCCTACGCACTCCTGACCGCCGACGCGCTGGCTGGAGGCGCCGGGCTCGAGATCGCCAGGACCGGCCGCCGGTACGACCTCGTGACGACGCAGCAGCACCAGACGATGGAGGGGCGCGCGCTCGTCCGGGCGGGAACCCTCGACGAGTACGAGAAGAACCCGAAGTTCGCGAAGGAGATGGTCGAGGCGCCCGGGCCTGACGACTCCGCCTATCCCCCGTACCCGGCGCACGAGTACGCCTGGGCCATGGCCATCGACTTAAACGCCTGCACCGGCTGCAATGCCTGCGTCGTGGCCTGCCAGGCGGAGAACAACATCCCCTTCGTCGGAAAGCACGAGACCTCGCGTGGTCACGCCATGCACTGGATCCGCGTGGACCGCTACTTCGAGGGGGACCCGGCCAACCCGCGCACACTTCACCAGCCCGTTCCCTGCATGCACTGCGAGAACGCGCCCTGCGAGCTCGTCTGTCCCGTCGCCGCCACCGCGCACAGCGCCGAAGGGTTGAACGACATGGTCTACAACCGCTGCGTGGGCACGCGGTACTGCGCGAACAACTGCCCGTACAAGGTGCGGCGCTTCAACTTCTTCCATTACGCGACACAGTTCCGGGCGCCGAGCATGCGCATGCTCTCCAACCCCGACGTGACCGTGCGCTGGCGCGGCGTGATGGAGAAGTGCACTTACTGCGTGCAGCGGATCAATGGCGCGAAGATCGCCTCCGAGAAGGAGAACCGGCGCGTCCAGGACGGTGAGATCGTCACCGCCTGCCAGCAGGCCTGCCCCGCCAAGGCGATCGTCTTCGGCGACCTGCGGGATCCCGGGAGCCGCGTCGCGAAGATGAAAGCCACGCCGGTCAACTACGGCCTCCTGGAGGACCTGGGCACCCGGCCGCGCACGACGTATCTGGCCGCTGTGCGCAATCCCAACCCGGCGGTGGAAGGCGCGTGGCAGGAGGAGAAGAGATCATGAGCGAACGGGATCTCTTTCCCCCTCCGCCGCCCGGCCACTCCCGGGAGGTGATCGGCCCGGGCCACACCTTCGGCTCGGTCACCGACAAGATCTCTTCGATCGTCCTGACCCGCAAGACCCCTCTCTTCTGGACGATCGGCTTCGCGATCGGGTTCCTCCTGACGATGATGCTTCTCTACGCCATCGGCGTGCTATTCGCGCGCGGCATCGGGATCTGGGGCGTCAACGCGCCGGTGGGATGGGGCTTCGCCATCATCAACTTCGTCTGGTGGATCGGGATCGGCCACGCCGGTACGCTCATCTCCGCGATCCTGCTGCTCCTGCACCAGGAGTGGCGCACCTCGATCAACCGTTTCGCAGAGGCGATGACGCTGTTCGCCGTGGCGCAGGCCGGGCTCTTTCCGTTGCTGCACCTGGGGCGGCCGTGGCTGGCGTACTGGCTGGTCCCCTATCCCAATACGATGGCGCTCTGGCCGCAGTTTCGCAGCCCACTCGTCTGGGACGTCTTCGCGGTCTCCACCTACGCGACGGTGTCGCTGCTCTTCTGGTATGTGGGGCTCATCCCGGATCTGGCGACCCTGCGGGACCGCTCGCGCAAGAAGATCGCGCAGATTACCTATGGAATGCTCGCCATGGGCTGGCGCGGCTCCGCGATGCACTGGCACCGCTACGACATGGCTTACCTGTTGCTGGCAGGCATCGCGACGCCGCTCGTCGTCTCGGTGCACACTGTCGTCAGCTTCGACTTCACGATCGGGATCATTCCCGGCTGGCACTCGACGATCTTTCCGCCGTACTTCGTGGCCGGCGCGATCTACGGCGGCTTCGCGATGGTCCTGACGATCGCGATCCCGCTGCGCGCGGTCTACAAGCTGGAAGACTTCGTCACCCTGAGGCATCTCCAGAACATGGCGAAGATCCTGCTCGCGACCGGGCTGATCGTGGGATACGGCTACATGATCGAAGCCTTCATGTCCTGGTACAGCGGCAACCCCTACGAGAAGGACATGATGTGGAACCGGCTGACGGGGCCGTACTGGCCGGTCTTCTGGAGCCTGATGCTCTGCAACATCGTGACGCCCCAGTTCCTCTGGATCAAGAGAGTCCGGTCGTCGCCGCTCTTTCTCTGGATCATTGCCGTCATCGTCAACGTCGGCATGTGGCTGGAGCGCTTCGTCATCGTCGTCACGAGCCTTCACCGCGACTTTCTCCCCTCCTCCTGGGGCATGTACTCTCCGACGAAGTACGACTGGGCGACTTACATCGGCACGCTCGGCTTCTTCGTTGCGCTCTTCTTCCTCTTCATCCGGTTCCTGCCGATGATCTCGATCTTCGAGATGCGCACGCTCGTCCCCGAGGCGGAAAAGGTCAAGGAGACAGAGGGATGAGCGCCTCGACGCACCGCCGTCCGCCGCTCTATGGCCTGATCGGCGAATTCGAGAGCCCGGTTGCGCTCATCGAAGCCGCGCGTCGCGCGCGTCAGGCCGGCTACCGGAAGATGGACGCCTACACGCCGTACCCGATCCACGAGCTGACGGAAGCCCTTGCGCTGCCGCGCACGAAGCTGCCGGTCCTGGTCTTCATCGGGGGCGCGCTCGGCTGCGCGACGGGGCTCTTCATTCAATGGTTCGCCACCGCCGTCCATTACCCCATCAATGTCGGCGGGCGGCCGCTCGCGAGCTGGCCCTCCTACATCCCGATCACCTTCGAACTGACCGTCCTCTTTGCCGCCATCACCGCGGTCCTGGGCATGCTCGGGTTAAATGGCCTCCCTATGCCCTACCACCCCGTCTTCAACGTGCCCCGCTTCGCCCTCGCCTCGCGCGACCGGTTCTTCCTCTGCATCGAATCGACCGATCCTCTCTTCGACCCGCAAGAGACCAAGACTTTCTTGAGCAGCCTCGGCGCGCGGGAAGTCACGGAGGTGGACGAATGAGGGCGAGAGGAATTCCAGATTCCACATTCCACATTCCAAGAGGCCGCCGACATCCCTCCTGGAATCTGGAATTTGGAATTTGGAATCGCTTCCTGACCGGAGCGCTCCTGGCGATGCTGTGCGGCTGTAGACAAGAGATGTACGACCAGGCCCGATACAAGCCGCTGGGCGAATCAAGCTTCTACGCGGACCGGCGGGCCTCGCGGCCGCTGCCGGAGGGGACGGTCGCGCGGGGCTGGCTGCGCGCGGACCGGAAGTTCTACGAAGGAAAGGAGGGACGCCAGCTCCTGGCCGTCCTTCCGATGCCGCTGACGCGGGAGTTGCTCGCGCGCGGGCGGGAGCGATTCAACATCTATTGTTCTCCCTGCCACGACCGGACGGGAGGCGGCCACGGGATGGTCGTACGCCGCGGCTACCAGCCGCCTCCCTCCTTCCACATCGAGCGGCTGCGCGACGCGCCGGTCGGGCATTTCTTCGACGTCATGACGAATGGCCTGGGCGCCATGCCCGACTACGCCTCGCAGATCGAGGTCTCCGACCGCTGGGCCATCGCGGCCTACGTCAAGGCGCTGCAGCTCTCGCAGAACGCCCCGGCCTCCGACGTGCCGCCGGAGAGACGGGCCGATCTGGCTCGTGCTCCCCGCCCCGCTCCGGGGCCGCCGGTCGAGCGGGAGATGGGGCAGGAAAGCCGCAACAAGCCGGTGATCCGATGAACGTCAACGCCTCGCAGAGCCTGGCCGCTGCCATCGACCGGCTTCGCCGCCCGGCACTCGTGGCCGGCGTGATCGCGCTCGGCGCGTGCGCGGCCGGTGCCATCGCCTCGCCCGGCGCCTTCTTCCGCGGCTACCTCTTCGCCTACGTCTTCTTCACGGGGCTGTCCCTCGGATGCCTGGCGATCGTCATGCTCCACCATTCGACCGGCGGAGCCTGGGGGATCCCGATCCGCCGGATTCTCGAATCCGGCACGCGCACGCTGCCCCTGATTGCGATCCTCTTCCTGCCGATCGCGCTGGGGATGAAGCATCTCTACTCCTGGTCGAGACCGGAGGAGGTGGCGAAAGACGCACTGCTCCAGGCCAAAGAGGCGTACCTGAACGTTCCGTTCTTCCTGGCACGCGCGGCCTTCTACTTCGCGGTCTGGATCGCCACCGCGTACTTCGTGAACCGCTGGTCGCTCGAGCAGGACCACGCGGGAAGCCCCGCGCTCACCAGGAAGCTGCAGCTTCTCTCCGCCGGCGGGCTCGTCGCCTACGGTCTGACGATGACCTTCGCCTCGATCGACTGGGTCATGTCGCTCGAGCCCCACTGGTTCTCCACGATGTACGGGGTCCTCTACATCGCGGGGCAGGCCTTGAACGCGCTCGCCTTCGTGACGGCAGCTCTCGTTCTCATGTCGGGCGAGAAGCCCTTCTCCGGCTTCGTGCGGTCTTCGCACTTCCACGATCTGGGCAAGCTCCTGCTCGCGTTCGTGATGTTCTGGTCCTACGTCGCGTTCGCGCAGTACCTGATCATCTGGGCGGGCAACCTTCCCGAGGAGATCCCCTGGTACCTGCGCCGGTTGCACGGAGGATGGGGATGGCTCGGGGCCGCGCTGGTTGTCCTCCACTTCGCGCTTCCGTTCCTGCTTCTACTGCCGGAGGGGGCCAACCGCAACTCCCGGATCCTCGTGACCGTCGCGGGGCTCGTCGTTCTCATGCGCTTCGTGGACGTTTACTGGCTGGTGCGTCCTGTCTTCACGCAGACCTCTCCTTCGGCCACGAGCGCGCACTTTGAGGTTCACTGGCTCGATCTCGCCGCCGCCGTCGGCATCGGCGGCGTCTGGCTGGCGGTCTTCCTCTGGCAGTTGGAGGAGCGCCCGCTCCTGCCCGTCAACGATCCGGAATTCGTGGAGGCCCTTGCGCATGCGGACCACTGAGCAAGCCGAATCCGACGCGGTCGCCCGCAACCGCGACGTCAGCATCCGCGGCGTGCTGTACTTCGCTTTCTGGCTGGCCGTCGGGCTGATCGCTTCCGGCGTCGCGATGTTCCTCCTCTTCCGGGCGCTCGAGAAGAGGGACCGCGCCGAGGATCGGAAACTCTCGCCGATGATCGCGGCAAGCCTCGCCCGCACGCCGCCCGAGCCGCGTCTGGAACCCTATCCGCTGGCTCCGCGCGCGAAGCTTCGCGCGGAAGAAGACGAGATCCTGACGACCTACGGCTGGGTGGACAAGAATCGCGGCCTCGTGCGCGTTCCCATCGATCGGGCCATGGAGATCCTGGTCGAGCGGGGACTGCCTCCCGCCAAGCCCATGCAGGCGGCGGCGCCCGCGCCGCCGCCTAGTGTTTCGGAGCCCACGCGATGAGACTCCTTCCGTTGCCCTGTCATTCTGAGGCGCGCAGCGCTGAAGAATCTGCCCGGCCGACAGAGAGGGGCAGATCCTTCGCTGCGCTCAGGATGACAGTTGCGGGATGTCTGCTACTGATGACCAGGCTTGCATCGGCGGCCGACGCGCGGCCTCCGATGCTGCGGGAGGTTGGGATCGAGCAACGACTCGGCCAGGTGTTGCCGCTCGACGCGCTGTTCTCCGATGAGCTCGGCCGGCCCGTGCGCTTGGGGCAGTACTTCGGCCGGCGTCCGGTGATCCTCGTGCTCGCCTACTACAACTGCCCGATGCTCTGTACCCAGGTCTTCAACGGCCTCGTCTCCTCCCTGCGGGTCCTGAACTTCGACGCGGGAAACGAATTCGACGTCGTTGCGGTCAGCTTCGATCCGCGCGACCGGCCCCGCGACGCCGCGGCCAAGAAGAGGGCGTACGTGGACGAGTACCACCGTCCTGGCGCGGTCCTGGGCTGGCACTTCCTGACCGGGG
>WNFZ01003516.1_pt1 | contig 14636 bp, 13 predicted proteins | sample 5400081 | NCBI WGS metagenome assembly WNFZ01 (sample SAMN13153365, study PRJNA577476) | soil metagenome | isolation source: 80 cm soil or saprolite under grassland replicate 1 | place: USA:California | collected 2016-06-15
ACACGAAAGCCTCCGCGACCTGTATGAAGTGAGCTGCCCTGAACTGGATGCCATGGTCGAAGCGGCGGAAGGTCTGCCGGGATACATCGGCGGCCGAATGACCGGAGGCGGTTTCGGCGGGTGCACCATTAACTTGGTCAAGCAGAGAGACGCGGAGCAGTTTGGCCAAGTGATCGCGGAGCGATACCGGGGAAAAACCGGGATGAGGCCGGACGTGTTCATCTGTACCGCCGCGGATGGCGCGGGAGCGGAAACGCGCAATGCGACTGCTTGAAGCATGCAGTCCCGCCGTCCACGCAAAATTTGGTGGGTAAACGTTTTCTGGTTTACAAACGCCGACAGATTGGCGATAATGATCGGCTTTCACTGCGCGCTATAATTGGGCGTTCTAAAACGTTTTTGCACTCAAAATGGAGGAGTACGAGATGAGGATCGCGACTCTCGTAATTGCGCTCATGACAATGACTACGGGTATGCTCGGGCAAACCACAAAAAAGAACTTCGGCAAGATGCCAGACGGCACTCCAGTCGAGATTTACACGCTTAAAGCCGGCGCCATCGAAGCCGACGTGATCACCTACGGCGGCATCATTCAATCGTTGAAGGTGCCCGACAAGAGCGGCAAGGTGGCCGATATCGTTCTCGGATTCGACGCGTTGGATGAATATGTCAACGGGAACAAGGCATTCTTCGGCGCTCTCATCGGGCGCTATGGAAACCGCATCGCCGGCGGCAAGTTCGAACTAGACGGGAAGACTTATTCCGTTCCGTTGAATGATGGGCCGAACTCTCTGCACGGCGGCCCCAAGGGCTTCGACAAAGTGGTGTGGAAGGGTAAGGAGATCCCGCACGGCGTGGAACTCACATACGTGAGCCCGGACGGCGACATGGGTTTTCCGGGGAAGATGACCACTGTGGTTCGCTACACGCTGGTGGGCAAGGACCTGAAGATCGACTACTCCGCCACCACCGACAAAGATACGGTGCAGAATTTGACCAACCACTCATACTTCAATCTGGCGGGCCAGGGGAATGGCGACATTCTGAAGGATGAGGTCAAGATTAATGCTGGCCGTTACACTCCGGTGGATGCCACTCTTATTCCGACGGGTGAATTGGCTCCGGTAGAAGGAACGCCGTTCGACTTTCGGAAGGCTACCGCGGTGGGCGAGCGCATCGATGCTGCCAACGAGCAAATCAACAGGGGCCACGGTTACGATCACAATTGGGTGCTCGACAGCAGCGGCAAACTCAGCGAAGCGGCGGAAGTTTACGAATCAACGAGCGGCCGTGTATTGCAAGTGCTCACCGATCAGCCCGGGGTGCAGTTCTACACCGGAAACTTTCTTGACGGCAGCATTACCGGCAAGGGCGGAAAGGTGTATGGACACCGTGCGGCGCTGTGCCTGGAAACGCAGCACTTCCCGGATTCTCCGAACCACCCAAAATTTCCGACCACGGAATTGAAAGCAGGGCAGAAGTTTCACTCGGTTACGATTTTCAGGTTTTCGACACGGTAACTAGCCTTCACGAAGAGAGATAAAAACATCAGGGCGCAGAAAATTGCGGCCCAGTTTTGGCCATAGCTGATAATGTCTGCAACGAGCGCCTCAACCAAGTCATTGCAACAGCTTCGTGAGCAAGTGCTCGAAGCCAATCTGGAACTGGTTCGGCGCGGACTGGTTCTTTATACATTTGGCAATGCCAGTGGCATTCTGCGCGACGAAGGGTTAATCGTCATCAAGCCGAGCGGTGTTGCTTACGAAAAAATGCGGCCGGAGCATCTGGTACTGACCGATCTGAATGGCAAGGTGGTGGAAGGAAGTTTGCGTCCCTCTTCTGATCTTCCAACGCACGTTCTTCTGTATCAGCGGTTCAAGAGCATCGGAGGCGTGGTGCACACCCATTCTGAATACGCGACCGCGTGGGCACAGGCGAGACGCGAGATTCCGTGTTTTGGAACGACGCACGCGGATTATTTTCATGGACCGGTTCCGGTGACCGATCCGATGCCGGCGGAAGAGATTGCAGGAGAGTACGAGTGGAATACGGGCGAAGCGATTGCGCGCACTTTCCGCGACAAGAACCCTGACGTGATTCCGGCGGTGCTGGTGGCCAACCATGGGCCTTTCGCCTGGGGGAAAGATGCGGCGACGGCGGCGCACAACGCGGTGGTGCTGGAGTCCATCGCGCGCATGGCATACTTTACGACGACTTTGAATCAACGGGCAGCACCGATTACAAGCGCGCTTCACGACCGGCACTTCTTGCGCAAGCACGGTCGCAATGCATACTACGGTCAGGCAGAGGAGAAAAAATGAGTCCACTGTTCGCGATGTTTGTGGAAGAGCATTTGGTCCGCCTCAGGGGCGTGGACTTGGCCATCATCGTTTTCTATTTCGCTTTGGTGCTGGTCATCGGTTTTTACCTCAAGCGCTTCGCGAAGACGGGTGAAGACTTCTTTCTAGCCGGTCGTGAAATGACGGCTTGGGTCGCAGGCTTGGCTTTTGTTTCCGCCAACCTTGGCTCGCTCGAACTTCTCGGCTGGGCGGGTTCCGCTTATCAGTATGGAATCATGGCCGCGCATTGGTACTGGGTCGGCGCCATCCCGGCAATGATTTTTCTCGGCCTGGTCATGATGCCGTTCTATTACATCTGCAAGACGCACTCAGTGCCCGGCTACCTGAAGCTGCGTTACGGGACAGAAGCCGCGGGTCTGAGCGCCGTCACGTTCGCCTTGATGACCATCCTTATGTCCGGCGTGAATATGTACGCCATGGCCGTGGTGATGAAAGTCGTACTTGGCTGGGACATCAATTTCAGCATCTGGGTCTCATCGTTGACGGTGGGTGTTTACGTTGCGGCAGGCGGACTATTTTCAGCAATTTTCAACGAAGTTCTGCAGTTCTTCCTGATCTGGTTCGGAGCGCTGCTGATTCCAATTCTTGGCATGATTGAGACCGGCGGCTGGAGCGGCATGGTCGCGCGGATTCAGCACAACTTCCCCGGCCAGGATTTCACGCACATGTGGGCGCCGATGGGCTCGTTTGCAAACAACCCAATGGGCATTCACTGGACCGGCATCGTCTTCGGGCTGGGCGCAGTGCAGTCGATGGGGTACTGGACGACGGACTTCCTGGTGGTTCAGCGCGTGCTTTCGGCCAAGGATATTCGCTCCGCAAAGCTGGCGCCGGTTATTGGATCGTTCTTCAAGATGGCGGTGCCGTTGATCGTGATCCTCCCCGGACTGCTGGCGCTTGCGGTGCTTCCGATGCACCTGGTGCCGAACGCCCCGCATCTTGCAGCCGGACAACACAGCTACAACGAGGTGTTACCACTGATGCTGGCGCGCTACTGCGGTCCCGGCCTGCTGGGCCTTGGGATCACCGCGCTGGTAGCAGGTTTCATGGCGGGCATGGCTGGAAACGTCAGCGCGTTTGCGACGGTTTGGACGTATGACATCTACCGTCCTTATATAAACAAGACCGCACCGGACAAGCATTACGTTTCCATGGGGCGCTGGTGCACGATGATCGGGCTGTTTATCAGTATCGGCACTGCCTACCTGGTCATGGGTTTTGCCAGCATCATGGATTACGTGCAGGCATTGTTCGGATTCTTCATCGCGCCCCTGTTTGGAACCGTGGTGTTGGGTATGTTGTGGAAGAGGGTCACGCGATGGGGTGGTTTCCTCGGCCTGCTTGCGGGAACTACTTCGTCCGTAACTATGTTCGTGCTGATGAAGTTCGATCCCGAGCACTGGGTGCGCATCTTTGCTTTGTCGCCTCTGGCCAAAGGCTTGGCGCAGGATATGTATCAGGCCTTGTGGTCGTGTGTGACCTGCGTCGTTGTGACCGTGGTTGTCACCATGGTGACGAAGCCGCGTCCCGACGAGGAACTAGTCGGTTTGGTTTACAGCTTGACACCGATCGCGCACGAAGAGCACGCGAGTTTGTTCCACAAGCCGCTATTTTGGGGCGCGCTGGCGATGGTTCTGTTCGTAGTTCTGCAAATCATTTTCTGGTGAGGCGATGACAGAAAAACATCACATTATTCCAGTGTGGTTCTTTGTAGGAGTCCTGCTGTTTGTGTACGGAGTCCTGATCTTCATCAGCGGCCTCGCGGAGTTGTCGCATCCGCCTGACACCGTGCTCGCAGAACTTCACGCTCCGGTTTGGTGGGGTGCACTGCTGATCGTGCTGGGCGGCATGTACGTGCTGCTGTTCCGGCCGAAGAAGAGTTGAAGGATTGAATCATCGGGTCGATGAGTCATTGAAAACCCGGTGTGCGATCCGCTCAATGATTCAATCGCTCAATGGTTGAATGATTCAATTTCATACAGGGGTTTTATGGCAATCAAGAAAATGACGATGGGGTTGATCGTGGGGAACCGCGGGTTCTTTCCCGATCATCTGGCGAAAAGCGGCCGGGAAGAAATGCTGCGCGTGCTTCAAGCGGCAGGCATGGATGTGGTGGCCCTGACTCCGGAGCAGAGCAAGTATGGAGCGGTCGAGACCCGCGAAGAATCGCGGCGCTGCGCAGATCTGTTCAAGAAGAACCGTGACCGCATTGACGGCGTTATCGTGACGCTGCCCAACTTCGGCGAAGAGCGCGCCATTGCCGACACCTTGCGGCTTGCAGACCTGAGAGTGCCGGTACTGATTCAGGCGACGCCTGACGATCCAAAAAAGATGACGATTGCGTTTCGGCGCGACAGTTTTTGCGGCAAGATGTCGGCGTGCAACAACCTGAAACAGTATGGGATTCCATATTCGATAACAACTCTGCACACGGAAGCTCCGGACTCGCCCGAGTTTGCGACAGACCTGCAGTGGTTCGCCGCTGTTTGCCGGATTGTGAACGGCTTTCGCAACCTGCGCGTCGGAGCCATTGGCGCGCGGCCTACCGCGTTCAATACTGTGCGGTATAGCGAGAAGATCCTTGAAGCCAATGGGATTTCCATCGAAACGCTGGACCTCTCGGAAGTGCTCGGGCGCATTGGTCGCATGAAAGACTCTGACGACACCGCCCAGGCGAAGCTGGCATCGATTAAGAAATATGTTGATACCAAGGACGTGCCCGAGGTCGCGCTGATGAAAATGGCGAAACTGGGCACGGTGATCGACCAATGGATGGCGACGACGGAAGTGAAGATCAGCGCCGTGCAATGCTGGACGTCGCTCGAGGAAAACTTCGGAATCGTTCCGTGCACAGTTATGAGCATGATGAGCGACCAGTTGCTTTCGAGCGCATGCGAGGTGGACATCGTGGGTGTGCTGGGCATGCATGCGATGCAACTCGCCTCAGGAACTCCCTCGGCGTTGCTTGACTGGAACAACAATTACGGAAGCAATCCTGATAAGGCAGTCTGCTTCCATTGCGCGAACCTGCCGAAGCATTTCTTCCGTTCGTTCAAGATGGATTTTCAGGAAATTATTGCCGGCACGGTTGGCAAGGAGAATACGTTTGGAACCGTTGTCGGCCTGATCAAGCCAGGGACAATGAGTTTCACGCGGTTCTCGACCGATGATCTGTCGGGTAAGATGCGTGGCTACTGCGGTGAAGGTAGCTTTACTGACGATCCGTTGAATACATTTGGCGGCGCCGGCGTGGTTGAAATCCCGAAGATGCAGAAGCTGTTGCATTACATCTGCGAGACTGGGTTTGAGCACCATGTTGCCGCGAATTTGTCAGCCGTTGCCCCAGCCGTTTATGAAGCTGCGACCCGTTATCTGGGCTGGAATATGTACTGGCACGATCGTCCGGAGTAGCCTGAGAGCAGATATTCTCCAGCGTCATGAATGAAACTTGATGTTTAACGGGGCGTGTAGGTAAACGTTTGCCTTAGTGAGCGGCGTAGTGTGCAAGCCCCGCGCGCCAGTATTATCCGCTCGTAAACCAAGCCTAGGAGTCAGCCATGGCAGTTGTCGCTGGCGTCGATTTCGGAACCCTGAGCGTTCGCGTTTCCATCGTGGACAGCGAACGCGGCATGCTAGCCTCGGCAGTCGCGGAATACCCCCTGCATCGTAAGCGCGAAGATCCTGAGTACGCGACCCAGTCTCATGAAGATCAGATGCGGTCTCTGGTCGAGGCAACTCGTGCCGCGGTCAAGCAGGCGGGGATCTCAGGCGAGCAAATCGAAGCCATCGCTCTAGACACGACCGGCTCTTCTGTCATCCCGGTCGGAAACGACATGCAGCCGCTTGGCGAATATTACTTGTGGTGCGATCACCGTTCGAAGGGTGAAGCGCAGGAAATCACTACCGCGGCGCATCAGAAAAAGCTTGAGGCTATTGAATGGTGCGGCGGCGTGTATTCCTCCGAATGGGGTTTCTCCAAGCTGTTGCATTGGTTGCGCCACAATCCCGACAAGCGCGAGGCGTTTGCCTCCGCATTTGAGAACTGCGACATGGCTGCGGCCACGCTTTGCGGAATCATCGATCCCAAAAAAGTGAAGCGGAGCATTTGCGCCATGGGCCACAAGTGGCTCTGGAACGCGCAACTCGGCGGGCTTCCACCGGAATCATTTCTGGTCAGCGTCGATCCGTTGCTCGCAGGCGTCCGCGAAAAACTCGACGGCGAGTACGCCACGTCTGATCAAATCGCCGGACATCTCTCGCCCTATTGGGCAGAAAAGCTCGGCCTCAAGGCTGGTATCCCGATTCCAGTTGGGGCCTTCGACGCGCACTGGGATGCTCTTGGTGCGGGTTGCCGCACTGATGACATGGTGAACGTGGTCGGAACCTCAACCTGCATTGTCGGAATCACGCCTTCTCCCAATCTCGTGCCGGGTGTCTGTGGCGTTGTGCAGGGAAGCGTGCATCCGCAGCGCACCGGAATTGAAGCGGGACTCTCGGCAGTCGGTGACATTTTCAATGCGATCGGCGCCCGCGCGGGAACGGACGTAGCTACGCTGAGCAAAGGCCTGGAGAATTATCGGGCGGGACAGACCGGGCTTCTCCGCATGACCTGGGACAACGGCGATCGCACCATCCTCGTCAATCCCAATTTGCGCGGTATTACTTTGGGATGGAACCTGCAGAGCACGGCACAGGACGAACTGTTTGCTGCGATCGAGGGGACAGCGTTGCACACGCGCGTGATTTTCGACCGCATGGCAAATAAGGGCGTGCGGGTGCACCGGGTAATCAATGCCGGAGGAATTCCGCAGAAAAACGAAGTGCTGAATCGCGTATACGCGAACGCGTTGGGACGCCCCGTGCTGGTGCCGACCAAGAGCGTGACCAGTCTGGGATCGGCAATCTTCGCATTTCTCGCCGCGGGGACCTTCAAGACCGTCGAGGAAGCGCAGGACAAGATCTGTCCACCGCACCGGGTATACGAGCCGGAGCCGGCTGAACAGCGTGTGTACGACGATCTTTACCGTTTCTTCAGCCGGATGTATTTCTCATTCGGCAAAGCCAATGGAGAAATGGGACACGTATTGCCAGGACTCATCCATATCTCTGAGCAACGAAACGGCGCATGAGTCTCAGGCAGAATCAGTGCGTTGTCGAAGTGAGCTGCTTCAAAAAGCGATAGTAAAAATCTACTGCGCGATAGAATGACGCCTGCGGCACGCGTTCGTCTTTGCCGTGAGCGCGAATGTCGTCACGATCAATCATCTCCCCCGAAACTCCATACGTCGGCATTCCCGCAGCACTGGTGTAGATGCCATCGGACGCCCCGGTCGCCATATCTGGAACGACTGGCAAGTCCGGCCACATCTCGCCTGCAATCTTCTCAATCGTCGCGAACAGCTCACGATCGAGTGGCGGCGGTGTAAACGACGGTGTGCTGGTCGTGACCCCGCCGAGCGCTCCAACGTACGTGACCACAATCTTCGGATGTGCAACAATCTGCTCTATTGCCTTCCGGATTTCCTCCGGAGAATGGCCCGGCTCGATCCGGCAATTCACCGTTGCTTGCGCCGATTGTGGAAGAGCATTGTTGGCGTGGCCGGCGTTCAGGCGGGTCGCAACACAAGTCGTATGCAGGATTGAATTGTCGATTGGATCATGTGAAAGACGCGCCACTGCATCCGTATCAGGAGGCTGTTTCAGGACCGCTAGCATGTCTGCCGCGCGCTGTCCGGCTTCCACCTTCGACATGCGCTCGTAATACGCGCGAGTGACGTTGTTCAGATCAACAGGAAACTGGTAATGAGCAAGGCGAGTGAGTCCTTCTGCAAGATGGTAGATCGCGTTGTCCGGCACGGGAATCGAGCTGTGACCGCCGGGGTTGGTCACTGTGAGAATGTAGTCGGCATATTTCTTCTCAGAAGCATCCACATTCATGAACAGCGGCTTGCCTTTGTTCGCCAGAATTCCGCCGCCATCGTGGTTCAGAACAAATTCGGCATCGACCAGGTCGCGATGGTTCTTGATGAGCCAAGCAACGCCGTTGGATTTACCGCCTTCTTCGTCCGCCGTAAGCGCGAGAATGATGTCACGATCGGGAACATAGCCCTCTTTCTTCGTTCGGACCAGCGTCGTGACCAGGACAGCGTCGCCGTCTTTCGTGTCCTGCGTGCCGCGCCCGTAGAAATAGCCGTCCTTTTCGACGAACTGAAACGGATCGGTGGTCCAATCTTCGCGGCGGGCCTCGACGACGTCGAGGTGTCCAATCAACAGGACGGGTTTGTGCTTGCCCGAGCCGTGCAGACGGACCACGAGATTCTTCTTGCGGTCGTTTGGGCCAAGAATGTGAATGTCGGACTCTGGAAACCCTGCGTCGCGGAAGCGTTGAGCCATCGCTTGGGCAGCTGTAGTCACATTACCGACAGAATCGGTGGTATTGATTTCGACCAGTTGCTTGAAAACGTCATGGGCGTATTGCTTGGTGGAATCGTCAGTTTGGGCACTTAGAGTGGGCGACAGACCCACACACAGCAAAGACATCGAGAAGAGCAATCGGTTCAAAGTGGTTCTCCCAGGTCAGAGAATTCGGTTGCGATGACTGTCAAGCGTATCGCTTGAAGGCACAAGTGAAAGATTCTACGCGAAGAAAACGATGAGTTGCTGAATGTCACCGTCATGGTTTTCTATGCGGCGATCGAGTTCTGTCAATTTCAGCACAATCTCCTGATTGGCTGATAACAGTTTGCGCATGCGTACAAACGCGCGGATCGCGAAAATGCTCATTCGAATTGCGCGTTCCGATTCAGGACGGTCGCGGCCATGATTGCGCCGTGTTCCGTGAAGGCGTAGGGCCGATAGCGGCGCCCGCCGCGGCCATCATTTGAGGTCACAATTTGTGACCTCAAAAAGTTGAACTCGCGCGCTGATAAGTGAAAAACAAACTCGGCAGGGAACCTCTTTGCATTCCGCTTGACCTGTTCATTCAGGTGCTTGACCTCGACTCCGTAGAGTTCGGCCAAGGTCTCATCGAGAATGATCTTATGTCCGCGAAGCATCAGAATCTTCGTTTCCACTCGTCTCGCCAATGCTGTGGTTGTTTGTGCCATGTTTGCTTTGAGGTCACAACTTGTGACCTCAAACCTCCACGTTGCTACCCAGACCAGACTAGCAACTCGGATAGATCAAGGCACCAAAAGAAGTGAGCTTTGAAGGTCCAGTAGTGCAGAAATGGGAAAGAGCTAGGTCGCAGTTGCCTGCATCCAAGCTTCCGGAGCATGCTGTTTGATTTCGGTGAGTCGCCCCTGATCGAGCACGAGCACGAGGTCACAGCTTTTGAGCGTGCTGCGACGGTGCGCAATCATGAACGTGGTGCGGCCGGAGATCAGGCGTTCAGTAGCTTCCATGATGGCGGCTTCAGTGTGGAGGTCAACGGAACTGGTAGGTTCGTCAAGGATGAGAATGGGGCTGTTGCGAAGAAAGGCTCGAGCAAGTGAAATTCGCTGACGCTCGCCTCCCGAAAGACGTGATCCGCGTTCGCCCACCTGTGTGTCATATCCCTCGGGCAGGTTAAGGATGAATTTATGAGATGCTGCGGCAGAAGCGGCGGCAATGATTTCATCATCACTTGCGTCGGGTTTCCCGTAGGCGATATTTTCCGCAATGCTGGCGGCGAACAGTACTGGTTCCTGCAGAACTACAGCGAATTGCTTGCGCAGATCCGCAATCCGGTACTCGCGGATGTCTTGTCCGTCAAGCAACACTTTCCCTGAACTTGGATCGTAGAACCGCATGAGCAAGTTCAGGAGAGTCGTTTTGCCGGCGCCGGTCGCGCCCACTATTCCGACGCGAGTTCCAGCCGGAACATGAAAGGAGAGCTCGCGCAGGCCTCTTCCGGTTTCGTCGTAGGCGAAGCTGACGTCGCGGAACTCGAAATCGCCACGTGCAACCCGTATTGGCCGTGCCGCCTGCAATTCCGCAATCTCCGGATTCTGGTCCAGCAACACGAATGTGCGATCCAGGCTGGCGAGCCAGACCTGAAGGTCCGTGACTTTTCCGGTGAGCGTTTGTAGAGGCTGATAGATCTGCGCGATGTAGGCCATGATCATCAGCAAAGACCCGATCGTGAGTACTCCAGAGCGAACGTGGCGCACACCTAAGTAGAGAGCCGCGGCGGTTCCCAGCGCAATGGTCAAACCGATCAATACATTGAACACCGCCTGCTGGACAGAGAGTCGCACCTGCTGCGACATTCGCTTGTTCGAACGACGCACGAAGCGGTCGTGCTCGCGATTCTCCTGCCCGAACGCCTTGATCACTCGAATGGAGCCGATGACCTCTTGAATGACTGCGAGTGCGGAGCTGTCGAGGGTCTTAATCGTCTCTGAGCGCTGTCGCACGATGCGACTGCAGCTCAGAGAAAGCAGAAACAAAGCTGGCGTGATCAGTAGCGCCACGATCGACAGCAACACATCCATTCGGGCAGTGACGACGATCATGGCGACTAAGGTAAACACCGCAGTCATGAGAGGCACAACGCCCTGAATGGTGACGTACTGGATCGCCGGTGCGTCGTGCTGAATGCGGTAAACGGAGTCGGTCGCGCCGTAACGGTCATGAAACATCAGCGGCAGCCGCTGAACGTGATTGAGGAGGCGGGCACGGAAATCCCAGACCAACTTTTCTCCGGTGTAGGTTTGAAGCCACCAGGCAGCGAGGCTCTGGATGCTGACCAGCAGGGCAATTCCGAGCAGCACCGCGATTGCCGCCTCAAGCGAGGTGCCGCGGGCCTGAAGCAGAGGAACGGTTCTGACGAGCCAATTCGGCAGTGGCTGCGAGCCAAGAACGCTGTCAACAATGATCTTGAGCGGCAACGGATATACAAGCATGAGGGGCAGAGAAATCAGGCTGAGCGCTGCAATTCCAAGAACGTGAGGCCAGCAGCTCCGGGATTCGAGGAGCACACGCAGTAGAACGGATTGGCGTTTCCCCAGTAAACAATACAACCGACACCACAAAAACGTTGAGGTAGGACACCCAACAACGCGAAATGTGGACTCATTGTAAGCGAACTCTGCTGGATTGCAGCCGGTATATTTCGAGAACACAGGAACCAAAGTGCGATTGCGTGATGTCACTGTAAATACTGCGCAAGTCCGTACATTCTTTTCCGATCCCCCGTACCGAGTTGTTTATTCCACGCTAGTGTTTCTCTGTAGTCCGCCCCGCCGTGCTTTTGCCATCTGAAAAACAGCTTGTTCGCAAGGTAAGACACCATGAAGTCAGCACGGCGGTCGCTCTGGGTTGTTTTCCTTCTTCTTCTAGCAACTTTGTCAGTTACTTCCCAAACGCAGATGGGACCGGGGTCGCAATTGCCGGGTGGCTCCCCTGGAGCTACAAACGCCGGAACCGCGGCGTTGATGGGGAAGGTCACAATAGAGGATGGTTCTGATCTTCCTCCTGATACTCAGGTCATATTGCAGTGCAGGAACGCCGACCGTGCAAGCACTCACACGGACAGCAAAGGGCAGTTCACCCTGGTAGTGCAAAGGTCGGTGCTCGCGCGCGGAGCTGCTACAGAGCTGAACTCGAAGACAACCGAGAGTGACTGGAGCAATTGTGAGTTACGCGCTGAGGCCTCTGGTTACAGATCGGAGAAGCTGCAGCTTATGGGTGAGCACCTGGGCGGCATTCTCAAGGTCGGAACAATTGTTCTGCACCCGATTGCGCTGGCTAGCGCCGGAGAGGGGTTCGCCATCAGTGCTACCACACTCGCCGCACCTGACAAAGCGAAAAAGGATTTCCAAAAGGGGCAGGAACAAGCGAAAAAAGGGAAATGGGCGGCCGCGGGCGATTACTTCCGGAGGGCTGTGCAAACTTATCCTAGATATGCGTTGGCGTGGCTGGAACTTGGACGCGCGCAGATGCAGCAGCAGAATTTTATGGAGGCACAGCAGTCTTTTCAGCAGGCGACTGCTCAGGATTCCCATCTGATGCCGGCTTACATGGAACTTGCGCGGGTCTCAGTCGAACAGAAGCAATGGAAGTCTTTGGCCGATGCGACGGATCATATTTTGGAGCTGTCACCGGACTCGCCGGCGAGGTTCTGTTTCTTGAATGCCGCAGCCAACTTCAATATGGGCAATATTGGCCGTGCGGAAACCAGTGTCACGCGTGGGCTTCGGCTGGACGCGAAACACGAGATACCCCAGTTGGAATATCTATATGCCATGGTTCTAGAGCGTCAACAGAATTATGACGCGGCGGTCGAACACATCAAATCGTATCTCCGGCTCGCTCCGAATGCAGCCGACGCCCAACAAGCTCAGCAGAGACTCGCGGCTATCGAGAAGCAACTCTCCCTGTCGAACAGTGCACGCCGTTGAGATTGCCGAGCGGTGCGAAGGTCAAAACCCAAAATACAGCTTTCGCCCGATCTAACCAGCGCAGGTTTCCCGAGACAATAGAGGCACCATCGGAGGAAGGCCAATGACTGAAAGCAAAACCCTGGAAGGCGTACGTGTGGCAATTCTCGCCACAGATGGCGTTGAAGATGCGGAATTGCGGGAACCTCGCGATGCGTTGGAGCAGGCGGGCGCACAAACTATTCTGTTCGCCCCCAAGGAGGGGAAGGTACAGTCATTCAAACACCACGACAAAGCTGATCAATTTGACGTGGACAATACTCTGGCAGACGCCGATCCAAGGCAATTCGACGCGGTGCTGCTCCCAGGTGGAGCGCTGAATGCCGACACTTTGAGGGTGCAACCTCATGCCCAAGAGTTTGTTCGTGAAATGGACCGGCAGGGCAAGCCTATTGCGTTCATCTGCCACGCACCCTGGTTGCTCATCTCAGCCGGGTGCGTGCGCGGAAGAACGATGACTAGTTATCACACAATTCAGGATGATGTGCGCAACGCGGACGCAAAATGGCAGGACGAAGAGGTCGTGCGTGACGGCAATTGGGTGAGCAGCCGGCAGCCATCTGACATTCCGGCGTTCAACCGTGCCATGATTGAGCTCTTTACTGAGAAGAGACAAGCCATGGCGGAGAAAACACGTATGGTCGCATAGTCACTGAGGCAGGAGGCAAGCGAAATCGCAGGACTACTGAAGATGTGCGCACAGAGATTTTTACTCGATGAACGACGTTAACGATTCTTCAGGTGCGCTGCTAGTCGCCGCACCGCAAAGAAAGGAGCAAGGGGATATGGCCAGCGCAAGAGTGCGATATATGGTGAAGGAACTGAATCCAGCGGTCGAGTTTTATACCAAGTATCTCGGCTTCCAGGTCAAGCAGGAACGCAGTCCCAACTTTGCGATGTTGTCGAGGGGTAACTTGGAGTTGGTGCTCAGCACGCCCTTTGGACCAGGAGGGGCTGCAAAGCCCATGTCAGACGGCCGCAAGGCTGAGCCCGGCGGCTGGAACCGGATCATCATCAATGTGAACGATCTTCCTGCAGAAGTCGCTCGATTGCGCAAGGCGCAACTGCACTTCCGCAACGATATCGTCTCCGGTCCCGGAGGATCAGAAATCCTGGTTGATGACCCATCGGGAAACGCGGTTGAACTTTTTCAGCCGGCGCGCTGAAGACCGATTTCTACCTTTTCCGGTGCTGGAGTACACCGACCCCCATCAAACCGCCGCTCTGCGTGCCTTTTGACATATTTTGTCAGCATTTTTCGGTTCACGCTTGCAGGTAACCTGACCGCGATTACAGCTGTTACCTTTACGGTTCTTGCTGCGGCCTCTAGTCTGCCTTCATGAGAATGAACGCGCTGGTCATGTGCCGCAACACGAGTGCAGTAAGGCTGCTCGCGGCAGCTTTTACGGAACTGGGGATGGAGTATCAGATATCCCTCTCTCCTTCGGAGACCATGGAACTGATTGCTGCGGGGCAGTATTCAGCGCTGGTTATAGACTTCGACCTTCCACATGCCGTTGAGGTCGCAAAGGTGGCAAGAGCTGTCCCGGCAAAGCGCAAGCCAGTGCTGTTCGGAATGATCGGCGCCGGAACGTCGATTGCGTCGGTCTTCCAGGCTGGCGGCAATTTCGTGTTGTACAAGCCGCTCGATCTGATGCAGGTTCTACACTCGTTCCGAGCGGCGCAGGCCTTCATGCAAAAGGACCGGCGGCGGACGTCGCGCCACAGAAGCGAGACGCTTGCGTATTTACAGCTGCCCGGCGGAACCATTCCTGCGCTGGTGCAGGGCGTGACCGAACAAGGACTATCTCTACAGGCAGCCGAGCCACTGATGCCGCTCAGGGGAGTTCCTCTG
>WNFZ01004110.1_pt1 | contig 14633 bp, 15 predicted proteins | sample 5400081 | NCBI WGS metagenome assembly WNFZ01 (sample SAMN13153365, study PRJNA577476) | soil metagenome | isolation source: 80 cm soil or saprolite under grassland replicate 1 | place: USA:California | collected 2016-06-15
GATCGTCGTATCGCTCTCGGCCGAGAACGAGGCCATCGAAATCGTGCGCAGCCGCGAATTCACGGTGGACCCGCCGGGCCCCGATCAGCCGCGTACCGGATTTTTCACGATCAAGGGCGTCCGCCCCGGCGTGTCACGGCTGGCGGTAGCGTTTCGCCAGGGCGGCAGCGAACTCGGCGTCATCGGCTTCGCGGTGGACGTGGTGCAAGCCGGCGCAAGCGCGGAAAAGGTGAAGGGCCAGGCGGCTGCCGCGCCGCGGGACATCGCCGACGACGACAAGCTGGCGCTGCTCGTCGAGCAGCGCGTCGAGGGCGGACAGCTGTTCTATGAGTACACGCTGCTGCAGTCGGGGCCGCTCAACCTGCCTTTCCGCCGAGTGCTCTCGAAGCCGCTGCTCGACCGCGGCGGCGGGCCGGCGGCCACGGTGCTGGCGTTCGTCGAGCGCATCTACGAGCGCGTCACAAAGGAACTCAAGAGCCTCGATGATCTCACACAGCTGCAGCGGGAAACGCGGGCGCTGGGCGCCAGCCTGTGCCAGGAGTTGTTCGACCCGGAACTCTCCAAGGTGCTCTGGCCGCTGCGGGACCGAATCAAGCTGGTTCAGATCGTATCCTGGGAACCTTACATTCCGTGGGAGCTGGTGCGCCTGCAGGATCCGGCGTCAGGCGAGATCGACGAGCGTTTCCTGTGCGAGTACGGGCTGGTGCGCACAGTCGCGGACGAGACGCCGCATAGGGCATTGCCGATGGGCCGATGGGCGTACCTAGGGGCTACGTTCCCGATGGGATCGTACCCCCCGGTGGGGGCCGAGCTTGATTACTTTACAAAGACATCGCCGGAAAGCCTGCGCGGGCACGGCATTGTGCCCGAGCCAATTGCGGCCACGCGCGATGCGTTCTACGACGCGCTGGCCGCCGGCGATTTCGACGTTCTGCACATCTCGTGTCACGCCGAGTCGCCGCACGAGTCGATCGAGTGCGCAAGTCTCATCATCGGCGATGAGACGCCGCCTGGAGACACCAAGGCACGACCGGTGGAGGTAGACACCATCACGGTGGAGGCGGAGGCGCGGCTCAAGCGGCGCCAGCCGCTGGTCTTTCTGAACGGCTGCGAGACCGGGCGCGTTGGCGCGGTGCTGACCGCTTGGGGCGGCTGGCCGAACGTGTTCTTGCGCAAGGGCGCGGGCGCCTTCGTCGGCTCGGCCTGGGCGGTGCGAGACAAGCCCGCCTGCGTTCATACCTAAACAAGCAGGTAACTGAACTATATCAGGCCGGAAAATTCAACGAAGCAATTCCCATTGCCAAGAAATCCCTTGAACTTTCTGAGATAGCCCTTGGCCCCGATAACCCAGCCACCGTCCAGGCCCTCAACAATCTGGCGGAGCTGTATCGTTCCATGGGCGATTACGCCAAAGCCGAACCGCTCTATCAGCGCGCGCTCAACATCACAGAGAAAGCCGTCGGCCCGGATCACCCAGCCACCGCCCAGGCCCTCAACAATTTGGGGCTGCTGTATTATTACATGGGTGATTACGCCAAAGCCGAACCGCTCTATCAGCGCGCATTCAACATCAGAGAGAAAGCTCTCGGCCCCGATCACCCAGACACCGCCACGTCCCTCAACAATCTGGCGGAGCTGTATCGTTCCCTGAGCAATTACGTTAAAGCCGAACCGCTCTATCAGCGCGCGCTCAAGATCGACGAGAAAGCCCTTGGCGCCGATCACTCAGACACCGCCCGGGCCTTAAACAATTTGGCAGGGCTGTATTATTCCATAGGTGATTACGCCAAAGCCGAACCGCTCTTTCAGCGCGCGCTCAACATCAGAGAGAAAGCCCTCGGCCCGGATCACCCAGCCACCGCCCAGACGCTTAACAATCTGGCGGAGCTGTATCGTTCCGTGGGTGATGACGCCAAAGCCGAACCACTCTTTCAGCGCGCGCTCAACATCAGAGAGAAAGCTCTCGGCCCCGATCACCCAGATACCGCTATAGGCCTCAACAATCTGGCGGGGCTGTATGACTCCATGGGCGATTACGCCAAAACCGAACCGCTCTTGCAGCGCGCGCTCAACATTGACGAGAAGGTGCTTGGCCCCGATCATCCAGACACCGCCCGAGCGCTTAGCAATCTCGCGGGGCTGTATTTCTCTCTGGGCAATTATGCCAAAGCCGAACCGCTCCTTCAGCGCGCGCTCAAGATCCTTGGCCCCAATCACCCAAACACCGCCCGAGCGCTTGACAATCTGGCAGAGCTGTATAGTTCCATGGGCGATTACGCCAAAGCCGAACCGCTCTTTCAGCGCGCGCTCAACGTCAGAGAGAAAGCCCTCGGCCCCGATCACCCACACACCGCCCAGACGCTCAACAATCTGGCGGGGCTGTATCATTCTCTGGGTGATTACGCCAAAGCCGAACCGCTCTTTCAGCGCGCGCTCAACATCAGAGAGAAAGCCCTCGGCCCCGATCACCCAGACACTGGCAATATCCTTAACAATCTGGCGCTGCTCAAGATTGACCTCGGGGAAGCGAAAGATGCCATTTCTTTAGAGACGCGCGCGCAACAGGCGGAAGAAAAATATCTATCGAATATTCTTTCATTCACCTCTGAACAACAGCGCTTAACATTTCAAAAAACAACCAACCCGTACATAATATTTGCCACGTTAGGCAGTGCTGCCGAACTGGCGCAGACAGTGCTTCGGCAAAAAGGCGTGGTGCTCGATTCGCTCCTTGAAGATCGACTGGTAGCAGAAGCAAGCGCTGACCCGAAGCAGCGTGAAATTATTATACAACTGCGCGGCGCGAAGCAGCGACTGATGCAATTGGTGCTGGAAGTTCCCAAAGACCTATCCGAGGCGGCCCAGAAGCTGCGCGCGGCCGAAAAGGAAAAGCTCTCCACGGAAGTCGAGCAACTTGAAGCTGGTCTTGCTCGTCAGGTGGCGGGACTCGGTAAAGCCAGGCGCGCCCTAAGTATCACCGTTCCGCAAGTTCAGTCCGTCCTTCCGAAACAGACAGTGTTGATCGAGTTGTTGCGCTACTCTCATTATCTTGGGAAAACAAAGGTCGAGAAGCGGTACGGCGCGGTCGTAATTCCTGCGAGCGGGGAAGCCAAATGGGTCCTGCTCGGCGCCGCTGCGGAGATAGAAAAGGATGTCAAACTCTATCAGAAATCTGTGCGTGGAGAAACAGATGAAGAAACCCTCGGAATTGTTCTCAAGGCCCTTGAGCAGCGAGTCTGGGCGCCAATCGAGAAAGCTCTGCCCGAGGATAGTACAACGATCATTGTGAGCCCCGACGGGGAACTGAGTTTTGTTTCGTTTGCGACGCTCCTAACTCCCGACGATCGGTTCCTCGGCGAGAAGTATTCCATTCGCTATGTCGCCAGCGGCCGTGACTTGGTAAGGGAGAATAAACCGTCGGGCAATCCTATGACGGTCGTCTTCGCTAACCCTAAATTTGACAGCCAGGCAATTACTCAAGCACCTGGCTCATCAAGCGCTGTCGCACGCTCACTTGAAATGCGAGCTCTGCAAAGTATGTCTCTGCCTCCGCTGCCGGGCACGGCGGACGAAGCCGCTGCCCTCGAAAAATGGGCAGGGAAAGCGGTGAAAGTGTTCCTCGGATCAAACGCAACGGAAGCTGAGCTGAGCCTAGTGAGCTCTCCTCGCGTTCTCCATCTGGCCACCCATGGCTTTTTCCTGCCCGAAATTGAGTTAGGAAAGCAAACCAACCCACTGCAGCAACCAAGCGAGATTCCTAAAACAAAGCTGCAAAATCCCATGCACCGCAGCTGCTTGGCCTTGGCAGGAGCGCAGCGGACGCTAGAAGCTTGGAGCCGAGGTGAAGTGCCCCCGATAGAGAACGACGGTATCGTTACAGCCGAAGAAGTTGGCGGACTTAAACTCAACGGCACCTGGCTGGTTGTCCTCTCTGCTTGCGAGACTGGCTCGGGCGAAGAGCGCGCCGGTGAGGGCGTGATGGGTTTAAGGCGAGGTTTCATCCAGGCCGGCGGACAGAACTTGTTAATGACGCTATGGCCAATCAGCGACCAGATTACGGTAAGGATCATGTTGGATTTCTACGAAGCAGCGGATAAGACCCACAACGCACCCGAGGCCCTCGCAGAGATCCAACGCACCTGGCTTGTTAAGCTTCGCAAGAAGCATAGTCTGCGCGCGGCCGTGAGATTGGCCGGCCCCTTTATTATGAGTTCACAGGGCAAACCGTGACGAGGGCGTAATTAAGCATGCGCGAATCCGGAATCTACGGATGTGACCGACCACGACCCCTTGCCAATGCACCACTGCACGCCGCCGCTCTTTTTATGGCATTTACAAGCGAATTCTCATTAGGTGTTTCGAGCCGCTCTCCTCCTGGGAAAATCGTGTGGGCGCACCAGGGACTAGGAGACGACCCGGGCATCTAATTCAAAGTCATCTGCCCCTTATTCACTTCGGACTCGGCATACAACACATGGATACCGAATACGCTACTGATTGTGTTAGCTCCGCGGGTAGAGTGGGGGACTCGTAATTCGAAACTGGCCGTTCGCGGTCGTTTGTAGAGCATCTCGTTTACACCGATACCCGGCTGATTGTCTCACTTTATCCCGACTTGATCTGACGTGCTCAACGCTAGGTAAATCGAGAAAAATGTATGATCTCACGTGCGCTCAAATAGTGCCGAAAATTTTCCACGGGTGGATAAAACAGTGGATAAAACCCAACGCGAAAAACGTGACAACTCCGGTCCGGAAAACTCGGCGCTGGTAGATCGCCTCAGCGTTTCAATCGCGCTCGGCCCACCGACTGCACGCCGTTATCCACTTTATCCGCTCCCAGCCCGCTTCTGTGGCTGCGTAAGCGTTGCAGATGAATCTCCAGCTAGTCCAGCAGCGCCCGATCTCATCGACGAAGCCTGCACGCTTTACGACTCACCGCACATTGTGATTGAATCGCTCCATCATGGACATCGTTTTCAACTGTCCGCGCTGCGGTCAGCATCTTTCCGTTCAAGATAGAGGAGCAGGAATGGCGGTCAATTGCCCTAGCTGCGAAGGACAGATTGAAATTCCGAGCGGCACCGCTCCGCAAGCGCCGACCCTGCCATCCTTGCCACGGATGCCAGAGACGAAGAAAAAGAAAGGTCGGGCTGAGACGCCCGCTTCAGTTGGTGGCGCGTGTGCATTGGTGGCCGCCTTTGCACCACTCGTTAGCCCTACGCTTTTCTTTCTTCTCTCGCTGCCGCTTTTGTTTGCGGCGTTCGTGTTGGCTATCGTCTCACTGGTGCGCGGACGCGTGGTTGGTGGCATTTGTCTGCTCATCGGTCTTTTTCCAGCGTTAATGATGGCATTCGTGACGCTGACAGACAGAGACAAACTTCTGAATCGTGAACATGTGCAAACTCATTCAACGCCCTGAGTAACGCTGATGCACATTTACGAGGTCCGGCCCGCTTCACAGGATCGCGCTAGAATGCAAATTGATTGACGGCGACTCGACAGCCGCCGGGATCTTTGTCGGAGATTTCTACGCGCGATTATTTCCACCACACCGTAATGAGCATCGTCGCTTCGTGATTTGTGTGTGTAACGCAGAGTAGCCGGTTAACGTGTTCCTTTTTTAACCACTCGCTTATCGTTTGCTCCAATATGCCCCAGTCGGCGCTATGAAATATCTTCATTTTCATCCCTAATGGTTCTCTTGAAGCGCGCGACACCGCAACCGCAATTCCAGGACGCTTTACGGCTCATGGCGTGTTGTGATTGAATCGCAGGAAAGGACAAATGAAAACAATACTGATGTTGATCGCTGGGCTGACGCTCGCAGGCTGCGGATCAATGGAAAATCATGTTCGAAACCATGGCGTTGCCTCAGCCTCCCGGCCCGCTTTGCCGGATCGCGGTAACGGTATTGCGGTGGACACGATATGCGCTTGCCCTTGACGATTGACTTCGGGCATTCGCAGCGTTAGCCAGGCCCGGCCCGCTTCTGTGGCCGTCTGTACCATCGAATTAACTCGCACGGTCGCTGATCTTGTGTCTCGTTAGACCGTGAGCGACACACCCTCAGGACGTTCATTACCTATCGCGGCCCGCTTCGCCATGGCCGCTGTAATTGCGTTGGTACACTTTTACATTTCATACATGCTGCTCAACTATGCCTACGCGTTGGGCGACGCCAGTCGGCCCGTGCCGTTTTTCGTGAAGATCGCCATGGTGGTCATGGCGGCACCGCTTGTTTGGCTAGCATACGTTGTCAGATTTTTTGCCGGGGAATGGGACGAGATATCCTTTTATTTGCTCATCGGTTTGACGCCAATTAACTCAGCTTTCTGTGGTTGGCTCCTCATGCGCGTTCTTACATTCCGCTCTCGACGTGCGGTACATCCGGTCTACCCAATCGATGAAGCCAACGGCAACCCGCTTCACAGGATTGCGCTAGAATCGTTTTTGATTGCCGGACGGCGAATGATTAAGCCAGAATCTTGGCGATAAATCTTACACATGTTTAGGCCGCAAACGTCCATTCAGGGTTAGGCGCGGAATCGCGGATTCGCTTAATGCCAGCAGAACAAGCTACTCCTCCCGAACCTGCATCTCCCGATAGAGTGGTCGAAGGTCTTCAGGCTCGACGAGACCAACTGGAGAGGTACGCGATAAAATTTCGTTTTAGATGGTTGTTTCTTGTCGTCGCGTGTCTGATCGGAACCGGCGTCAATGTAGCAATCGATGTCATCTCCGGCACGCCGTCGCTAGCTGATTGGTATCAAGGAGGTCTTGCTGGCGTGGGTTTGTATCTCGTGGGTCTCGGATTAATCCGCGCCACGATACGAGCCAATTTGATGGAGATAAAGCGCACTCTGGCGGGAGGCGATACTAATCTGCAGACTGCAGCCGTTCCGCCTTCGCCGCGCCATAGGGACAGCCCAGCTCTGGAGACGAATTGGAAAGACCAGCCGCTGGCCGTAGCGGCGATAACAGTCGCTGGTACGATCATCCTAATGGTCACCGCAGTTATTCCGATATGGGACAAGGAAAAGGACAATCAGATCGCCGAGCTGAAGAGCGAGCCAACTAAGCTCAAAAATGAACTCGACAGTCTACGTGGCCAACTGGATCGGATGGTATCAGAGAATCTTAAATTGCGACGCGATCTCGATCGACTAAGTCCCGATAGCTTATTCTCTTTAGACGATGTTTATCCAAAGGGATTCCGTTCCGTCAGAATTGGCGATAGTATCGATTTGCTGCGCAAGGTTTACGGTTCCGAAGCTGACATTGTTGAAGACGAGAGCCCTGGTTGGATCGCGGTAAAGTTGAAAAACCCGCATCTGTTTTCGCAAATCACCTACTATTACTACGCGCCTCAAAGAACAGTCACCATGATCCTGTTTCTTTTCGACAACAAAGATGGACACACATTCGATATGCTGAAACAGCAGCTGATCGATAAATACAGTCAGTCCAAGATGAAGGAAGAAAAGAATTGGCGACACAAGACCGAACTCAAATGGTCGGGCATCAATAAACACAACGTCACATTGGGGAATGGAACGCTGCACATTGACCGGTCGGAATAGACTATGCGTCGAAGCATTCACCAAAAATGACGCGCTGGACGTGAACGCGGTCGATTTTGACAAACTACCAGACTCAGAAAAAGAACATTTTCATCAGTGTTCAAAATGCGGTGAGTTTGTGGACAAACGCGAGCTTCGGGACGTGATCTTTCACGAGTCAGACCACAACCGCCAAGCCCTAGCTCTTCCGAGGATCATAGGGAAACCGATTCCAAAACGGCCATCCCGCCATTAGAATCGCGCCTAAATCATCTTTCGATTGCCCATCACTTGCGAGCAGGCCGCGTTCCATCGACCATTCCTGTACGCTTCTATGAACTCGACGTCATCCAAAGCCTTTCTCGTTACGGTCATGAATTGTGAGAACCGATCCCACGCCCGTAAGATCGCCGGATTGTTACGCGCGTTTCCCTACAGAGAGTATGGCACCGCCGATGAGCCTTCTGTCAGCTTTAGCATGATGGTGAAGTCGGACAGTCTCGACTCCGTACGAACTGCCATTACTCCTGCACTCGGAAAAGCCAAGACAGCGATTGGCGAGATGTCTTTTGTGTCCGACAACAAAACGTCATCTGAGCCATTCGAGTTCATGCGATTTAAGCCTCCAACACGCTTACGAAATCCGCCCGCGCAAAGATCATCGCGGCTTTGATCTGATCTGCGACGCGCTGGTGTTTGGCGGGCTGTGGTTTGTGTTTGTGATTATTCAGAGTTTTACGGCGAAGTAATCCTCCTCGACGCGATGCCATCGCTTTAGCTGTTTATCTGTAAATCGCCGTCTATGCTTTTCAAGCTGCTTGAGCCTGAGATAGCAATTGTCGGCGCGCTTACGTAGCCGTGGTACGGCGTTGCCACGCTGCTCTTGAGTAACGATTTGATTAAGCAATTTCCGCAGTTCATCCATTAGTATGTCGGGATTTAGCACTGCGGCCAGCTTGAACCTCATGCGCCCCATTGTGCGTTTTTCTATCCCACGCGGCGATGTCAAAAATGATCGCGCTTGAATCATTTTTGATTGCCGGATGGCAAATGATCCGGCTAGTATGCCATCGAAACCCCGAACTCCGGTATGCGCATCTTCCTCTTTATCCTCTGCCTTCTTTCGTTTCTAGTGGGCACGATGATTCTAGCGGGCGCTAAGAGTGCCATCCACGAGATTGAAGCATTCTTGCTGTTTCTCATTGCCGCCGTGTTTCTGGTAGGCGCTGCAATCGTCGATGCGATTCAGAGCCAACGAAAGTGATGCCGTCATTCGCGTTTACGATGACGCTGCCAATGTGATCGAGACGCACGAGCACAAGGGCGATTTCAAGGAACCGTGACGCTTTTCTTCTCAATCGCTACACTATTCCTTAGCGTTGCCGTCGTATCCATTGCGTTGCTACAGTGGCGCGTTGCCGAGAACAAACTACGACTCGATCTGTTTGATCGGCGCTACAAAGTTTACAACGCAACGAGGAAGTTCTTAGCTATGATTGTGAGAGATGCCACATTCACAGATTCACAGTTGTTTGAGTTTTACGGTGACACATCTGATACGGAGTTTCTATTCAGGTCTGAAGTGGTCGATTATCTCGCACAGATACGGAAACGCGCTCTCGATATGCGGTTGCATCAGACACTTTTTGAGCCGTTGCCCGTAGGCGCCGAGCGGTCCGGCCACGTTCAGGCGCACCACGATCAGCTTTCGTGGCTTAGCGACCAACTTACGGACATGACATCCGTGTTTATTCCTTATCTTGGATTCGCGAACGTAAGGTTAAGAGCCGCTCAATAGGTGGAGACAAATCGCTCGTTCTAATTCTACGAAGGCGGTGAACTTGTCATCGGCGTGCACGACAAAACGTTGACCGTCGCCTCGATGTCCGTCGGCGACGAAGATGGTACGCCCCTCGCGATCCACCGTCGTGACACAACCGCACGTCCATCCGGCTTTTTTGAGACTATCTGCAACTTTTTCCCAAGGCCTCACGCGACTAGATTCTGGCGTTTTTTTTCTTCACATAGCAACGCCAAAAATGGTATTGCAGCAAGCGGCGGAGGAAATATGCCAAGACTTGCATCCGCGGTCGTTTGGACAAGCCTGTTTGTAGCCATCGGTTCAGTCAGCGCTGAACCTTTTACGGTGGATTGTCAGTTCCCTTTTGAGAATATCAAAAAACATCACCCGATAGATGACAACTGCCCCGCCCACGGCGAATCGCCTGCTCCAAGCCCTGCGCCTCCTAGTCCCGGGCAAGTTAAGGCTACCTCCCTTCAGAATGTGTCGAAGAATAACTTTTGCGCAGCAAGTCCAGCTCCGACGCCGGCGCTCGTGACTTTCATCAGTTTTAAGAAGCTTCAGCAGAAACTCTATCAAAAAGCACCGCAGGCGAAGCACTGGACACGACAGAGCCTACCGGAGAACCGCGACGTGCTCCACGACATCTACACAACGAGCGAGCACGCCACTATCGGCGAAGGGAGTGTTGTCACTTTCGCCGCATGGTTGATGAAATTTAAATGGGCAGGCGGGGAGACGTGTAACTGCGTGAGTATATATGACGACGACCATGAGGGGAACGACATACACCTCGTTCTAGTTCCCTCGTCTCCGAGTGTCTCGTGCTGTTGGACGGCCAAGCAGAGGACGGCCGACTGCAAGGCCTCGGCAGTGAAGGCGCTAGAGTGCAAGAGTGTTACCGCAGAAATTTCTCCGCATTTCCGCCCCGATCAGTGGGCAAACGAAGACAGCATGTGTAAGGCTGCTAGCCAACACCCATTACGATTCAAGGGCCAGCTCATGTATGATGCCGGCCATCGGCCATGTCCTCGGCCACCGCATTCTACCGATCCAGCCAGAGTTTCGAGTTGGGAGCTCCACCCGGTTTACGCGATAGACGTTTGCAAAAATAAAAGCTTGAGCAGTTGCAAAGCTGATAACGATTCAGTCTGGACGCCGCTCGATCAGTGGCACGGGGACGAATGAGCGAAAGAAGCGGGCAAACCAACCGGCGAAAGCCACAATCACTCAGACCAATGCGTCCAACCCATTGGCCGGTGACACGCAATTTCCGTTTGCGGTAACTCTTAGTGAGACCCGCCCCAGGCATCCCATTCAGCGTGAATCAGCCGACTTTCATAGGCTTATTTATTTTCATCGGCATACTAGCGGGACTCAAAATTGTTCTCGATCAGTTGGCGTCCGACAAACGGCGGGAGAAACGCCGCACTTACTACCGGGACATCTACCTCAATTCAGACGATTGGAAACGTAAGCGGGCGCTGGTCTTAAAGTGTGACAGATACCGGTGCGTCTATTGCGGCACACGGGCCACGCAAGTGCATCACAAGAAATATGCTCGCCGAAACATCGGCAGAGAGCCAATCGAGTGGTTTGTCTCGGTGTGCATGCCCTGTCACGACCGGCAGCACAAATAAATGCATAGACTTGCGCCTTTTCACACACACACACATCCCTCCATGGAGATGGAAATAGACGACAAAAGGCCGTCTAATTCTAGCTAGGGCCTCACTACCACTATGTTGCCAATTGGATCACTAAAATGGGATTTCATCATCTGCCTCTGCCGGAAAGGGCTTTGAGTTTTTCGGACAACTCTCGGATGCGTGTCCAACCGCGATCAAGGGTGTTTAGGGCGAGCTTTTGGGCGACGAATCGCGCCGTCAAAGGCTTCGAGTCTCCAGTACTCCCTCTTGCTTCCCCTTCCAACTCGCGATACCGAGCAAAGCTGCACCGCATAGTCCCCTCAAAGTCTGTGCCAAAAACGCAGGCTGAATCATTGATGAGCCAATCCTCGGTAGCCGTGAGACGCCTCGCTTCCGAATCGTCAACGCCAAGCGCTTTTAGCGCATCTTTTCGCTTCGTCGCATTTCGGTCATCCGCCCTATCGTTATCGAAGGTTATGAAGGTTGGAATGCCGTAAGCCGTGAAGAACCGCCACCATTTTGCGAGATTTCCTTTGCCCATCACGGGAACAATCGCAATCCCTTCCTTAGTAACGTCCAAACCAACTTTTCGCAGATAGATCGGGAGTGCCAACGATTCCGTTGCCCCTTCAACCAACACAATTTTCTTCGCAAATAGCCCCGCCAAGATTTCCTGCGTTGCGCTTCCTGCATAGAAGGGCAACACAGTTTCGGAGGACGTGCGATCGTGATCGGCACCGTGGTCAATGCAGAAGTCTGACAAATCTGTTGAAGTGAGCTGCTTCGTCGTTGTAGCACCGTCGATTTTTGAGACTAGTACTAATCCTTGTAGACCTAGGATGTCGACGAACGCCGGGCTGTGAGTCGTAACAAGAATCTGAAGACCGTCAGTTGCCATTTTACGGATACGCCTAGCCAACCATTTCTGCGCCAAGGGGTGCAAATGCGCCTCCGGCTCTTCGATTGCTAGAATGATCCCGCCATGGAATGCCTTGGCGTATGCGTGGGCAAAGGCCAGTGCCAACAACTGCTCCTGTCCCGTACCAAGCTCCTCAAACGTTCGAATTGTATTTCCTTCGGTTGGCAACACGCGAAGGGACTGGAAGAAATTGCTCGGGTCATAGGCTGAGAAGTCAATCTGTAGGCCATGCGACATGCCCCCGAACATTTCGCAAAATTGCTGCGACAGCTCTGATTGAAAACCGGCGAACTCTGCCACCTCGCTAAAGATCTCCGTCAGCTCGCCAAACTTTTGCTTGAGCTGGTCGACGCGATCTTGGTCCTCCGTCAAATGCGTGTGAAACTTCCGCATCAGCTTGGACAACAACGTGGACTTGCTAGTGTAACTGAGCTGATAGGACAGACGGCGATCCGCACCAACCACTACACACACGCACTCATCGCGCATCTCGTTTGTTACGTAGGCTTCGCCATCAAAAGTGCGGGCTCGGAAAACGCACTTCTCTGATGCCTGGGGATCATACGACCAATAAAACCCTTCAACCTGATTGCCCCGCCGGTCAGGCGTTTCCATGTCGGCTAGTTGCGCGACGATTTCGATTTGCCCAGTTGCCGCGTTCCTGTCCCAGAAATCGTGGTCCTCCGGTTCTCTCGTTCCTGCATACCACTCGCCAAGGACCAGATCGATGGCGCGAACAACATTCGACTTCCCGGCGTTGTTCTCGCCAACGAAGACCAATGGCATGCCAGTCGGAAAATGAATGGTCACTTCATCCCTCACGGAGCGGTAGCCCTTGAGAGTCAAAGTTTCCAGTCTCGCCATGACGCGCGGAGGCTAGCAAGGACATCGAATGAATACGACGAAAAAAGTCGGCGTAGTTGGAACAGATTTTAGTAGATATATGCACTGTAAGCAGGGCCTCAACAAAGGTCAGTGAGCGCTCAGCCGCCGGTTTTCAGAGCACAGCAAAAGCGCAGCCTCGTTTTTCGCCCCGAAGAGCCACCGGAGCATTGACATATAAACTTTCGGCTCAATTCCGTTCCCCCACCGACATCGGCCGCCCCTTCGACGTTTGTCCGCGTGCTGCGCGCTGTCCACAAATCCCCCTGCAATGTTGGCTGTCGCCTTACGATGGGAGCAGACAACTCGAAGCGACTGTCCACAAATTAAACGATTTGTGTCAAATAGTACAGCGAACGTGAACGCGGTAACACAAAAACCTTGCACCACCGTGCAGTTTGGAATGTTGGGGCTTCCGCGCAAGCGGCAATACAGAGCCGGGTGAGTGGCATACGAGTTGCACGCACGCTCGTTACAGTCTTTTTCGTTAGGCTGTTCTAAAACGCGAATAAAGACACTAGAAACCGTAATTGCGACGTTCGCCTAGCTTCTCCGGATTCGGATTCTCGTCTTCTCTACAAACCAATCTCCACTTTCGGCGGTTCTGAAGCCATGCTCGCACGCCTATTGTAGCGTAGCTGTTCGGGTGCGCCCGCATATACTTGCGCCAGTCGCGAATGGGCAAGGAGTGATAAGGTTCCGGAAATTCCATCGCCACTGCTGTTCCAACCCTCGGCCTAGCAGAACTCAGTTGTCAACAATCGAAACGGTTTGAGCCATCAATCAGTCGGAGCTTGGATCCATTAGCAGACACCATTGAAACCGAGCTGCCGAGCGGTTAGCAATCGCCGGTTGAGTTTGCGCGATAATGAGCCTGTCAATTAACCGCTGCCGAAGCTTGCTGACGTATTGAAAAGAAACGCCAAGTCGTTGGGCAACGTGTTGTAGCGGGAAGGGAAAGTCTTTTAATTGTTTAGAACGTGCGTAGTGTGCGAAGTTCATCAATATCCTAAACAGATCGCGCTCGGTCGGGCTTCCAAATCGCGCATACACCTCTCGCTCGAAATCTGAAAGCTCGGCTCGCCACTGATTGGTCATCCAATCCCAGAGTTGCTCAAATTCTTCCAAGTGTTCTGCGAGCGTAGCTTTCGGCTGCAGCCGTGTGGTTCGGTACTGTGCGTCCGCGTTTAGACGGGCGACTTGACGGCCGACTTGGCGGAAGATGCAGTACACCAGAGCCCGGAGCTGTGCATGCCTAGTGCCTTCCTGGGTAATTGCAAACTGCTCGGGCCAGTTCTGATATCCGCCGGAGTAGAATGCTCGGGAGCCGCTATCATTCAATTGACTGGCTTTTGCCCCGTCAGCTGAATGATACAGAAAAGAACTTACTTCTTTCTTTCTTTTCGTCTGAAGAAGCGGTGCTACTGACGTAAAGAAAATTGCGCCGAGCTGATTTGTTTTTGGATTCCAGGTTCCGGGAGCTCTAATCGCATGTGGTCGAGAACCGTTTCGAGTTTCATTGGGGAAGATCTCGCAAACGCCGGATCTGATTTCGGCGCCGATACCGTCCGCGGTGCGCTTTAACAGCCGTACCCACTCTGCAATCGGGTGAAACTGCTCGCTAAATACGAACAAATGCCATCCCTCGCTGCCAGAGCTGGCGAGAATTAACGAGAACTGCGGGCATTTGTTTAGTATCTGAAACGCCGCGACCGCAAACGCCTTTCCGCGCGCTGCCCCACTGTCGTGCGCATCGAAATCCATCGCGGCCCAGCGGCTTTCTCCGCGATCATTCCAGGGATAGAATCCGATCGCCACTTT
>WNFZ01003844.1_pt1 | contig 14630 bp, 17 predicted proteins | sample 5400081 | NCBI WGS metagenome assembly WNFZ01 (sample SAMN13153365, study PRJNA577476) | soil metagenome | isolation source: 80 cm soil or saprolite under grassland replicate 1 | place: USA:California | collected 2016-06-15
ACGCGCCTCGCGCCCATTTGATCGTGACCGAGATGGTTTCGTTGTCAGCGAAGGCGCAGGAATCGTTGTGGTGGAGGAATTGGAACACGCCAAAGCACGTGGAGCGAAGATTTACTGTGAACTCACAGGATACGGTCTTTCTGCTGACGCCTATCACATGACGGCTCCGCCCCCAGATGGCGAAGGTGCTGCGCGTGCTATGCAGTTGGCGTTAGAGCATGCACGTCTATCACCTGATCAGGTCGATTACATCAACGCGCATGCTACGTCGACTGATATCGGCGACATCTGCGAGACACGCGCGATCAAAAAGGTGTTTGGAGACGATGCTTACAAGGTCGCCATAAGTTCTACCAAATCGATGACCGGTCACTTGTTAGGCGGCGCCGGCGGAATCGAAATGGCAGCCTGCGCGCTCGCTATCCGCGATTCCGTCATCCCGCCCACAATCAATCTGGAAAATCCTGGGAAAGAATGTGACCTCGATTATACGCCCAATGTCGCGCGCGAAAAGAAAGTGCGCGTTACTTTAAATAACTCATTCGGTTTCGGTGGCCACAATGCAACCCTGGTCGCGGTCGCGTTTGAAAAATAAGGTAGTTAGCGACGGCCGGACGCGCCGTCACGTGCGGCAATCGTTTTGACTATTCACCCCTGACCAGTCACTATTTACTCGCGAACGCTTTCAACGTTCACTATCGCATGCGGGCATAGCTTAATGGTAAAGTTCCAGCCTTCCAAGCTGGCTATGCGGGTTCGATTCCCGTTGCCCGCTAAATGAGCGCTGCTAAAAGATTTCGCTTGCAAAGTCGGACATTTTTCGGACAGTATTTGCACCTTTAAGGAGCAAATACATGAAAAAACGTATCCGATTCCCGATCACGGTTAAACGCGGTTCTTGCACTGTAAAAATCTACCGGGACAAGAAAAAGCGCGGCACATATTACCGGGTCGCGTATCAGCTCGGCGGGAAACGTCACCGCCTCAATTTCTCCCATCTGGACAAGGCGAAGGCGGAGGCGGAAGCCAAAGCGTCGCAATTGTCTCGGGGCGACGTGGACGCGGCGCAGCTTACGGGACGCGACCGGCTAGTGTACGGGCGCGCGCTGGAAGCGGTGAAAGGACATGGCGTGCCGCTGGATGCCGTTGCAATCGAGTATGGCGAGGCAAGAAAACTTCTTGATGGGGTGCCCCTAGTGGATGCGGCGCGCTTCTACGCCAAGCATCATGGGCTGGGGATTAAGCGCAAGGCGGTATCGGATGCCGTTGATGAAATGATTGCGACAAAAGACAAAGGGAAACGGAGCAAAGTTTACCTAGACGATCTGCGTTACCGGCTTGGCGCATTCAAACGGGCGTTCCATTGCGATGTAAACGCGCTTGTGCCAGATGATGTTGCCAGGTTTTTCGATGATCTAAAGTTGTCCCCCCGCAGTCACAAAAACTTCTTTTCCGCGTTGCGGACGTTCTTTGCGTTCGCTCAAAGGCACGGTTGGCTTTCAAAGGAAGCGGATTTACTGGCGCGGGTAGAGGAAATCAATGAGACACCCGCGCCGGTTGAAATCTTTACACCATCGGAGCTTGCGGCGCTCTTTAAGAACACACCGCCAGAACTGGCTACTTGCGTTGCGCTGGGCGCATTCGCTGGTTTGCGCGCTGAGGAAATCTTGAGGCTAGATTGGCGGGACACCGAGAAATCGCCGGGATTCATCGAAGTCGCAGCGCATAAGGCAAAGACTGCTGCGCGCCGAATCGTGCCGATCTTTGACAACCTCGCGCGCTGGCTGGCGATAGCGCCGCGCAATGGGGCGCGTGTGTGGCCGCGGAGCAAGTGGGTTTTCTTTAAGGCGCTAGGGCGCACTGCGGGAGCCGCAGAGATCACGTGGAAACAGAATGCGCTCCGGCATTCCTTCATCAGTTACCGGCTCGCGGAGATTCAAGACGTAAACCGCGTGGCGCTGGAAGCAGGCAATTCACCGCAAATGATCTTCCGGCACTACCGCGAGCTGGCCACACCAGAGCAGGCGCGCACGTGGTTCTCAATTGCACCGGCTACAAGCAACAAAGTCATTTCCATCTCGGCAGGGAGAAAAGGATGAGCACCGCGGTACGACAGGACGCGCTTTTCGGGTACTTGGACTGCCAACTTTCCATTTTACTTCGTGGATTGGAAGAGACTTGCCAGCTGCCCATGGACGCGGAGGGGTCAACGACGGTCTGGCCGTCGGGGCGCCACTTGGCCGAATTAGATTCGATAGTTATAGCCTTGGCTATCATGGAACGAAAGAAGGTGCCCACTCCGTATTGGAAAGCATACAAGTGGGTGAACAAGCGATGGCAGAAGTATCACTTAGTTTCAAGAGTGGAAAAACTTGTTAGGCGGGCGCGTGAGCGGTTGCAGGAGGAAAACGAGATCGACTGGAAAATAGCTTGGCCACGACAATTAAATCCTGACCGGTTCCGGCGCGAAGCATTCCTGGAATGGATTGCTAGCCTTGGCAATTCTGACTTCTTGGATGTGATAGATATTGTCTATGACCCTGATCCCGAAGCTTGGGAAGGAGAGTCGTATTCGCTGCCTCATCGAATTGTCAATGCAATTGCCGCGACTCGTCTCGCAATAGCAGAGAAGCGCAAGCAAAAACAAGGCGCGAAGCGCGCAAAGAAGTATCGGGATAGACTTAAAGAGCGCGAGAATCGACGAAATAATGAGACACAGTGCCGAAAATTTCACGCTAAAAAAGCGTGACGCCTTCAATGGCAAGGCACTCCAAGTTTGCTAGGCGCGCGTGACGGCGCGAGAAATTCAAAGAATTCTTACAATTTTACTATTGTTGAACCTAATTTCGCGTGAATATTAGGTGTCACAATGTTGATAACAACTAGTGACATGCGGGGTCAGCCCCCCAGTCTGTCGGCTGACGAAACTCTCCTCAATAAACCGGCACTCGCCCGACGGCTTAACAAGTCTGTCCGCACCGTCGATGACTGGATGAAGCGCGGACGCCTGCCTTATATCAAGGTAGGGCGCTCGGTCTTGTTCCGGTGGGGCACGGTTCTCGAAAAGCTCGAAGCGTTCCGGGTCAACTAACATGCAAGCCCAAAAAGAAAAAGCCCGGAGCTTTTGCTACCGGGCTAGTAAAAGATTGCCCGTAGGTTATCAGATTCTCGCGCTAGTGCAAGCGCCGTTCGGCTATGTGTTCTGGTTCCTCGAACAACGCAAGGCCCGCATTCAAGACCGGATCGAAAATAAAGGGCACGCGCAATGAGCGACAGCGCGCTTCAAGAGGCAAAGCGGCGGCTCATCCTGCCAGCGCTTCTACATCAACTAGGACTGAGCCAGCTCGCGAAGAAAAGCGGGAAGTGTCCTTTCCACGATGATAATCGCAATTCCTTTTCCGTGTTTAAGGGAGAAGGAGGCGTGTGGTATTGGAAATGTTGGGCCGGTTGCGGGAAAGGCGATGAGATAACATTTCTGGAGAAACACAAGGGCATCTCAACGGGTGAAGCGATCAAGATTTTCCGTGAGATGGCCGGGTGCGCTCCGGTTACTAGGTATCAGCAATCAGCAATAAACAATCAGGCAACTAGCGGCTTTGACTGGCAAGCGTGCGTTGATGCTCTGGCCGAAAGTGATCTTGAACGACTTGGCAATGAACGTTTGTACTCACGCGCATTCTGTGAATGGTTACACGAAAACAAACTGATTGGCGCGCACAACGGGCGCGTTGCTTTTCCTAATGGTAACGGGACAGTTGTCGGCGCGCACATCTGGCAGGGCGACAAAGGCTGGTTGTTTTACCCGGCCGGGAATAAGACTCAGCCGTTTGTTATAGGTGACCTCAAGAACGCGAAGCAGGTTCATTTGTTCGAGAGTCAATGGGACTTGCTGGCGTTTGCCGATATAACCGGCAACTACGACGCGCAAGGCGTGGCCTTCATGGCTACGCGGGGGGCTTCCAATGCTGCTTTAGTCAAAGGCAAGCTACCGGAAGGCGCTTCGGTTGTTGCCTGGCCACAGAATGATGAGCCGGGTGAGATATGGCTGAGTGATCTCTCCGCGTTCGTGCCAAAGCTTGGCGTGGCGCGCGTGCCTTCTTCGATCACCAAACACAACGAATTTGGCGAGCCGGTCGAGGTCAAACTGAAGGATGTCAACGATTGGACCAAGGCTGGGGTGACCGCTGAAGGTATTTACGCTGCGTTTTTCAGGAATGAGTCACACAAGCCGGTCCCGACTGAGAGCGCCGCGCTGATCCCAGGCAAGCCAGTTAATCTTGGGGCTCTACTCGGGGCTGCGGGTGATTACGTAAAGCGTTATGTCGTATTCGGATCTGAGGCTCAATCTGCAGTGGTTGCGCTGTGGATTGCACACACGTGGGCGATTGATGCTTTTGATTACACCCCTTACTTGCAAGTCACCGCTCCGGAAAAGCAGTGTGGCAAGAGCCGCGTGTTGGATTGCCTGGAGCCGCTTACACCGCAGGCATGGCGGGCGATAAGTCCAAGTGAGGCGGTGTTGTACCACAAGATCGACGTAGATAAGCCAACGTTGCTACTGGATGAAACGGACACGCTTTTTGCCAACGGCAAGGATGATCGCGGGGAGCTTCTGCGATCCCTCCTGAATGCTGGATTCGAGCGTAAAGCAAGAGTCCCGCGCTGCGTGAATAAAGGTGAAGAGATCAAAGAGTATTCCGTCTTTTGTCCCAAAGCTTTCGCCGGAATTGGTTCCTTGCCTGACACGATCACTGATCGCTGCGTCCCGATACGGCTCAAGAAAAAAAGGCGCAATGAAACAGTTGAGCGTTTCCGAAAGCGTGACGCTGAAGAGGTTGCCTGCCCTATTCGTGAACGTCTTGAAGCGTGGACGAAAGACGAAACGGTCATTGCAACATTACGAATGGCGCGCCCAGAGATTCCCGATGCACTGAGTGATCGGCAGGCTGACATCTGTGAGCCACTTCTGGCCGTTGCGGACTTGGCGGGCGGGGAGTGGCCGCAAAAGGCGCGCGAAGCGCTAATTGAAGTCTGTGTATCAGAGGAAAACGAGGAAAGCATTGGCGTAAAGCTTCTCACTGATATCCGCCGTGTGTTCGATGAACAGGGGACAGACCGGCTATCGACACTGGACTTGGTTAAGGCGCTCATTGCGCTGGAAACCGATAACCCGTGGGCGCCATGGTGGGAAAAGGATGTCGCCAACAACAACGTCAAGGGGGCTGGCACTAATCTTTCTCGGAAGCTTAAACGTTTCGGGATTAAATCGCGCGTCATTCGAACTTCGGACGATTCGACGCCGCACGGCTTTTATAGAACTGACTTTGAGGACGTTTGGGCGCGTTATTGCCCTCCTTCAATGCAACCTCTAGGAAAGGTCGCAACAACGCAACATGCCACCCAAAGGCTTAAGGATTAGCAACTTATCTGTTGCGACCTTGTTGCGTGTTGCGACGTTGCGACGTTTTAGGGGGATATGAAAAACAACGAAGCCCAACTGTAAAAAACACACGACAAATGAACGAGACCACAACGCAGACAACGGAAGATCCGGAGGCAGAGTTTAAGCGGCTCGAACAACAGACACGAATCGCTTTAGCGAAGGCTATAGGCAAGGCAGCTAAAGAAGCATGCACTCTTAGGCTGACAAAGAAACAACGGGAGAAGGCAGAGAGAATCGTGCAACAGCTTGAGGCCATGCAGAAAAAGGCAAAGCGATGATCGGCAAGTACGATCCAGCAAATAAGGCCGCGCTGCTTGCCCAGTTTCGCCGGACACCTTCCACGGTCGAGCTGGCCGTTGCAGCGGCAGAGGCGCAATTCCCGTCAAAGGCGAAACCCGATGATGACCCATCGCGCGCATGTGTAGGCGAAGATTCAAACTCCCAACCCCGAAAGCGCGGGCGCAAGCCTGTTGTAACGCCCGAGAGGGTAAAAATGATCTGCGGCCTACTAGCGCACGGAGAAAGTGAGAAGTCAGCGTGTATCAGGGCCGGGATAGGTCTAACGGCTTGGAACACGGCGAAACGATCGGATGCAGGCTTACGCGAACGCATTGCCGGTGCGCGTGACGACTGGGCACGACTCCAGCACGCTCGGCACGCTGCGGCGCTCTACGAAAGCCAGTCGATGCGCGTGGCTAACCGGAAAGCCCTCAAGCCTCAGCCGACACGACAAGCGAAGCTCGTAGCCTGGCATCTGACTTATCGCATTCCGTTACACTTCGCCGCGATCCCGGAAGCTGAAATTGCTCAAGCGTGCGAACGCTTCAACCTGTCGCTCGAAGCTTGGATCCGGCAGCAAAACGCCTTTGGATTGCTCAAGAAGGTGTATGCGAAACGCGCGAAGCTTCGCGGAGAGCAACCGACCAATATTGTACTTTGGCGATAAGCTTATTACAGGAACCTTTGACGCAGCGGCCCTGATATGAATGTTAGCGCGTGTCCAAATCGACAGCAGGGGTAGCAGTGACCGTTTTCTTTGCATTAGCTTCTGTCTTTGTCCCGGGATTACCCGAGAACTACCGGAGATGGGTTTTTTATAGCTGCGTTGCCCTCTTACTGGTTTCGATAGTTTGGTGGCTTCTGGCTCATCGCACATCGCCAACGGGCAGCAATGGTCGCGTGGATGTCCGTGCTGGAGCTAACCAAAGTGGTCACATTCAAGCGGCAGGCCGTGATGCTATTCATACCGTTCATCACCATTACCAGTCACATGCGGAACCCCACGGAACAAGAATCGATGTTTCTGTCCTAAGAGACTTAAAAAGACACCGAGACCTCGGGGAGAAGATGCTCGCGGATATTAAATGCGGCGACGGCGAATCAGGCTCACGATGGGCAGAGATAGATATGTGGTGGATGGAAGCAATGGCGAAATCCAATCAGAATGTCTTCGCTCCATTTTTCAGCCTCAATGACCTAGAGCGACTTAAAGAGCCATGGCCGGAAGGCGATAAGCTACGTATTGTAGCAAACGCGCTTGATCGTGGGCAAATTTACAACACGGACGATGACGTGCGCTTCTATGGAACAATGTGGGAGCGATTGGAACGACTCAGACAGCTAATCGGACTAATCGATAAGAAAACGTAAATCTTACTAATCCCGTCACCGTCACCTTAATTGTGCTCCCTTCGGTTCTTCGACGAACAGCACTGGCAACCAGTTTGAATCCAGTTGCTGATGCTTTGGATGCTACCCGGATTCTCTGACGGTAACTTGGGAACATGGTTCCTAGACGACGTCAGCGTTAATCCTGCTGGAGTAGGTGTTCCCGATGCTGGCTCAACCTTACCGCTGCTTAGTTTCGCTTCGCTTGGCTTGGTTGCCTTGCGGCGCAAATTGCGTTGTTAAGACTGGCTTCTTAAGAAAGTGAAGTTCGCCGCTGACAGGGGCGAATCGCCGTTTCCAGTTCAAGAAACGCAGTTAACTTTTCGTCCGCTCGCATAACGAAACGCTTTCCGCTTCTCAGGATCGCGCTAGACCTAACATTTCAGAGCGGTGGGCAGCCCTTCATTTTCCACAGTTGATAGGCGTTCTCTGCATCGGGATGTGTCGCGATATAGTCATCGATGATCACGGCTGCCTCTCGCTTGGAAAGACCTTCCGAATTGATCCCGTAAAAATTAAGTCGGCGAACCTGACCTTCCGTCGCGCCATTGTAGATCGTCTCGATCAGATCACTGGCCTGTTTTTTTGTTAAGTCCTCATAAGGTATCCTTTTCGATCTCAAGACAGCCTTCTGCGCATTAGTCGCAGGCTCATCTTCCCATCCGCGCACTTCACGATGGGATTTGAAGAACCTTGCGATCTCGTGCGACGGAATGGATGCGAATTGCTGTGGATTGCTCGCTTCAATTGCTTCCAACATCGGAACGACATCAAAATCTGAAACGGGACATTTTGTTTGGGAGCGCTGAAAGTAGCCCAGAACTTCATCTCTCTTTTGCGCGAGCACGTCCCACCGATCAAGCGCCAGCTTCTTCGCAGGATTGTCGCGAACTAGCGCATCGAGTTGTGATTGCGCCTCCTCGAACGTCATGTCCCGAGTAGTAGGGTGGCCGAGAAACTTCAGATATTCCTTTTGTCGAATAGTAGCGAGTCGTGGCAGAACAGAACCGATAGGCTGCCAGTCTGTGAGTCCTTCGCGCCACACCAATGCGGCGTCGGTTATCTCGCCATCACGCAGCATCCGTTGAACTTTGCCTGGCGGGAACGGCCCTTTTTGCTCTCCGTTTTCGAAAATGAAGCAGTAATGCGCCTTCGAATGCATAGACCGCGCGGGCGTTAAGAATACCTTATTCGGCGCGAATCAACAAGCGCGATTGACGAGGTGTACGTTGACGCGAGGCGTATGATGAAGCTCCGATGTGCTGCCATTCGGCAAGCATCCGCGTGCACAACGAAATGCTTTCCGTCTCGATGGCGCTTTGTCACGTAGAAACAGTGCAACGAACTGCGAGGGGCCAAGATTTACACGGGGACTTAACCTAGCGCGGTGTTTATGAATCAGCACGGCGTCCAAAACCGCCTCTCCGCACCGGTGAGTGCTCGCAGTTGCTGCGGGCTAGTATGCGAGTAGGTGCCCGAAAAGTGGGTGATGCCGAGCGCGTCGAGGATGCCAGCCTGACTCGGAGCCGAAAATGCGAAGAAAATTAGCAGGAAAAGCGCTGTTCTAATTGGATTTTTCATTGGTGTTTTAGGCCTAACGAGATACGGATAAAATTGTTCCGTCATCTTTTACGGAATTATTCCGTCTAATCCGCCTGCTTCCCTGGGGAGAGCCCGAAAAAAGCGGAGTCATGGAAGAATTGTGCCAAATCATTTGGCATTTCGGAAGCGAAATCCGATCATCTGGACAGCCTCTGTCTGATATCGACATGAAGGCCGTTCCGGTTTGACCGTTGACCCGCAAAACCTATGCGCAATCGGAGCAGACTATCAGTATCTTGCCCGCACGGGCGCGGGCGATTTCGGGGCATCGCGCTAACGGCCTAACCCGGGTGCCGGTTGACGGTTGCTCTTGCCGGTCGAACGCGCGCACATCATTGCTTTGAGTTTTTCGGCCCGAGGGAGGCGACGATTTTCTCGAAGCGCGGGTCCCCGCGCAAGGAATCCCACTCGGGATCGAGACGTAGTTGGCCATATGACGGCCCGCATGGAATTTTGCTAACTATGTCCAACTGTTCCAAGGCGAGATTCTTCTCACCGGTCAGTGCGTAGATGCGGGCCAGATTATCGATCAGGAACACGCCAGCTGTGGCATCTTTTGCAGGCGGAAGCATCTCGCAAGCGGTGCGTCCTTCCTGGATTGCTTTCTCTTTGTCGCCTAACTCGGCGTCGATAAGTGCCAATACGCTCAGCAGTGCCACACTCGTCGGTTGAGCGAGGACCAGTTTCTCGGCTTCAGCGCGTGCGGCCGTGAAAGCAGAGTGGGCGCCAGGCGCGTCTCGTCGCAGTCTGGCATGTAAACCTTCGTACCATGCGTGTGGGAATGGGAACGGGCCTCGAATGTCACCTTCGCTGGGGATGTTCTTCAGCGTACGGGCCGCCGCGACTGGGTCCCGTTCGCGAAGAGCGAGTTGAAAAGAGTCTAGAGCCACTTCGGTTTCTGACGACGGGCCTTCGGCTTCGATCGTGTTCAGCATAACGCGCAAAGGCACCATGTCCGCCTCCGCCTCGACCCTGATCAGTGCTGGAGAGGTTCGCAAGTAGATGCTTCGCGGTTCCAACGCCAGCGCGCGATAGGCCACAACGATTGTCTCTTGGTATCTGCGTAGCTTGAAATAAGTGTCCCCCAGATCGTCGAGCGTGTTCTGATTTCGCGGATCCAGGTCGAGTGCGCGTTCAAGGTTCCGAATAGCTTCATCCCAGCGCCCTTGACGCCGGTTGATTAAACCGAGGAACTTAAAGATCTGCGCGTTGTTAGGGAGTGCATGTTGAGCCTTGGCCAGTTCCTCTCGCGCCCGATCGTAGTTGAGATAACCCCAGTAAAAGTGAATCGCCTGCGCGAGATGTGTCTCGCCGGAGTCAGGTTCAAGGCGAACCGCTGCCTTTACACTGGTTTCAGCTAGCGCAAGCCTTGTTTCAGTATGATCGTAGTTATAATTGTATATATCATCGTGCGCATAGGCGAGCTGACAATGAGCGAGGAGAAAGGCCGGGTCGCGCGCTACAGCTTGGTCGAGAAGCTGCACCGCTTTGAAATCATTTTCTCTCTCGCGAGACGGGTTAGCGTAGCCTTCGTAGAGAAGTTCTTTTGCTCGCAGGTAGAGGTCGTAGGCGGCGAGGTCTTTGGTCGGTCGCTCCGCCATGGCCGCTTTCTCTTTCGGAGATAGTTTCGCCTGAAGCTGGTCGGCGATTTTTTGGGCAATCTCGCTCTGGATGGCAAAGACATCAGCCAACTCGCGGTCATATTTTTCGGCCCAGACATGCGTGTCATTGCGGGCATCGATTAACTGGGCACTCACCCGGACACGGTTCGCGGAGCGCTGCACGCTGCCTTCGAGGACGTGCGCCACCTTTAATGCCTGCGCGATTTCCGGGAGGTTGCGTGTCAATCCGCCTTTGTACTGCATCACGCTTGTGCGGCTGATGACTTTAAGGTCAGCAATTTTGGCGAGATCAGTCAGAATCTCGTCCTGCACACCATCGGCAAAGAACGCGAAGGCTTTGTCCTCGCTGAAATTTTCAAACGGCAACACGGCAATCGATTTCGCCGGCAGCTCGGCGATGCTTCTTTCCGGAACCGACGAAGTCGGCGTCGGAACTTTAAGATGAGCCCGTTGGAAAATCAGAATAGCAACGACGGCTAGTAGGACGCCGATGATTAAAAAATCAAGTTTACGACCGGTCTTGCGCGTAATCGATTTGCTAAAATCGACATCTTCCGTTCGCTTCAAGCCTTCTGGCGTCAGCTCGAACGCCCACGCGATCACCAGCGCAATCGGAAAACCAATCACAATAAGCATTATCACCAGCCGGATCGCCCAGTTTGGAATCTCGAGGAACGGGAAAACCTGCGTCGCTATCTGCATCAGCAGCCACGCGACGATTGCGTAGGCGATCGCGACTTTGTAGACATTGCGCCGTTTCAGTTCAGCGAAGAAGTTCTTGGGGTTCACTCTGCGCGCCTTGACGAACCGCTCGTCACCTGAAGCACTCTACCGTTTATCGGCAATAATTCCCAGTACTGCATTTGGGGCGCAAATGGGAATGCCAAAGAGCGTGAATAGTCGCGAGTCGAAAAATCTTTCTAGCGAACGGATGGGCTGCTAAAACCTTGGCCTCGTGAAGCGCACTCTAGTCGCTCTACTCGCCTTCTTTGTCGTTGCCTGGGCACTCGGTGAATCGCCGGAACCGGCCAGGATTCACATCACAACTTGGAATCTAGAATCCCACGAGGCGCACTCTGCGATGGATAGAAACGACTCGCGCATTTGTTAGGCGACACTTTTCCGTACAGCAGATTGATGCGTTCAATACTCACGCTCTGGGTCTTGATGATGAGGAAGGAATAAGAACGCGTGTTGAAATTGCATTGGCATTGCAGAAAACCGAGCCGGAAGGTCACAACTTTGCTCTGTTGGTTGCGGAAACGTTAGACGCATTGAAAAGGCTCCGAAAAGACATTCGTGAGTAGGCCCCCGATGCAAGAGTACTGCGCTTAATCCTATTCTGTGAGACGGCTGGCCAGGTGTCCCCATCTCAATCAGCGTCATCACCAAGGAGCGCGGAAAGCGCTAATTCATGCGTGATTCTCTCAAGCTCAAGAAACGCTGACAGCAGTTCATCTGACCGAACTACAAACCTCTTCCCGTTGTCGCGATGCGCGTCAACGATCCAGACTGTTCGCCCTTCGGAATCCACGGCTGAGACCCAGCCCAAACTCCATCCTGCTTTGCTGAGTTTGTCGGAAACCAGTTCCCAGTATTTCACACACTTATCGGCAGACGCCGCATGTCCCTCCGCCTTTCGCGCAATGTCCGCAATAGCGGCAATTCTTGCACGCGTTGCATGGGTCACTTCCTGTGCATGTGCTGCACACGTGAATCTTCGACCGATGTCGGTTTCCTTTGATTGTTGCCGCGTCCGATACACTCGCTAAGACGCAAGCGATTACGACAGTTCCGAGGAGTGCAATTTTGTTCACGGTGTCAGATTATGATTCTTGGCGTTTCGGGGAAAAGAAAAAACGACAGGCTCACTGAATCACTTCGATTTTGATGACGGGATGAATTTCCCAGGCTGTCGAGCGCCACGGGTGATGAAAGCCGTTATTGCTAAAATACTGGATAGTCGAACCCACGTCTGCGCTCCCGTTGTGTTCGTCGTCCCATAGAAGGTACCCGGTTACGCGGACCTTGCATGCGTCGTGTCCTGTCGCTTGGTAACTCACGTCCGGTACCCGAAAGAATCCGGCAAGCGATTGGAGCTGTACGCCGTCACGAAAGATTCGCTGTTCCGTGCGCGGCGTGATCTCGCAAATGATTGGTGTCGGATCGCCGACTTGCGGCGCGTGATCGCTTGGGCTTTCAAAAATCTCCAAGTGCCAGTCATGAAAGATTGGACTACCGCAATTCGTCGTTTCTGGCGGGCCTGGGTACTCCAGGACAAGCCAGCCTGTGAGAGACACAATCTGATTTTCGTAATTGTCGAATTCTGTTTTCTGGTCCTCAGTCAGCTCGCCCCGGCGTAGGCTTTGAAGGCTTGCGTCGCATGCCGCAACCTTTTTTAAGAATCCGGCTGTGTCTAGGGCGTCCACTGGGAATGCAGACAAATCGCCGGGCGGCCACCGATTCTTCATGCGATTGCGGTCTTTGGCGTCCTGGCTTTGCGCAGTGCCTTCGAACTGATTCGCGCAGTCCCACCCTGTCACGTCCAAGTCTCTAAGGTCGGTGTCCTCCGTGCCGATCGGGGCAGGACTTGCCAGAGCTGTCGCAGTGGCCAGACAGAGAGCAGCAGCGGCCTTTATTCTCGACATCGGCGAACGGTTTTACCTAATCTCTCCGGGCCATGAAAAGACAAACATTGTTCACGCTCTTCGCCCTTATCTGCACTGCTTCGATCTTTGCCGAAAGCTCCACTTACACGCCTGGTGAGGCGGCAAAGCACGTGGGGGAAACGGCAACAATAACCGGTACCGTGGATGGCGTTCACCAGTCCGGTAAGGGCAACATTTTTCTGAACATGGGTGGCAAATACCCAAATCAGGCTTTCACAGCCTTTATCCCTTCTGCGAGCGCAGCGCAGTTTTCTAATCCTCAGCAGTACGAGGGGAAAACGGTGGCCGTCTCTGGAAAGATCACCTTGTACAAGGGCAAACCGGAAATCATCGTCAACTGGCCTTCTCAGATCAGCGCGAAGTAAAAGCGGCAGATTAGTTGTCGCATTCTTCGATGCAGAATTCGTATTCTTCCTTCGCGTTTTGAATACACTGCTGCAGTTCATCTGCATCATCAGGGTCGTCGTACTGCGATTTGCATGATTCGACCTCGGAGTCGTAGTTGTCGCGGCAGTCTGATTTGCATCCGGCCCAAATCATCGCCGATGACAGCAGTGCAAAACCTACGGCCAAAAGTGTCCGTTTCATTGGAGTAAGTGAGGCGGTTTCTTCCGGAACTCGCTCGCCTCTTCGAAGGGCTTGCTTGTCTCGTAGAAATCGGGGGCGATGCTCTTAACGGGAAATCGTAAGGTGGCTGAACGCCATTCCCAAAAGCACCGCAGCCGTACCCGACGCAAAATGGCAACCCAATTCCCCCAGAAAGGCCTATTCCAAACAACAACTGCAAGAACGACGCAAGAGATTGCTACTCCAACGCGCGCCCATGTCGCCGCAGCGGTATCGCTATCCAGAAGCGAATCCAGGAACGATGGACGCAAGAGGAAAAAATAAAACGGAGACGCAAAGGCCGCTAAGGTAACGAGAAAGCGTAGCGTCTTGATTAGCGCCTCGATGTTCGCCAACAATTTCATTTCGCGCTTGATTTCATGCGGTGATCTTTCGGGCTCGCGTTTTCTGCCTTCCGCTACTTGAGTTAGCTCTTCGGCGTACTCGTGCGCTTCTTCGTCTGGGAAGTACCATTGCAGCAAATCGTACCATTTGCCCCAGGTTTCGGAGCTGCGTCGAAGCTCTTCTGCCAGATCATCTGCCATTTACTTGTGTGCTTTGGAGTACGCGATTCGCCAAGCGCGTTGCAAGCAAAATCCCGCTCTGCTCGCGGTGATCAATTAAGGTCGTAAAATCTTTTCGGACAAAATCGGACAGCCGGAGTGCGTTAATTTGCGCGAATTGTGCAAAGTGCCGGATTTGCGTTTCTCCCTCTAACGCGCTGATTGCTGCAAGCTTCCGTCAAAATCGCGCAAGAACGCGAAATGCCGACAGTGGTTTCGATTCCCGTTGCCCGCTCGTTTTCGTCACGTTCAGCCTTATTCGTGTGCGGCAGCTTGCTTACGTTTGCGGAGCCACGCTACGTTTTTGCGTACTACGTGGCCTCCTTTTACAAGCGTGCGTGTTTTTCCGAGTTTTGGATCGAATACACTAACGTCGGCAGGGAGTGCTGCCAGAAATCCACAAAAATTTGCTACTCCATTGTATTTGAACGCTGCCTCGCGCACGGCTTTCGCCGTG
>WNFZ01003524.1_pt1 | contig 14623 bp, 16 predicted proteins | sample 5400081 | NCBI WGS metagenome assembly WNFZ01 (sample SAMN13153365, study PRJNA577476) | soil metagenome | isolation source: 80 cm soil or saprolite under grassland replicate 1 | place: USA:California | collected 2016-06-15
AAGTTGAAGTACTTGAGCGAGACCCAGAACGAGTCCGCCACGGCCCCCTGCTGCGGGGGCCACGACGAGCCGAGCACCGCGGACCCCGCCATGACCCTTCTCAGCCGGCGCCGAGCCGGCGGTGCTCTTCGCTGCAGAAAAAGCCGCCTGCCGCCTCCAGTGCTTCGCTGCGCGGAAGATTGACGCCGCAGCGCGCGCAGGGGACCATGGTCTCGCCCGGCGGCGGGGGTGCGGCGCGCTCGCGCCGCTTGCCCTTCAAGCCCTTCACGACGAAGTAGACGACGATGATCGCGATGACAAGAAAGAGGAGCTTGCTCATGCTGCAATAGCGCACTTGCGCCGCGGCTTGCGACGCGTGGCCATTATACGGCCCCGGAAGGGAAGTGATCCGGACGGGAAACTGGTCGGGGTGACTGGATTCGAACCAGCGACTCCTGCCTCCCGAATTCGGGTCCCAAAATCGTCACGATAATTTATCAACGACTTACGCAAGCCGACTCCGCGCAATCGTGACCGAAAAGGACAGGACGAGCGTGTTTTGGACTGGAAGTGGCTACGAAATGGCTACGTTGCAAAAAGCGAATCCCAGAGAGGTCGCGACTTTCGTCGGATTCTGGAAACAGCTGGATACGGGCCGAAAGGAGACAGTCGAGCTACGCCAGCGTTCCTCCGAAGCGGAAACGGCTGCTGGAAGAGCGCGGGCATGGTCATGTACCGCTCTCACATGCACAAGGGCCTGAAGCGCAATTTCCAGTTGATGCCCGGTGCGCAATGGCTCGAATTACTTTGCCACCATATTCCGGACCGGTTCGAACATTTGGTGCGGTACGTCGGCTGGTACTCGACCCGGTGCCGGGGCGAGCGGGCCCGTAGGGCCGTGCCGACAGCGGCGGTGCAAGCACCCGAGGACGCACAGGTGGTTGCGGCGCGCGCTAGGTCGGCGTGGGCGCGGCTCATCCACAAAGTCTATGAGGTCGATCCGTTGGAATGTCCCAAGTGCGGCGCGCCGATGCAGGTCATCGCGCTAATCGATGACGCCGAAGTCATCCGCCAGATTCTCGAACATCTGGGGTGCTGGGCGCCGCGCGCGGCGCAACGGAATCAGCGCGCGCCGCCGAGGGACGCGAAAGGACTAAAATCACCGGCACGCGAACTGACCTACCATCCCGTTCCCGACATCGCCTGAGCTGCTGAACGAGGACAACGCCCCGGATCTACCGGGGTGTGCGACAGGCCATGCCTTGCTGCGGCGGCGGGAATTGATTGCCCGGCAATTTACCACTAGACTGGCTCCGATCGCCCCTGCTGAGGGGTGCGCAGGTGGAGCGAAATTAACATGAGACCGATTGTATGCGGTTCGAGGCACGTTCAAGCAACGGATTGCGCGCTCCGGCGTGCCCTTCAGAGTTCGCAGCCGAATTGATTCGCCTATCACTAAAAGTGGAGAGAAACCATGGCATACGAGGCCGAAATCAGTCGTAAGAACCCGGGTTGTTTCTTGTTTTTGGTCGACCAGTCAGAGTCGATGGAAGACCCTTTTGGGGGCGGAGAGGCTGGCAGAAGGAAGGCCGAGGAGCTGGCGACGATACTCAACAAGCTCATTCACAATCTGAGCATCCGTTGCGCCAAATCGGACTCTATTTACGACTACTTTCATGTCGGTGTGCTGGGCTACAGCGAAGAGAGCTGTAAACCAGCGCTCGGCGGTGAACTGAGCGGGCGCTCTTTGGTACCGATCAGTGAATTGGCCAATAAGCCGTTGCGCATCGAAGAGAGAATGAAGAAATCGGATGATGGCGCCGGCGGAGTGATGGACCAGAATGTGAAATTTCCAGTCTGGTTCGACCCATATTGGAAAGGGGCCACTCCGATGTGCGCCGCGCTCAAGGACGCAACCCGGATTGTCGAGACCTGGTGTCAGGAGCATCCGGCGGGATTTCCGCCGATCGTCATCAACATCACCGACGGCGAGGCAACGGATGGAGACCTCGTTGCCGAGGCGCGTAAATTAACGGCGGTCAGTGGCGAGGACGGTTCGGTGTTGCTCTTCAACATCCATCTTTCGTCGACGGCCGGACCATCGATCGAATTACCGGGCAACGCCAGCAAGCTCCCGGATCAACATGCCAAACAGCTCTTTGAAGCCTCATCGACGCTCACGCCGTTCATGGTTGCACGCGCGACAGAGCTGGGTATGCCGGCCGCGGAAGACTCGCGAGGATTCATCTTTAACGCGCAACCGTTGCACGTAATCCATTTTCTCGATATCGGCACGCGGCCGGCTAATGTGCGTCTGCGCTGAGTACCACTGCAGTGGGCACCTCCTGCGGTGAAGCACGCCACGGCGGCCAGCGAGTGCGACATAAAGGTCTTCTGCTGCCCAAAGTCGGGCAACAGTCTTGAGGAGTACGAGGACGCCTGGGCGCATCGGCAAACTCGCACCCCAGTCGGCATCCGCGTGGCGGTGGCTGACGGCGCTACGGAAAGCAGTTTTGCCAAGTTATGGGCAGCGCTGTTGGCCGAAAGCTATGTGCGAAGCGAGGTCGACGGGACAGAGTTTTTTGCGCGGTTGAAGCCGGCGCGCCGCCTCTGGCGGCGAAGATTAGCGGGCCGACCTCTCCCCTGGTTCGCCAGCGAAAAGGCCGAGCAGGGTGCCTTTGCGGCTTTTGTCGGTGTCCAGATTGACGCTCACAAGAACCGTTGGACGGCGCTGGCCGTTGGTGACTGTTGCCTTATGCAGGTCGATGACGTCGGTAAAGGGATGCGGGTGCTCGAAATGTTTCCCTTACAGAAATCTTCGCAATTCACGATGAGCCCTTATCTGATCGGCTCGAGGTCGGACGGCGAATCACTGAACGAACGGATACACATCAGCAAGGGCAGCCTTCGCGATGGAGACATGCTTCTGCTCGCCACCGACGCGGTGGCCGCCTGGCTGCTTAAACGGCATGAAGAGGGGCGGCCATTATGGAAATGGCTTTACCGGAAGCTGAGTACGCCAGAGAGCTTTGCCGCAATGGTCGCCTACGGCCGCAAAAATGGATTGCGTAACGACGACTTTACCCTTGTCCGCGTTATTCATCACGATTCACCGGTTGAAGCGAAGGAGAGATAGCGATGGGGGCATGGCCAGACCTGACCGAATACCATGAGGCGGTTCAGCACCCGCAAAAGGCTTTTGCCGACCCAGGATTAAAAGCGGTCACCCTCGAGCTCGATCGGTTCGGTATGCCCAAGCCGGCCACCGGCGGCAACGCCGTGGTCTACAAGGCCAGGGAACCGGGCGGGTTTTTATCATTCAAGAAGACCTGGGCGATTCGCTGCTTCCTGCGCCCGATCAGCGACCATGCCGAACGTTATGAGGCGATCTCCAAACATCTTGGCAAGGTCCGCCTGCCCTATGACGTTAATTTTCAGTTTCTCAAGCAGGGCATTCAAATTCGCTCCAGCTGGTTTCCTATCGTCAAAATGCAATGGGCGGATGGCGACCTTCTGCACAGTCATATTGAGAAGCATCTACGCTATCCAGCCTCACTGGCGGCATTGCGGGAAAAATGGGTCACACTTGTTCGCCACCTCGAAGCCGCCCAGGTGGCGCACGGCGATTTACAGCACGGTAATATCGTGGTGCGCGGCGGATCGATCCAGTTGGTGGACTACGACGGCATGTGGGTGCCGGCCTTGAGGGGCCGCCACGCCACGGAAACCGGCCACCGTGCCTACCAACATCCCGAACGTAGCGGGCAAGACTACGGCCAAGAGATTGATCGTTTTTCAGCTCTCGTCATTTATCTATCGCTGGCAGCGCTGGAGAGGGATGTTACCCTATGGGAACGTTTTCATACCGGCGACAATCTGATCTTCGTGCGCGAAGATTTCCAGCAGTTGGGTCGATCGGCGATTTGGCAACAATTACGTCGTATCGGATCGCGGGAAATCGATCAACTCGCCGCTGTCGTGGCGGCCATGGTGCAGCAGCATCCGATGAAGGTCGGCAATCTCGATAGCGTTCTCAAAAATCCGGCGAGCTACAAGTTCCCTACGCCGATTCCGGCGTCGACTCCGGCCCAGCGAGTCGCTCCCAAGCCGGCGCGCGTGCCGACGCCGCCAGTGCCGAGCTGGATGAAAAAGAGCGGTTATCGTGATCGTTCGGATGACTGAGGAAACAAGGAAGCGCGTGGGGAGGTTCCTCTGCCCAGAGTGATGGGGTACAATTCCATCGGAAATTCGTCAGGACCACTGCCATGACTGCCACCACCGCCAAACGCCCCAGGGCGCGGCGTACCAGCGACACGGCTCAGAACGGGAAAACGACCGCGTACGGGCGCGAAGTCCTGCGCGTCTTGAAGGAGATGCAAAAGCTCGGACCGTGGAAATTCGGTCCGCGGATTTCCGACCGTATCTTCAAGAAGTGAAGTACCTGTTTGATACCTGCATCATCGCCGCGGTACTCAACCAGGAACAAGGTCATCGCCACCTCGTCTTCTCGACACGAACGTCGAGCTGCCGGGCGCCCACGCATAGGCACGTTTAACAGGTTGTAATTATTTAATCGAGGTTAAAACCTGCGCGACTACGCTGCCTGCTCGCGCGCAAGCGGCGACCCGTCGGGCATGGTGAGATGGAACTGCGCACGCGAGCGCTCAAGTGCGTTGGTGCGCCTGACGGACTCGATGAGCGCATTTACGTCCGCGTAATCGAAAGCGACCGTCCATTGCTGGGCAAGCGAAAGGGCATGAATGAAGCCGCCCGGAGTGTCCTGGCGCGACAACTGGCGCTGGCAGTCCACGTACTCCTCGTGAAAGAGCGTGGGGATGATGATGCGCGCCTCGCCCACGCGTGAAAGCTCGGCGTTCATCACGAGCCTCGCGATCCGTCCGTTTCCGTCGTTGAAGGGGTGCACCTCCGTGACGAGGAACGAGTAATAAATGGCGCGGGCAAGCCCTTCGGGAATGCTGCGCGCGAGCATCGAGCCCTCAATGAGCGTGCCGCGCACCATAGAAGGATCGACGAACCAGGTTTCGCCCGCCCGGTTCGGCTCGAGCTTGAACTGACCGGGATTAATCTCCGGCCGCTTGTCCAGCATTTGCGCGTGACGTCTTGAGAGTTCGACCGGAAAGTCCGCGCCGAAAGGGGGAACCGTATCGCGACCGGGAGACTGAAGCGCGAGGCGAAACACTCCGAGGATATCGTGAGAGTCTTTCGGGCGCTGCTCGACGATGCGCCCTAGGAGCGCGATGTCGCGCGCCTCCTCGATCGCGAATTCGGTGCCTTCTACGTAGTTGGAGAAGTAGGCTTCGAGGAACGCAAAGGAGGAACGCGCCGGTTCGTTCACCGCCACCGCGGGGCGGCGCGCGAGCACTGCTGTCCTAAGCTTCGCGGCGAGCGTCTCGAAGCGCGCCATCCTCCCCGAATCAACGGGCGTGCCTTTCGCGACGAGCTTGCCCTCCTTCGTTTTGAGGACGCCGTTGGCGTGGGTCGCGAGCAGCGCGCCGATAAGCTTATCGAGCTTCCCGAATTGCTCGCTGAGACCCAGGGGTATCGCGAGGGCTCTCGTTTCGTCGCGGACGTGATTGAGCTCCGCTTCTCCGTTCGCATGCAGTATCTTGACGAGCAACTCTTCGACGGCCTTCGCTCCTGCTGATTTACCGCGTGTCCCGCGTTCGGGAGATAGGTTCTCCAGGAGTTGGCGGGAACGCGAAGCGAAGTAGAGCTTGCCATCCCCTAGCGGCATGTCGCCAGGCAGAGAGCCAGGGCCTTTGACCAGAACCGCCTGCATCCCGGGTAGGGAAATTTTTCGGTTGAAGTTGGTGGGATGGCTCAGGTACACCACGCCATCCGGCGTCATTCCGCCGGCGTAAGCGCTGCGGTACGACACGACCGCTCCGGGAGCGAGGGCCCCGAGTATGCGAAACCAGTTGCGGCGCACGACTGCCTTCTGCGCCTCGGCATCCTTCTCGCGGAGGTAGACGCCTTCTGCAATACGGGTCAGCTCGCCTTCCTTCGCTCGGCGCTGGATCGCACGTGCTTCTGCCCCCGATTCGTTGCCTCGGGTGATGAAAACTTCGTCTTGTCGGGTAACGGCTAGGTTTGCCATCGCCAGTCTTATGATTTGTCGTCTATACGCTATTTTATAGCATACCTAGTCGTCTAAACACTAAATAAATACGGAGCGCGTACTCACCCAGAGAAAACTATCACTTAAAGTACTTTAAGTACTACAAGTACTTTGATATGCTTGGGGCCGGACGAATATCGGAGCCAGCCCCCTATGCGGACCCACAGTGTGGAAGTCGATGACGAGGTTTTTTCTTTGGTTAAGGCGCACGCGGAACCTTTGGTGGACACTTTTAATACCGCTCTTCGACGACTGCTTTCCGTAGGGAGTCCTGTGCAAGCAACGCCGAATCTTGCAGGCGAAACTGAATCAAGAACCCGATCTGTACCGTTAGCGCCGATACCAGACCATGCGCCGCAGGCCCTGCGCCAGATCCTTGAAGTTGCGCAGCTAGCGCGTACGGGGGGGTGTTCAAGGATCCGCGCTACTGAGATGGTCGCGGATAAACACGGCGTGTTCACGCAGACTGTTCTCGACAAGTACTGCCGCCAGCTCGGCTTAACCGCTAGTCGGTTCGACCAGCTCCTCGGGCAGGAGGACCTTGCCGATCTGCGTGGAATCCTAAAGTCAAAATTCCGGACGTACGCCGAGACAATCGACGCAGCCCTTGGCTCAGCGCCAGGCGCGTAGCGCGGCCATGACTGTCACCACCGCCAAGCGCCCTAGGGCGCGGCGCACCAACGACACGGCGCACGCCGGGAAAACGACCGCGTACGGGCGTGAAGTCCTGCGCGTCTTGAAGGAAATGCAAAAGCTCGGACCGTGGAAACTCGGTCCGCGGATTTCCGACCGTATCTTCAAGAAGTGAAATACCTGCTTGATACCTGCATCATCGCCGCGGTACTCAATCAGGAACAAGGTCATCGCCACCTCGAAGATCGCATAGCCGGAGCGCCGCGCGGGTCGCTGCACATTTCCGCGATTACCGCGGTAGAAGTGTGGGTCGGCTTGGCGCGGCCGCGTACCCCTCGGGCAAAGAATCTCTGGTTTGAAGCGTTATTGCGGCGCACGCGCGTCCTGGCCTTTGACGAGGCTGCAGCGCGGCAGGCGTTCGCCGTCCAGCGTTACCTCGAACAGACCGGCCGGGAGATCGGGCGCATGGATCCGCTCATTACAGCTCAGGCGATTGCGGTGGACGCGGTTTGCGTAACGGACAACTTGCGCCATTTCATACGCATCCCTGGTCTGACGATCGAGAACTGGCTGCGGGCTGCGTGAGCGAGAAGGTAAGTGCTTGCGATGCAAGGCTGGTCGGGGTGACTGGATTCGAACCAGCGACTCCTGCGTCCCGAACGCAGTACTCTACCAGGCTGAGCTACACCCCGAGTCGGACAGGAACCGGCGCAGAAGGAAGAGCGCTTCGGGAAGACTAGTAATCGCGCTCGACCGCGAAGGCCGACAATTCTAACAAAGAATCCCGGTAATTTGAACTCGGCAACGCGGCAATAGCCTCGCGCGCCGACCGCGCCTCGTCCTGGGCTTTGTTCCTAACGTATTCAAGTGCTCCCGTGGAATGAATCGCTTGCAGCACCGCCTCAAATTCCTCCCGGCCCCCGCGCTCGATCGCCGAGCGCACCAGCGCCGCCTGCTCGGACGATCCGCGCTGCATCACGTGGATCAGGGGCAATGTCGGTTTGCCCTCCCTCAGGTCGTCGCCCAAGTTCTTGCCGGTATGCGCGGCGTCGCCGGAATAGTCCAGCACGTCGTCGATCAGCTGGAATGCCGTCCCCAGGTGCATGCCGTAGCGCGCGAGGCCCTGCTCGAGCTCGGCGCTCGCCTCGCCGAGTATGGCGCCCAGTTGCGCCGCCGCTTCGAAGAGTTTTGCGGTCTTGCGCCGGATGACCTCGAGGTAGGCCGCCTCGGTCACCGCGAAATTGTGGGCATTCAGCAGCTGCAGCACCTCGCCCTCGGCGATCGCATTGGTCGCGTCCGCGAGCACCGCCATGACGCGCATGCTTCGCACGGCGACCATCATCTGGAAGGCGCGCGAGTACAGGAAGTCTCCGACGAGCACGCTCGCCGCGTTTCCAAACTCGGCATTGGCCGTCCTGCGGCCGCGCCGCAGCTCGGACTCGTCGACGACATCATCGTGCAGCAGCGTCGCCGTATGAATGAACTCTACGACGGCGGCGAGCTCGACATGGTGCTCGCCGCGATAGCCGGTCGCCCCGGCGGCAAGGAAAACCAGTGCGGGGCGCAGCCGCTTGCCGCCTCCGGCGATGATGTATTCCGCGATCTGGCGGACGAGCACGACATCGGACTCGAGCCGGCGCCGGATCATGGCATCGACGGCGAGCATGTCCGCGGCGATGAGGTTGCGGAGAAGTTCGGGCTGCAAAGGGGACTATCGCACTGCGGAATCGACTTGGCGGCGGGAGATCAGCATAGCATAATTTCTTTGACCATACCCGCTAAAGGTATGTATAATTTCGTCTTTTTCCAGAGCGATTCGGAGATCGGCATGTACGCGGTGATCAGAACCGGAGGCAAACAGTACCGCGTTTCCGCCGGGGAAAAACTGAGGATCGAAAAGCTTCCCGTCGCCGTGGGCAGCGAGCTCATGCTCGACGAGGTGCTCCTCGTCAGTGACGGTGCGGCCCTCAAGGTCGGAACCCCCGTGGTAAAAGGGGCATCGGTCAAGGCGAAGATCATATCTCACGGGCTAGGCGAAAAAGCGATGACGTTCAAGCTGCGCAGGCGCAAGAATTCCAAGAGACACCGCGGCCATCGGCAGGGCTACACCGAGATCCAGATCACCGGGATCACGGAAACCTGAGCGCCGCGTCGGAGAGCAAGGACAACCATGGCACACAAGAAAGCGGGCGGCAGTTCCCGCAATGGCCGCGATTCCCAGTCAAAGCGACTCGGGGTGAAGCGCTACGGCGGGCAAATCGTGGCCGCAGGCAGCATCATCGTTCGCCAGCGCGGCACTCGCGTTCATCCCGGAGACAATGTCGGCATCGGCAAGGACCATACCTTGTTCGCAAAGGTCAGCGGCAAGATTCAGTTCAAGTTCAAGGGACCGGACCGCAAACAAACCGTCAGCGTGGTTCCGGCTTAATAGAATTGTCACCCCCGCAAAAGCCCTATCCGCGCGATAGGGCTTTTTTATTTCCACGGCCTCGCTCTCCATGAAATTCATCGACGAAGCGCGCATCGAGATCCACGCCGGCAAGGGCGGTGACGGCGTTGTGAGCTTCAGGCGCGAGAAGAACGTGCCGCGCGGCGGACCCGACGGGGGAGACGGCGGCGGCGGCGGCGGCATCTATGCGCTCGCCGATCGAAACATCAACACCCTCGTCGAATATCGCTTCGCGCGCATTCACCGTGCGCGGGACGGCGGGCACGGGCGTGGCGCCCAATGCAGCGGGAAAAGCGCCGATGATGTGGTGCTGCGCATGCCTGTGGGCACGGTGATCACGGACGCGCAAACCGGAGAAACAGTCGCCGATCTGGCCGCACACGAGCAGGTCGCGTTGCTTGCGCGGGGCGGCAAGGGGGGGCTAGGCAACGTCAATTTCAAATCGAGCACCAATCGCACGCCTCGAAAGGCGACCCCCGGCGTGCCCGGGGAGCATCGCACGCTCAAGCTCGAGCTGAAAGTGCTTGCCGACGTCGGATTGCTCGGTCTGCCCAATGCCGGAAAATCCACTTTCATTCGCGCCATTTCCGCCGCGCGCCCCAAGGTCGCCGACTACCCGTTTACCACTTTGCATCCGCACCTCGGAGTGGTGCGGGTAGGAGTCGACCGCAGTTTCGTGGTCGCCGACATCCCCGGACTCATCGAAGGAGCGGCCGAGGGAGCGGGGCTGGGGCACCAGTTTCTCAGGCATCTCGCGCGGACGCGGCTGCTCTTGCATATCGTCGATGCGGCGCCGGTTGACGACGGCGCCGATCCGGTACGGGACGCTCGCGCCATCGCGGCCGAGTTGAGGAAATTCGATCCGGCCTTGCACCGCAAGCCGCGCTGGCTGGTGCTGAACAAAATGGATATGCTCCCCGCTGCGGAGCGCGAGGCGGTGGCCGCCAAGTTTGCCCGCGGCTTGCGCTGGCGCGGCCCGCGCTTTTGCATCTCCGCGCTCACCGGCGAAGGTTGCCGCGAACTCAGTTTCGCGGTGATGAAGTTTCTGGAAACCGGAAAGGCGGCATGAAGGAAGCAAAGCGTTTGGTCGTCAAGGTCGGCAGCTCCCTGGTGACAGACCGGGGCGCCGGGCTGGACGCCTCGGCGATCGCGCGCTGGGCGGCCCAAATTGCCAGATTGCGCGCGGCCGGCAAAGAAGTCGTGCTGGTATCGAGCGGCGCCATTGCCGAAGGGATGCAGCGCCTCGGCTGGACCAAGCGCCCGCACGCCATGCCCCAGTTGCAAGCCGCCGCCGCGGTCGGGCAGATGGGACTCGTGCAGGTCTACGAATCGTGCTTCCGCCAGCACGGACTGCGCACGGCGCAGGTGCTGCTCACGCACGCCGATCTCGCCGACCGGCAGCGCTATCTCAACGCCCGTTCCACTTTGCTGACGCTGCTCGGGTTGGGGATCATTCCGGTCATCAATGAGAACGACACCGTCGTCACCGAGGAGATCCGGTTCGGCGACAACGACACGCTCGGCGCGCTGGTGACCAATCTCGTCGAAGCCGACTGCCTGATCATCCTGACCGACCAGCAAGGGCTTTACACGGACGATCCGCGGCGCAATCCCCAGGCAACGCTGATACAAGGAGCGCAGGCCGGGGAGGCAAGGCTCGAAGAGATGGCAGGGGGGACCGGTTCCAGTATCGACAAAGGCGGCATGCTCACCAAAGTGCTCGCGGCCAAGCGCGCCGCGCGCTCGGGCGCCCAAACGGTGATCGCTTCCGGGCACGAGCCCGATGTTCTGGTCAGGCTTGCCGGCGGAGAAGCCATAGGTACCCTGCTCTCGGCGAAAACCACACCGCTGGCGGCGCGCAAGCAGTGGCTCGCCGATCACCTGCAGGTTGCCGGACGGATCAGCATCGACGCGGGGGCGACTAAGGCGTTGCGCTCGGGAGGCAAAAGCCTCCTGGCGATCGGCGTCAAAGGCATCGAAGGAGAGTTCGAGCGCGGCGCGGTTGTCGCTTGCATCTCTCCCGACGGCGTCGAGGTCGCACGGGGATTGGTGAACTACAGCGCACAGGAGTCACGCCGCATTGCCGGGCGCGCGTCAAGCGAGATCGAGACCGTGCTCGGCTACATCGACGAACCTGAACTCATCCACCGCGACAACCTTGTTCTGCTCTAGCAGGACAAGGTTGCGGCGCAGGCTGACTTGCCGAGCAAGTTAAGCCCCAAAGTCGCGGCATCGTCCGCGACGCGGGGCGGCCGAAGCCACAATTCAGTGTTGCTGTAGCGGTAAGCCGATCTAGCTATCACCAAGCGACGGCCGGGCGCAGGCAACCAGCGCCGACAGCAGAATGAGAGCGGAAGAGCCCGCGGAAGGGCCTCAAACCAGGTCTAGCGCCAGAGCGTTTCGTACCGCGGGCGGTGTCTCGAGCGTCACCGCGTAGCGCGGGTGATCGACCCCGATCGTCAGCCCCGTACCTTTCTTGAGCGCTTGCGCCATGTCGTCGGTAAGCTCGAAGCGAAGGAAATGTACCGACGAGGTCTTCTCCTCGTTTTCCCGCTCGAGATCCTCGTCGGCAATGGCCCAGACTCGCTCGTACCCGGCCACCTGTATCCACACCTTGTCTTCGACCCCTATCAGGTCCTCGAGCCACTTTCGGCGCTCGTCGGGATCGGGAAACTCGAGCATCATCGTCGCCTTCAGATTACGGCCGTCCGGAACCAGCGGGTTGTAGGCATCGAGCTCTTCCCGGATGCCTTCTTCCTCGAAGATCCGCTCGACGCGCAGCATCTCCTGTACTTGGTAACGTATGGTGAGCTCGTCTTCGAAAATGAGCTTGAGATGCTCGCCGAGCTGAACCGTGCGGTCCTTCTTGTGGGCCATTACCTTCGCCCGGAATTGCGGGCGCTCGCGAGCGTAGGCTTCAAGCGTCATCAGGCTTGCGCGGTCGATCCGGGGCATGGCTCTCATCGTTATCCGGGGTAGGCTCAAATTCCGTAGGCAATGCGCAGCAGCGACAAGGGATGCGCCTTTTTTGCCCGGCTTTCGCCCATGCCCTGCTCTATGTGGCGGGCGGCGATCGGGCAGTCCGAGCTGACGTAGTCGGGCTCGTTACCGGCCATCTGCCGGAACACCGGCCGCCCGATCTTCATGGAGTTTTCGTAGTACTCGGATTTGACGCCCCAGGTTCCGTCGTGGCCGGAGCAGCGCTCCACGGTGTTCAGCGTGGTCCCCGGCACGAATTGCAGCGTTTCACGGGTCTTCTGCCCCATGTTCTGCACGCGCGAATGGCACGGAATATGGTAGGACACCTTGCCAAGCGGTTTCTTGAAGTCGGTCTTGAGCAGCCCGTCGCGCTTGCGCAGGACAAAGTACTCGAACGGGTCGAACATCGCCTCGCTTACCGCCTTGACTTCGGCATCGTCGGGAAACAGCAGCGGCAGCTCGCTTTTGAACATCAGGGTGCACGACGGCACCGCGGTAAGAATGGCGTAGCCTTCGCGCGCGAGCTTGACGAGTCGCGGAACGTTCACCGCCTTCAGTCGCTCGACGCCCTCGAGATCGCCGAGCTCGAGCTTGGGCATGCCGCAACAGGCCTCTTTCTCCACAACCACGTAGGGAATCTCGTTGTGATCGAGAACCGCGAGAAGATCGTGACCGATGCCCGGCTCGTTGTAATTCACGTAGCAGGTCGAAAATACCGCGACTTTCCCCGGCGTGAGCTCACCGTTGCGGGCCTTGTGGGCTCGGCTCGCGGCGGCCCGTCCGCGAAACGTGCCGGGGCTGTAAGGCGGCAACTTGCGTTCCCGGTGAACCCCGATCGCCCTTTCCATGAGCGAGCGCGCGGCGGCATTGCGGTTGACCGCGTTCACGACCTGCGCCACGACAGGGATGGCGGCGAGCTTGCCGATGGCGTCGGTGGAGGAAAGCAGCCGGTCCCGCAGCTTCACCTCCCCTTTCCTGAACTTGACTGCCTTGGCGCGCAGCATCAGGTGCGGGAAATCCACGTTCCAGGGATGCGGCGGCACGTACGGGCATTTCGTCATGTAGCACATGTCGCAGAGATAGCACTGGTCCACGACCTTCCAGAACTGCGACTTCTGCACGCCGTCGACTTCGAAAGTCGCGCTCGCGTCCACGAGATCGAAGAGCGTCGGAAACGCCGTGCACAGGTTGACGCAGCGCCGGCACCCATGACAGATACCGAATATGCGCTCGAGCTCGGCGAACAGTTTCGCTTCGTCGTAGAAATCCGGCAGGCGCCACGCCACCGGATGGCGGGTCGGGGCTTCCAGGCTGCCTTCACGAATGGTCATGGGGAGAACGTACGCATCACCCCCGCGAGTTGAGGGGCCGAACGGCCCTCTCCAACTCGCGGAGTTAATCCGGCGCCGGCGGCGTCCGGATTAACCGCCTAGTCAGCGAGCGCGTCGAGGGCCTTCTGAAAGCGGTTGGCGTGCGAGCGCTCCGCTTTGGCGAGCGTCTCGAACCAGTCGCCGATCTCGGCGAAGCCTTCCTGGCGCGCGGCCTTCGCCATGCCGGGATACATGTCGGTGTATTCGTGCGTCTCTCCGGCTATGGCCGCCTTCAGGTTCAAGCGCGTGCCGCCGAACGGAAGATCGGTCGCCGGATCGCCGCATTGCTCCAGGTATTCGAGGTGTCCGTGCGCATGACCGGTCTCGCCTTCGGCGGTGGACCGGAATACCGCGGCGACGTCGTTTTGGCCCTCGACGTCGGCCTTCGCCGCAAAATAAAGATAACGGCGGTTCGCCTGTGACTCGCCTGCGAATGCCGCCTTGAGGTTGCCGTGGGTCTTTGAGCCTTTGAGTTGCATTGACGTCTCCTTGTCGAGCTGTAATTAGACTTACTCTAATGAATAGACCTAGTGTAACTTTCGCCCGGCCCGAATGTCAAGCGCCTCCAGAGATCGATGCCCGAGCGCCACCGAAAGCGCAGGCGAGTCGAGCGTCATGACGGCCTCGTCTCCAAAAGCGTCGTGCCCGGCAATCAGCGCGATGCGGTTTCCGCCGGAAGGGATTTGCGGCGCTGGCCGCGCAGCAGATAGCGCGCCAGCTCGCTGAGCGCCTGCTGATAGACGTCGCGTTTGAAATCGATTACCGAGTCGAGAGGCACCCAGTAGTCGTTCCAGCGCCAGGCGTCGAATTCCGGTTTCTCTGAAGCCCGCAGGTGAACATCGCACTCGCGACCGACCAGCCTCAGCAGGAACCAGATCTGCTTCTGGCCGCGGTAGTTGCCGCGCCAGTCCCGCTTGAGCCACCGGGCGGGCACCTCGTAGCGGAGCCAGTTGCGCGTCCGTCCCAGGATTTTCACATGGGAGGGCAACAGGCCCACCTCTTCCCGCAGCTCGCGGTACATCGCCTGCACCGGCGTTTCCCCGACCTTGATCCCGCCCTGCGGGAACTGCCAGG
>WNFZ01003530.1_pt1 | contig 14619 bp, 14 predicted proteins | sample 5400081 | NCBI WGS metagenome assembly WNFZ01 (sample SAMN13153365, study PRJNA577476) | soil metagenome | isolation source: 80 cm soil or saprolite under grassland replicate 1 | place: USA:California | collected 2016-06-15
ATAAAGTCTTGCGTTATCGTAGGGACGAGTCGACGACTCGCCCTCAGTGGAAACCCAGCGATCTGAAACCGGGACAAAAGCTAAATCAACCAGGTCCGTTGTTCAAAAAACTTGAAGATAAGGTGGTTGAGGAAGAACGAGCCAGGTTAGGCAAGTAATCCCTAGGGCTGATTGATCAAAGTCCCACCACGGATTGCACCGATCTACACTGATTAAACATCCGTGGTAATTCGTGGCAGAGTCTTTTAATAGATTGAGGGGGTAGGTTATGGCTTACGAGGAAAGATGGACGACAAAATCTTGAACACACAATCCAGCTATGACCAGGTCGCGGCAGAATACGCCGAGAAGTTCAAAGACGAAATGGACGACAAGCCCTTCGACCGCGATTGCCTGGATCATCTGGCCCGCGTAGTTGGAAGCTTGGGTCCCATTTGCGATCTGGGCTGCGGACCGGGTCAGATCGCGCGTTATTTACATCGGCAGGGCGTGGATGCTTTAGGCGTTGACCTCTCGCCACGCATGATCCTCGAAGCGCAAAGGCTGAATCCCGCAGTCCATTTTCATCAAGGCGATATGCTTGCCCTACCCGATGCGGATAATTCCTGGGGCGGGATAGCTGCCTTCTATTGCATCATCCATATTCCACGTGAACAGATCGTAGATGCATTGCGCGAAATGAAGCGCGTACTCAAGCCAGGTGGTGTGTTGCTAATTACATTTCACATTGGCGACCAGGTCAAACATCTTGACGATTGGTGGGAAAAACCTGTCAACTTGGATTTTGCGTTTTATCAACCTGATGAAATGGAAAACTGGCTTCAAGAAGCTGGCTATGAATTGGAAGAAACATTAGTACGCGAGCCGAATCCCGATGTGGAGGTCGCGACGAAGAGGGCGTATTTGTTTGCGAGGAAACCAGAATAAGATTTATCTTGCTATGCATGACAGAGAAAAACGCGGAGTTGCGGTCAGTAGCGGGCATAGAACTTTACAATCCCATCCAACCACCAAGAGCTAAACAACTCTGCCATTAGCATAATTGCCAACAATATCTTCATATATACTATCAGCAAATTCCTGGAAATTAAAAAGCAAGAAAAGCGGTTGAGTAAATTCCTTAACCAAGGTAACAAGATTCAATCTTATTTCTGACAACTTTACCTGAACAGTTTCTTCTATTTCAGACTCTATGCAAACAAGATATTCTCGAGGAAATAAATGCCGTGCTGAATTTGCTGCAATAAGTTGGCGGTCTTTTAGACCACTATGTTTTATACTTACCTTGAGCATCGTAGAAGGATCAAGACCAAGAGCATCATACAGTCGTTGACAATAAAGCCATATTTCTGTGGTTCTATGAATACGAGTGTCAAAGGCAAGTACTGAACCTTTCACCCAACGCTGGTCACCATCTTCAAACAAACTTTTTATAAGATAAAAATCTCCATTTTTCCTGAGTGTCCAATAATCATATGATGTGACCAAACCATCTGGTTTGGGAAATTTAAACTCGATTTCCGCTTTGATGCCGTCTGTTTGAGGTTTTGGACTATTATCCAAGGTGTCCGACACAACACCTATCGGCCAGCCAAATGTGTGAATTTGTGCCTCTCTCGCGGCAGATAAAAGTTCCTTTTGAGAGATATTCGGTTTTCGATTAAGCAAAGTAAATTTGACCTCGACAGAACCAGTAAAACCGTTTCTCTCCATTCCACTTTGAGCATTTGAACGATGTATTCCAAACCAATTTTCGTCCCATCCTACTGATGAATTAGTTTCAAAATAAGCTTGTTGAGTGCTATCAGTCTTGGAATCCAATTGGCTAAAACGAATGTTCAGAGATTGTAATAGACGATGATAAGCTTGGTCTCGGTGTTCGTTAGGAAAATAATTAACATATTGCCAAGGTTTTAATCTTCTTGGAATTTGACAGTCATCAATTCGCAACGGAATAATGAAAATAGTTCCTTCCGGTTTTTCATCAGCTGCATCCAAAACTTTGCGCAATTCTTTCTGGACATACCCTTCCTTTGTCACAGAATTATTCGAGAGGAAAACAATCACCGAATCAGAGGCTTCCACAGCTTTCTCAATCTCTAAATCCCAATCCTGCCCGGGCAGGAGCTTTTCTTCATCAAGCCAGGGATCGATCCAATCCTCGGCAAGCAGCCGCTGATATAACTCGCGGATAATAGGTTTATCTTGCGAAGCATGGCAAAGGAAGACGCGAAGTTTGCGTTGTTCGGTCATGAGCTATTCTAAATTCCTAACGCATCTTTTCGTAGCTTGAGACTCAATTTCAACTTTTCGTAAGCTGCATCACGCTTGGATTCCGGAAAATAATCAATGAATTGTTTATCCCTCAATTGTCGCGGATAATCACAATCATCCAACCTAACGGGCAGAACAAATATTGCGCCTTCCAATTTCTCCAAAGCACTATTCAGGACGCGGCGCAGCTCTTTCTGTACATACCCCTCTTTTGCGACTGAAACACTCGAGACACAAACAATTACAGCGTCAGAGGATTCAACCGCCTTTTCGATCTCAAGGTTCCAATCCTGGCCCGGGAGAAGTCTCTCCTCATCCAGCCATGGATCAATCCAACTCTCAGTGAGGAGTCGCTGATACAACTCGCGCACAACAGGCTTATCTTGTGAAGCGTGACAGAGAAAGACACAAAGTTTATGGTGATCAGTAGGCATAGGTTATCTATTTAGGAGTTTCTTTTGAAAATCAACTGTCTTTTTCCATTCTCCAGTATTAATTTTTCTTTCCACTTGTCTCCACACAGCACTTAAAACGTTATTCAAATCGCCATCTAGTTTTGCAATATCTCGATTGCATGTTTCGCAAAAGAATGTTGAGTCAGATTTTGTATGTTGGTAGAATGGATTACAAACCAATCTCGTTCCGCATGCGGGACAAAATGCGCTTAGTCCGTTAGGCATCGTTGGTGGAATCTGATCCCATCGCCATAAAATGCCAAAGATAGTATCTTCTCTATAATCATGCAACATAGGTTTTTTGGGGCTTCTGATATGATTCACGTGCTTCAACAATAGCCACAACCGAAACTGAAATCCAATAGCTAAAGTAAAAAAACATATTAATAAAAGAATAAAACCCATGGGAATGTTGGATGGTGATCTTAGCAACTTCCATACAGAAGTTGCTGATTGATTCAGAAAGGCAGATAATTTACCAAGAAAAGAATCGGATTTCGTTGGAATCATTGCTAAAATAATTCCTCCAAGAACAGTGGCGAAAGTACCGATTAGCACTTCCTTTCCAAAGGATTTCTCTTTTTTCATCTTGGCATTTCCGTATGATAGAACCAGAAAATCATAAGAATATTATAGGTAGTAACTATGCAATGGAAGGAGCAATAACAACCCTAAAGCCCAGAAGTTGATCCTGTTCAGTCGGCTGGGCACAGAACCGTCTTGCAGCACGTACTGAAAATCTTTCTTTGCCACCAGAGAAGAATCCACGAACAACCCTTTTTCCACCTTTACTTAAATCTTCGCGCCCATCAAGATGGTAGTATGGGTAAGACCTATAAAGGCTCTGTGTCCATTCAACAATACTACCCATCATATCGGCAATCTTATACGGGCTGTCTGTTAACGGTGAAAAGGCACCTACTTCAGTAATAATATCCGCCTTGGCTCTCACTGAAATAATTTTCTTCTTCAATTCTACGTAATCCGTTCTGGATTTAAACCTCCAACGAGCTTCTGATTCTGGTCTAATAGTTCCATTCACTTGATAGATCTCAGTTTTGTCAAATCCAAAGATCTTTGAAAAGAATTCAGACACTTCGTTCGAGCCAGAGAAGTCGTCATTATCAGGATTAATCGGCGAGTGAGCTGCAGTATATGAAATCTCTCTCCCAATCATTTGATCCAAACCTTCATTCCCCCACGACCACTCACGGCCAAAGTCACCACGTGCGGCCCGCTCCCACTCTGCTTCGGTGGGAAGGCGAAAAATCAAACCTGCTTCTAGTTCCTTGTTATAAATCTTAGTAAGCCATTGAGTATATTCTACAGCATTGTGCCAAGTAATATTTACTGCTGGTTCGTTTGGTCTCTTTCTCCAATCAGCTAGAAGCAATCCTGATAACCTATTTGCAACAACATAAGCACCGTATTGTTCATTTGTAATAGGAAAGCGGCTAATCCAATAATCATAAGAAATACGACATGGATGTTGAGGAATCTCATCTTCCAGCGCAAGAGTATTTGAAACTTTACTTCCCATTAAGAATATTCCACTGGGAATTTCAACAAAACCAAACTCTTTAAGAGTTTCAGATGATGAAGCAGGCTTCTTGTTTGGAATTGACGGAGCAACAAAGTGAGCAGTTTTATCCTTTGTGAGCAAATTAGGATCCGCACTTGCCTTTAATTCCAAGCTCTTTACAAGACGTTGATAGATCGGTTCTCTTTGTTTAATGTCAGAGAATTCATAATACTGCCGCCTCTGAACGTGTCGTGGAATCTGGCAATCATCAAGTTTCAGAGGAATAATAAGAACCGAGTGACGCGGGTTCTCCAAGGCAATGTTCAGGACGAATTTTACGTCGCGGTGCACATACTTATTTTCAAGAAACACATTCTTGGAAAGACATACTATGACAACATCTGCGATATTGACAGCTTGTTCAACTTCTGTATCCCAGTTCATGCCTGGAAGTATATTTGGTTCATCTAGCCACGGCTGAATCCAGCCCTCCGCCTCCAGGCGTTCATACATTTCACGCATGAGAGGTTTATCTTCAGTCGCGTGGCAAAGGAAAACGCGTAATTTACGAGGTTCGGGCATAATGGTGTCCCCAGGTCTGGGATGATGGTCAAATTCTACGGCAGAACTATTTTACAACCAATTTACATCTAAATCACCAAGAGAAAATACCTTGAAAATACAATAATAAAAAACATCGGAGGATGACATGAAAAACAAAACACAGAAAATCTCTATTTTGCTCGTAGCACTCGTTTCACTCGTATTCCTTATCAGCGCCTGCAGAGCCAACATCTCTCGCAACAATGACGGTGCGTTGAGCGTGGAGACAACGATCAGCCAGCAGGAATTGCAGGATGCCATCAACGCGTCCATCGCCGACCCTCTCGTTAAAGACTTGACTGTTTCCCTTCAATCTGGTTACATCCTGGTTACGGGTCAGCGTCAGCGGCTGAACGACGCCAGCAAAACGGATACGCTCAACTTCCGGCTGGACCTGGGCGTAAGCAATGGTCAACTGACGGCGATGATCTCGGACGCCACGCTGGACGCCTTCCCAATCGAACAGAACCGCGTCGATCATTGGAATCAAACCATTGCCAGCCGGATTGTTATCCTCGGTAAAAAGAGACCAAACAGCAGCCTCCAGTCTGTGAGTGTCACGACCCAGGCAGTAAGCATGACCTGGAACATCTCGAAGCAATAGAGTTAGCATATCCAAAAGCGCCACCTGCCTGCAACAGGTGGCGCTTTTGTTATGGAATCTACAAACAAGGTATCCACCCAAATCGGCTCTTAAAACCAATTAACCTTACAATCTCCTAAAAATTATGCCAATTTACCCTACCAATGGTAGATGCTAAAACCTACTCTTTGGGTATAATTTAGGTATGAGCAATTGGGTTGGGCAGACATTGGGCAAAGTCCGCATTGATACCTTGCTTGCACGAGGGGGGACCGCAGAAGTCTACGTTGGCACGCATACAACCCTGCTACGTGAAGTTGCGATCAAGATCCTGCACAGCAATTATGATGACAATCCACACGCGCTGGAACGCTTCCAGCGCGAGGCAATGGTTGTTGGCAAATTGCGTCACCCCAACATTGTCCAGGTCTTTGATTTTGACACGGTAGAGAGCCATCCCTATCTGGTGATGGAATACATCAAGGGTCCATCGCTGCTCAAATATTTGACTGCACTGCACGCCAAGGGAGAGCGGCTCGATTTTCCGAAAGTAATCCGCCTGATGAACGCCATGACTAGCGCCCTGCAATATGCGCATGACAGCGGTGTTATCCATCGCGATATCAAACCGGGCAACATCCTGCTCACGTCCCGTTCCAGCGACATTATCCCCGGCAAGCCTCTGCCGGATGACTTCGAGCCCGTTCTTACGGACTTCGGCTTGGTCCGCTTTATTGATTCGACCCAGCACACGACTGGTTCCGGTCAAATCGCGGGGACGCCCGCGTATATGAGTCCCGAGCAAGCCCGCGGCGATCTCACCGACGGTCGCACTGACATCTACTCACTCGGCATTGTTCTGTACGAGATTCTGGCGGGACATCTGCCCTTCGAGGGCGAGACCACGATGGGCGTTCTGATGAAACATATCAATGAACCGCCTAAGCCGATCCCCGGTCTGCCGCCCACAATGCAATATGTTCTGGATCGCGCGCTTGCCAAAAGCGTGGAGGATCGCTTCCAGACTCCCTCGGAATTTGCCCAGGCATTTACTGCCGCGGTGGAGAATAGAAACGATCACTCTACCCTCGATATGCTCAGTGCGCAGCCCATAAAGAAACCAGCAAAGAGAATCTTTTCTCAAGCCAGGCAGCGACGTTGGGTGGCTCCAGTTCTGGCGGCTGTGATTGTCGTCGCACTCGGGACTTCTCTTTTTCTAAATGTTATTCCTTCGTTGTCGCCCCCAACGAGTACACCATCCGAGACCAATCTTGCCAACAACCCTTCGCCGTCAGCTACCCACACGCACACACCGACGCCGACAATTCTGCTGGGACGTACAGGATATCTGCAATTCCAAAATGGGTCCGCGATTGTAGATGAGGCAGACTTAGTTGCAGACGCGTTATTGGCTCCTCCACTAGACAGTCAGTATGAAGTTTGGCTGGTCAATGAAACCAAGCGCATTAGTCTCGGTATTCTTACAATGGACGGGACCGGAAAAGGCGAACTGAAATTTAAACAAGCAGATGGATTAAATCTGGTTTCGCTATATGACACTGTCGAAATCACCATCGAGCCCAATCCTGATTCCGATACAAAATCATCGGGTCTTGTTGCCTATTCCTTTACATTGCCAAAGGAAGGGCTGACTCACCTTCGTTATTTGCTTTGCTCCTTCCCCAATGCGCCAAAACAAACTGCTCTGATTCAAGGACTCTTTACTGACGTGAAGACAATCGATGAACTCGCCAGTCAAATGCAAGAGGCAGCGGATAATGGCAATAGCGCCCATGTGTTGGTGGGCGCAGAGGCAATCCAAAATATTATCGTTGGTGCTAAAAGTTCTAATCACAAGGATCTGAACAATGATGGACACATTGATGATCCCAGTGACGGATTTGGACTCCTGTTGAATGGACAGAATCAGGGATATCTGGATGCTGTGTATACGGAAGCAAATGCCACTGTAAATTCCCCCGGTGCTTCACAACCGATGATGACAAATGGAGAAGGTCTAAAAAACAGCGTTCAAAATCTGGCGGGATGGACGCCAGAGCTTCAGTCTCTCATTACTGCAATCCTTAATTCCTCCCAAGGCTCTGACATAAAACAACAGACAGCAGCAGTCCTTGCTCTTGCTGACAAAATGCTTCATGGAATTGATGCGGATGAGGATGGAAGCATCGATGCCAAACTGGGAGAAGGCGGCGCACAAACTGCCTACGACCAAGCGTACCACATGGCAGATATGCCGCTTCAACCCGTTGGGATTTTCAATATAGGCACAGGCACACCTACCTTCATCATTGTCCCCGCAACCACAACATCAGGAGGCGGTGGCGGCGGAAGCAGTTCCCAACCGACAGCCAGGCCAAGGAATACAGCCAGGCCCAAACCTACCCATAAGCCAGGCAATGGCAATAATACGACCAATAATAGTACTGGTGGTAACGGCAATCACTAAACGCGATCTCCCTTTTAGAATCAGCCGTTGACGATCTCGCCTCCATTGGGATGCAGGATTTGTCCCGTCATATACGAAGAGTCATCGCTCGCCAAACACACATAAGACGGCGCAACCTCTTCAGGTTCCCCCGCCCTACCCATGGGCACATCAGATCCGAATTTCGAAACCTTATTCGCAGGGAATGTCGCAGCAATTAACGGAGTCCAAATCGGTCCGGGTGCGACCGCGTTGACCCGAATCCCCTTTTCGACCAGGGCCTGAGAGAGAGAGCGAGTGAAAGCAACAATGGCTCCCTTCGTCGCGGCATAATCCAACAAATGCGGGCTGCCGCAATACGCCGTTACTGATGTCGTATTGATGATGGTGCTTCTCTGTTTAAGATGCGGCAATGCTGCCTTGACCATATAAAACATGGCAAAAATATTTGTGCGAAACGTCTTCATCAGTTGCTCAGCAGTTATATCCGTGATATTTTCCTGTGGATATTGGACCGCGGCATTGTTAACCAGAATATCCAAGTGGTTCTGTTTCCGAACCGTTTCTTCTACCGCGTTTCGGCAAAACTCCTCATCCCCAATATCCCCCGGCAATAAGAGACACAACCTTTCATGTTTTTCCACCATGGATTTTGTCTCTTCGGCATCTTTGTGCTCATCGAGATACACGATCGCCACGTCCGCGCCTTCCTTGGCAAAAGCGATTGCGACAGCGCGCCCGATTCCGCTATCGCCGCCGGTGATCAGCGCAACCTTTCCTTCCAGTTTGCCGCTGCCGCGATAAGACGCATCATCCGCTTTGGGACGCGGCTTGAGCTTGTATTCCATCCCCGGCTGTTCATCCTGATGTTGAGCCGGACGTTCTACTTCTTTCTCCTGTACTTTTTGTGGCATAAAAAATTCTCCTACTGCTGATACGGTACTCTGTGATACAAAACGTCCCGCAGTTATTAAATCTGCGGGACGCCATTGATTAAAGCTTCTAACGCGCAGACCGAATGGGTTCTCGATCGGAGCTTCGCGGAGAAATGGGACATTTGCGCAGGAGGAACCCCAGCCCAACCAGCAAGATTCCGAAAATCAAAGCATAGGCGCCGATCATTAATGTGATCACTAATCCACCAGTCGCTGGCTGAAAGAGCAGCAATACGCCCAACACAATGGACACAAAACCGCCCAACGCAAGCATCCATTCGTTCGTGATCTCGCGCCGCAAGCGGATCGCTGCTCCAATTTCAATAGCGCCGGTAAGGATTGCCCATACGGCGATCACTGTTACCAGTACAAATCCTGTCAGTCCCGGCCGCATGATCGCAAAGACACCTGCCGCAACACTGACTACTCCTTCCAATAGGAAAACCCACCAGCGAGGCGAATATTTGGAACTCACCAAACCACTCAACATGGCGAACACACCGTCAAAAATGGCATATGCGCCAAAGGTCAGAATCAAGAGTAGCAGAGTTAAGTTGGGCCAGAAGAAGGTAATCAATCCAAATAGAATCGCCAACAGCCCGCGTACTTCAATCAGCCACCAGTTTCGCGTTTAGTTCATCATCCCAAATGTCTTCTCTCATCCTACGCGCAAAAGAGCTATTCTGATTCCATATCTTCCTGCATTGCAGCTTGGACGTTGACTTGATTCTCTGCCAGCTTAGTCAATTTTTCATCGGTCACCTTTTCCTCTTCGAGAGTTTTCTCGAGAGTTCTGACGACATTATTAAAACCAAGTTGACGAGCATGCGCGATTGCTGTTCCATATCCGGCAATCTCATAGTGTTCCACTTTTTGGGCTGCTCCGATCAGACCGGCTTCCATCGGGCTGACGGTTTTTTTTGATCCATTGGTCATAACTTCCTTCCCCTCCTCCAGGATGCCCTCCATACCCACGCATTTTTTCCCTTTGGGGGTAAAACCTAATTCGTCGCAAGCCTGTTCCAGCCGTTGAACATGGTTCTTGGTCTGTTCGAGATGTTCCTCGAAAGCCATCCGTAGTTCCTCTGTCTGAGCAGTCTTTGCCATTTTGGGCAGAGCTTTTGTGATCTGTGTCTCAGCACTATATAGATCCTTCAATTCATCTGCCAAAAGATCTTCAAGCGTATCTATTTTCATAATCGTCTCCTTACTCATCAAAAATTAATTTTCTTTCTTAACTTTTGTCTACACTTATGCGTCTACCTAAAGGAACGAACTTTTCTGGAGCATGTTACGAAAGGTTGAAAAAATATAACCGCACCCAAATTGGGTGCGGTTATATTTAAATTTTTTATTCAAGTACTTTTCAGTAGATATAGAAGATTACTTGACCTTTGCCTGATTCGCCACTGCCGCGGCTTTCTTCGCCGCTTCTTCCGAGTCACCGAGATAGTAATTCTTGGTTGGCTTCAGATCCTCATCGAGTTCATAGACGAACGGCAGACCCGTGGGGATATTTAATTCTGTAATATCGGCTTCCGAAATATTATCGAGATATTTCACCAAAGCGCGGATACTATTTCCATGTGCAGCGATAATCACGCGCTTTCCGGATTTAATCGCAGGGGTCAATGTCGAATGCCAGTACGGCAGGACACGATCGAGCGTAAGCTTCAGCGACTCAGTGGCTGGCAGTTGTTCAGGAGTCAAGGATGCGTAGCGCGGGTCAAAGCGCGGATGACGCTCATCATTCAAGTCCAGCGCCGGAGGCGGGACATCATAGCTGCGTCGCCAGATCTTCACCTGTGCTTCGCCAAACTTTGCTGCCGTCTCTGCCTTGTTCAATCCCTGCAGCGAACCATAATGGCGCTCATTGAGCTGCCAGGCATTCGTGATTGGAATCCATTCGAGATTCATTTCCTGCAAAACAGTCCAAAGGGTTTGGATGGCACGGCGCAACACAGAAGTGTATGCCACGTCGAACACATAACCGCTCTCTCGAAGAAGCATGCCTGCTTCATGCGCTTCCGATTTCCCCAAATCGGTGAGACCCACATCCGTCCAGCCGGTGAAACGATTTTCTAGATTCCAGGTGCTTTGTCCGTGACGGACCAATACAAGTTTATACATGGAAGATACTCCTCATTGATGTTCGATCATGTCGAAGTTTTTATCGCCCCACGACAAACAATTTACATTCCAGGTGCCCGATTTCGATACAACTCAGCGCTTGGAACTTCGAGCATACAGGATAAGTCCAGAGGAGCGTGTGTGAATTCTACCACCCGCATGCAAAGTGGTTCAGGATCAGACATCAGCGCGTTATAGCTCACGTACAGTACATCCATATTCGGCTGACGGATCAGCCAGGGCTTGACGGCAGCCAGGTGTTTGCGGAACTGCTGCTCCATTTCCGCATCATCTACCTTTGAAGTTTCATTTCTGCGCGTGAGCATCTTTTGTTGTGAGGCAAGGATTTCCTTGATCTCACGCTCCATGAAAATAATTTTATAAGAATAGTTCGATGGCAAATACTCTAGCAAAGCGGATACGATCTTGACGGCTTTCCCTCCTGCATTGGACAGCCACGCCACATTCCCAGCCGACATTTGCTTCACGCTCTCGAGTTCAAAATACCCGTTGGGGTTATCCAGATCTGCGCTGCGGAGCTCATCTGTCACGATAGGCAGACCACCTTCCGCAAGTATTTTCATCATCATGGATGTGCCCGAGCGCGGCAACCCCGACACAACAATAATTGGTTCTGCAACTTTGGTTTTTTTTCCGAACCCTGTGAATAATTTATTCATTAGAGATATCCCAAACCTTTCATTCGCTCTTCCAAATCTTTTTGTCCTTCACCGGCAGCCTGTGACGGGGGTTTGATATTGGATTGATCCAAATGTTTTCCAATTGCCAGGAAGGGTATATCGCGAAAGGAGATCGTCCCAAAATCGCGCAGGTCACGGTTGGCAAAGATGACGCCAGGGACAACATCCGAATCCATGCAATGATCCGCGCCCCAATGATCGGAATTCGGCTCAAGCGTTATCGCGGGGATTTTGCCGAGTCCCGTTTCAGCGGAGGCGCGATATCCGGGCGCATACCCAACCACGAGGTCCGGACCGAAACGCGTAAAGGGACCATTGAACGTCTCATGTTTGAGGCGAATCTTTTGAATAGGAGTTTTATCTTCATCCTTCCAATCTAATAATTTATTTTGGATTTCATTGATCAGGTTTTCAATCCCATCTGCCGAGACGACGCCTTGTCCCTCGCGGCCGGCGATATTCAAATAAATACTGTTCAAGCCAACCGCATAGGCTCTTGTATTATTCCAATCCACACCGCTGAGATCATCTCCGCCATTCTTCATGCAGAGATATTTATTGTCGAGCAACCAACGATTGAGATGAACCTTTTTTCCAAAAACGCTAAAACCATGATCGGAGAGAATCAGATAACGATACTTGTCGCCCCATTGATTCACTTTCTCAGTCACGTCACCGACAAACCTATCCAGCCGCTTATACCAATCATAGACGACATCTCGGCGATCATGGAAGAACATGTGCTGTACCCGATCCAGATCATCGAAGATGCTGGCAAGCACACCTTCGCGAAAGTCATTCATCAGATGGTAAAGGATTTGCATACGCCGATCGAAGATCTTCTGACAGAGATCAATAAATTGCTCGTCGCTGATGCAGCCATCCTCCAGTGCGGTTGTATCCTGGGGCCAGCCGAGGGTGAGAAACGGACCAACCTCATTCCAAAGTTTCTTTGAAAAAGAATTCGATGAGGCATAAAACCACGTGGAATGAAGCGGATGAATTTGCAATGGCAAGGAATAAATGCGAACGACGCCATTCAAGCTCGTAGCAATAAAGCGCGTAATGGCATGGATCTTAAACAACATCCCCGCTTTGAAACACAATTCAACAATCTCGCTCCATTCGCCGAGACGCAATTCAACCTGCTGGTTATCAACTGTGAGTCGCGCTGTTTTCGGATCGATTACCTCCACAGCGATCGGGATACTGATTGAACGCGGACCGTCTTTCCCCTTTGTTTGCGGGCCATGCAACTTAGCCTGATAAAAATTCTTGCGCGCAAGAACTAACCTCGCCACGGCTGTTTTTTTCTTCTTTTCATCGGAGGATGAAAAGAGTGTACCGACACCCAATTGCCCGCGTATATCAGGCGTGCCCAACCCGGGCAAGGTCATCACCGGTAAATCGGGGCGCGCCGGAAACATGGCGGGCCACCACAACGCCGTGGCAGGATAACCCATCGAAGCGGCTTCTTCGAAAAATGTTTTTGCTGTATAGGGCGGGACAAACTGTTCCCCGAGTGCTCCTTTGCGCATTGGCAAAATGGATACATAGGGAACATACGTGGCAGGGTCACGATGTACAAAATCAAATATGCCGTGCACGCCTGGGTCTGCGCCTGTTGCAATGCTGGTCCATGAAACTTCGGTCTGGGGCGGTGAGCAAACTTGCAACTGCGAGTATCCCCCATGCGCAATAAATTTTTCAAAGTTTGGTAATTGATTCTGTCCCGCGAGTTCTTCAAACACTGTTGGGTCAAATGAATCAAACCCAAGGATGAGTGTTTTCATAATGAAGAATTTTCAGTCAGTGTCTTCTTCGTCTTTGCGAGTTCGGCGACGCAAACTTGCGATCCATTGCCGTATATTTTTTGAAAACACCAACAGGACCCCTGAAAAGACAGCCAGCAAACCCGCCAGCGCCTGAAACAATATGCCACCAGTATTCGGATCGATATACATTTAAGACTCCTTTCCGAGATATGAAAATGGGCACAGGCCGCGCATCGAGGTTAAAAACGATAGCGCATACGCCCTTGTTAGGCGAACGGACCTATTACTGTTGTACTATGCTCTTGTTGCTATGAAGCGAGGGGGATGGTGAATGATGAAATTCTACAGTCCTATTATGCCTTAAATATCGTGTGGCTACAACACTCTTGCCACTCAGCCAAAAGTTCTATATCAATGCCACGTTCCTTTCGGATTCTGATCTATTGATTAATTCCCCTTAAGCACTTGCTCATTTCCCATCTTGACAATAAAATAGAACATATGTCCAACGATGATGTCACTCCCATTCGACAACAATATCTTGATATTAAGAAAGACTATCCGAACACAATTCTCTTTTTTCGTCTTGGAGATTTTTACGAGACGTTCGATGAAGATGCTGAAACAACCGCGCGCGAACTGGATATCGTATTGACCTCGCGTCCCGTTGGCAAAGGGATTCGCGCTCCGTTGGCAGGTATTCCCTATCACGCCGTTGAAAACTATCTGGCGCGGCTCATTGAAAAAGGGTACCACGTTGCGATTTGCGAACAAATGGGGGAAATGCCTACCAAGGGAATTTTCCCACGAAAGGTTGTACGCGTTGTCACGCCGGGTACTGTAACCGAGCCGGGACTCCTACCCGGGGATCGGAACAACTATCTCGCCTCGGTCATTCTGGATGAAAAGTCTGCTTCCGTTTCCTATGCCGACATTACCACCGGTGAATTTGCCGTTACCGAACTGCCTATCGAAGCGTTACGCGCCGAGCTGACGCGCCTACATCCCGCCGAAATTCTCCTGCCGGATAATCAAACATTAAATGATGGAATCCAAGGACATCAAACGCCCTACTCCGCTTGGAGATTTGAGCCTGGTAAATGCACCGAGACTTTGCTTACACATTTCAAAACAAGCACTCTGGCTGGCTTTGGACTCCGGCATAACAGTTTACCCGTCCGTGCGGCAGGAGCGA
>WNFZ01009688.1_pt1 | contig 14618 bp, 13 predicted proteins | sample 5400081 | NCBI WGS metagenome assembly WNFZ01 (sample SAMN13153365, study PRJNA577476) | soil metagenome | isolation source: 80 cm soil or saprolite under grassland replicate 1 | place: USA:California | collected 2016-06-15
GCCGTCACGATGCTCTCATGGCGGACCATGCTCCGCACCTGCCGTCGAGTCATGCCGACGGCCCTCAGCATTCCGATCTCGCGTGTCCGTTCGAAGACCGAGAGCACGAGCGTGTTGACCACTCCGAAGAGGCTGATGATCACCGAGAGGCCGAGCAGTCCATAGAGGAGGTTCAGGACGGTGTTGATGTCGTCCTCCTGAGTCTGCTTGAACTGGCTCGCCGTCTGGATCCTCGAGTCCGGGAACGCATTCAACTGGAGGTTCAAACGAGCGGTGTTCGCCGCGCTGTCACCGCCCTTGATGTTGATCAACGTCATCGCGTTCTGTGGCTTCGAGTAGTTGGCATCGAAGGTCGCGGTCGACATCGTGAGGCTCTCGAAGGGCGAGCCGCCCTTGGGCGGGTCGAAGATGCCCTTCAGGCGGAGATGGAGCGTCTGGCCCGTGGGGACCTGGACCGCGAGCGGAGACCCGATCGACAGATGGTGGTCCTTCGCATAGTCCTCATTGACGAACGCACCGTCTCGGCCGAGCTGCGCCGGAACGTTGTTGCCGCCCTTGAGCCAGTCGATTCTCACGGTCTTCGCGAGATTGGCCTGAACGGCAGTCACCTGCGTGTTGTCTCCGAAGACACGCGCATCGCCTATGCGGATCGGAGAGATCGCGGTGATGCCGGGCGTCACGGCGACTGCGTCGTCGGTCTGTTTGGCGAACGGATCGAACCCGTTCTCCGCAGTCAGGGCATAGTCCGCCACGAACAGCTTGTCCACTGCGTCCCCGAACGAGGTGCGCAGGCCCTGGCCGAGGATCGCCACGAACGTGATCAGTGCGAGCCCGATCATGAGCGCGGAGGCGGTCGATGCGGTCCTGCTCGGGTTTCGCATCGCGTTTTCGCGTGCCAGCGTTCCAGCCGTGCCGCCGATCCGTGCACCGGGCCAGCCGAGCACGGACGCGAGCGGACGAACGGCACGCTTGGCGTTGAGCGCTACGCCGAGGAACAGAATCAGCGTCCCAACTCCCAATGCGATCAGCCGTGTCGCCGTCGTCAGGCCGGATCCGAAGATCCCGTAAACGAGCAGCAGGATCCCGAGCGCAAGGGTGACGACCGAGGCAATCGGGCCAAGTCGCGAGTATTGCGACTTCGGCAGGGTTGCACCCTCACGCACCGCCGCAATCGGCGGGACACGCGTCGCCTTGATCGCGGGCCGAAGACTCGCGAGCAGAGTGACGAGGATTCCCACGCCGAGGCTGACGACGATCGTCCGGGTGGCGAGAATGGTGCCGCCCTTCGGAAACTCGACCCCGAGCGCGACAAAGAGCGCGTTGAGACCCTTCGCCAGGCCGAGTCCGAGCACGAGACCGAGCACCGATGCAATAGCTCCGACGACGAACGCCTCGAGCATGACGACCTTCAGAACTTGCCGCCTCGAGCCGCCGATCGTCCGGAGCGTGGCAAACTCGCGCATGCGCTGGGCGATCGTGATCGAAAGCGTGTTCGCGATCACGAAGCTACCGACGAACAGCGCGATCCCGCCAAATGCCAGCAGGAACTTCTGCACTACGCCGAGCGAGGTGTTGATTTCGTCGACAGCTTCTCCGGTCTGTGCCTCAGCCGTCTTGACCTTGGCGGTCGGCGGCAGGAGCGGTCGAATCTGGTTCGCGAGCGCCTCCGGCGACACACCTTGCTTGCCGGCCACCTGCACCTCGTCGAACTTGCCGAGCTTGTGGAAGATCTCCTGCGCCGTCGGCACGTCGAAGATGGCGATCGTCGCACCGCCGATCGAAGATACCGCTGCGAACTTCGCAATGCCCACGACCTCGAGCTGCCGAACACCTTCGTCCGTGGCAACGCCGATGTTGTCACCAACCGAGAAGCTCTTCTTCTGCGAGGTCTTCTCATCGATCGCAATCTGACCGCTGCCCACGGGCCAATGTCCGGCGGAGAGCGTCAACGCGTTGAAGCGCTGGTCTCCCCGAGCATCGACGCTAAGGGCGAGGGGCGGTGCGCCACCGCTGGAGATGATCTTGCCGTCTCGACCGACGAGGTCGACCTCGTCCGAGATCTCTCCTGCGGCTGCATCTACCTGTGGAAGCTGCCGCACCTTCGCAAGCACCGCCGCGGGAAAAGCGGGTGTCTGCTCTGTGTTGCTGTTGGTGTTCTTGAATGCGACCTTGCCGGTGATAACGGCGTCGGCGTTTTCGTACGACTTGTCGACGATCGACGTGAAGGCTCCCGTGATCGTGTCCGTGAGGACATATGTGCCGCTGATCATCGAGACGCCGAGCACGATCGCAAGCGCCGTCAGAACCGTGCGGAGCTTGCGCCCCAGCAACCCTTTGAGTGCGACGCCGATCATCTCGACAGCTCTTCCATGACCTGGAGTACCTCGTGGGCGTCAGACGGACCGAGGTCCTTGACGATCTGGCCGTCCGCGAGGAAAAGGATGCGGTCTGCGATCGCCGCGGCGCGGGCATCGTGGGTAACCATCACCGTCGTCTGGCCGAAGCCGTCGACCGAGTCGCGCATGAGCTCGAGGATCTCTCCGCTGGTCTTCGAGTCGAGGTTGCCGGTCGGCTCGTCCGCGAAGACGATCGTCGGCCGGCTCACGAGCGCGCGGCCGATCGCGACACGCTGCTGCTGGCCACCCGAGAGCTCCGAGGGACGATGATCGCGGCGGTCCTGGAGACCGATCTTGCCCATCAACTCCTTGACCCAGGCCTTGTCGGGCTTCTCGCCGGCGATCGAGAGCGGTAGAACGACGTTCTCCTCTGCGTTCAGCATCGGGAGGAGGTTGAAGAACTGGAAGACGAAGCCGATGTGCTCGCGGCGCAGCTTGGTCAGGTCCGTGTCGTTGAGCCGCGAGATAGCGGTGCCGGCGATGCTGACTTCACCTGAGGTCGGCTTGTCCAGCCCCGCGAGAATGTGCATCAGGGTCGACTTGCCCGACCCCGACGGACCCATTACCGCCGTGAGGTTTCCCTCCGCGACGCTCAGCGAGACGCCACGGAGAGCGTCCACCGCAGTCTCGCCTTCACCGTAGCGGCGAGTCAGGTCTTGAGCGTCCACGACGGCCTGCGCTTCGTCCGTCCCCGCGTGTACGCGCTCCTCCGTCTCTAGTGCAGTAATCGCAACGATTGCCATGCTCAGCTCCTTCTTTGGTTGTCGATGCGGGGCGTCTGCGCAGCTCGCCGCTCGGCCTCGGCCTTGAGGTGCCGCAGGCCGTCCTCGAGTGCGTCATCAAGCGTCTTCTGGAGCCGCCCGCGGAAGAGGCGGGCAACAAGCCCGTCATAGGACTCCGCCGTCGTCACGTACGTCTTGCCGTCTCGAGCTTCGAGGGCATGGACGTGAATTGCCTTGATGCCGAACGTCGTGCCCGTCCAGGTGATCAGCTGAGGCGGCTCGACCCGCTGGAGGGTAGAGGTGATCGTCCCGGGTCCCGCCTTCCAGCGGAACTCCGATCCTTGGACGAGGCCTCCCTGCATGGATGCCGACTTCACCTCCGGGTTCCAGCTGGGCCAGTGTTCGATCCCCGTGAGCACGTCCCAAACGACGTCGCGGGTGGCAGCGATCTCCGTCTCGCTCGTTCCAGCAACCGGAGCTTGCGGGTTGATCCCGCGCTCAGCTGATTCCGGCTCGTCCTGGATGACGCGCGTCTTCATTCGCTGCTCCTCGCCTAGGGGACTCGTCCACAGTCCCACTTGGAAGGGCGCGACGTAAGGCGGGTAACCGGCGGCTTCGGGGGGCGGTTTTCTGGTGGTTTGCGGCGCCGGCGCCCTCAGGAACGCAGGCGGAGCAGCACTGCGAGTACGCGACGGGATTCGCTGCCGCTCGACGGAAGCCGGAGCTTCGTGAAGATGCTCGAAACGTACTTCTCGACGGCTCGAATCGTAATCACGAGCTTGTCCGCAATTCCTTGGTTCGAATTCCCCTGTGCCATCAGGTCGAGCACTTCTCGCTCGCGCGGCGTCAGTTGCTCGAGGGGATCGTCACTTCGACGGCGCGAGATCAGCGTTGACACGATGATCGGGTCGAGCGCCGAGCCGCCACCCGCGACACGCTCGATTGCCGCGACGAACTCCTTCACGTCGCTGATCCGGTCTTTGAGCAGGTAACCGACGCCGTCCGCGCCGTCCGCGAGCAGCTTCATGGCGAGACCAACCTCTACGTATTGCGACAGCACGAGAACACCAACAGAGGGATGTCGAGCGCGGATCTCGAGAGCGGCGCGCAGACCCTCGTCGCTGTGCGTCGGCGGCAAGCGGATGTCCACGATCGCGACGTCCGGCGGCTGCCTTCCGACCTCGAGGAGCAGCTCCTCGCCGTCCCCGCACTGGGCGACGACGTCCAGGCCGACGTCAGCCAGTAGCCGCACAAGCCCTTCGCGGAGTAGAACGCTGTCTTCGGCGATCGCTATGCGCATGGGATCTCTGCCTTGACCCTCGTTCCACCGCCCTGCGGCGTCCAGACGCGCAGCCGGCCGCCGAGTGCCTCCACGCGATCGGCGAGACCCCGCAGCCCCGAGCCGCGCTCAGTGTCGGCCCCGCCGATCCCGTCGTCGACGATCTCTACGAGGATCTGTCCGTTCACCCGACCGACGTCGACCGTCGCGCTAGTCGCGCGCGCGTGCTTCGCGACGTTCGCGAGACTCTCCGAGACGACGTAGTACGCCACGACTTCCAGCTGCTCCTGCAGCCGGCCGTCGAGTGTCACGGTGAGGCGAACAGGCACTGAGGCGCGAGCTGCGATCGACTCGAGTGCGACCTCGAGACCGTGCCCGGTGAGAACCGCCGGATGAATACCTCGTGCCACGTCGCGCAGCTCCTCGAGGGAGATTGCGATCTCATGCCGCGCCTGATCCAGCCGCGCTCTGGCCTCGGAGCCCGCCGGAAGGCGTTGTTCCACGAGGCTCAGCTCCAGGGAGAGCGCAATCAGGCGCTGCTGAGCGCCGTCGTGAAGGTTGCGCTCGAGCCGCTGGCGTTCCTTCTGGCCTGCATCGATCACCCTTGCGCGGGATCCCCGCAGCTCTTCGAGGCGAGCTCTCAGCTCGGCCTGCAGGCGTGCGTTCTCGACGGCGATTCCGGCCGCCGCAGTGACTGCGCCGAGCAGCTCGGGCTCGTCCTGCAGCGACGAGTCGTGCAGAAGTGCGGCCACGTGTTCGCCGTTCCGTTCGATCAGCGTCGTCGCTCGCCCTCGGCCAAGGTCCTGCAGATCGAGGGGCCGACCCTCGACATCGACATAGGTGCCGAAGTCGGGCAACCAATATGCGAGGTCGAGTGTCGGATCGCGGAGTGTCCGAGCAAGAGCGTCGCGGAGATCGGACGGGGCGAGGTCCACGCGGAGCTCGACGACGAGGTCGCCGAGCGCGGAACGGGCCAGATGGGCCTGGAGGAGGCCCAGCAGGAAGATGACCGGCGCGAGGGAGAGCGTGACGAAGGTCGCCCACCGGATCTGGGCGACCCAAGGGCCGCCGTACGCGGCCGACATGAACAGGGACGCGATCATGACGAGCCCGAGGCCGAAGGCGTCGACGAGCAGGGAGAGCGAGCGTCGTAGCGGCCTCCCCGCGTGCAACCTGCGCACGGCGAGCACGGCCACCCCCGTCAGGCAGAACACGCTGACCATCGTGAGCTGGGCCTTGAGCGCCGTCTCCGCGACGCCGGGATTTACGTGGTGCTCCAGCAGGCTGCGCGGGCCGAAGCCTCCGAAATACATGCGAACCAGCTCGCCGCCGATGGCCGTTACGTACGACGCCAGGACGAGGCTGCGGACGAACGACCCTCGCAACCGCCCGTCGGGGAACGCGAGGAAAACATGGAAGAAGAGGACCGGCGGCACGAGATCGAGTGCTTGCCCAACCGTGTAGAGGAGATCGCTCGGGGCCCACACGAGGGTCGAGAGGAAATTCATGAATCCCGCCGCGATCATCAGCGGACCGAAGCGGCTGGCAGGCCGCCGCGACCATACGAGCAAGCCGCAGAGCACGTAAGAGAGCGTCAGCCAAACCGTCAGCATGGCGATCACGAGCGGCTCGCCGAGCTCTCCGGCCACAAGGTCGCTCCAAAGCGCGAGCGTGAACGACGTAGCTGCGGCGAGACACCCCGCGATCGCGATCAGCCACGAGACGGACGCCCTCGGCGGAGCACGCGCCGCACGCCGATCGACCTCGGCTGCGACTGCAAACGTGCCCATCTCGCTCCCTCTCTCGTTGCCGGTCGGCCCTGACGGAACCTCTCAGACGGGACCGCTCGACGAACTATGCGCAAACGGGCAGGGATGAAAGGAGGCGTCTAGCGGCGAGGATACTCCCAGGGAGCGTCCATTCCAACCCGGTTCGTCCTGAATCGCGCTCCTCTGGTCGAGACCGAGGGCGACTCCCTGGGAACATTCCTAGGCGCCGCCGCGCCGGGACCGTTAACGACCGACCGACAGAATCCGCGCGCGCCAGGATCCGCTCGGTGCTTGTATCTCCACATCGTCGCCGACACGCCGGCCGAGCAGAGCCTGGCCGACGGGCGACTCCGGCGAAACGCCGCCGACGCTCGAGATCTCCAGCTGCATCCGCTCGCCTCGCTCGTCCTCGATCTCGACGCGCGCGCCGATCCGAACGACGTCGCTCGCTTCCGCCGCGTCCTCGTCGACGACCACCGCGCGGTCGAGGCGATCGCGAAGCAAAGCTATTCGTCGCTCGAGCAAGCCTTGCTCGTTCTTCGCCGCGTGGTATTCGAAATTCTCGGAGAGATCGCCGAAGCTGCGAGCCGTTGCGATGGCCTGAACGGCCTCGGCACGGCGAGGTCCCTCCAGCTCGGCCAGCTCGGCCTCGAGCTGTTCCTTCTGAACAATCGTCAGCGGCTCGGACCTCTCGCTCGCCACGGCGGCAGCGTACCGAGCCTGAGAATGACTGCTACGGTGCCAGTACGGGTCGGCATCCAGTCACCCGGTGAGATGAGCTTCTCGTTCCTCCTTCGGGTGTTTCGAGGTAGGCAAGTCTCGAACCCATAAAGGAGTCGAACAACGTGTTGCAGCAATCTTTCCGCGAGCTCGGCGTGTCGCCGATCTTGATCGACGCGCTCGCCGCTCGCGCCATCCATCAGCCGTTCCGGATCCAGGCGCTCGCTCTACCGGATGCACTGGCGGGCCTTGACGTGCTCGCAAGGTCGCCGACGGGATCCGGCAAGACGCTCGCATTCGCGGTGCCGATCGTCGAGCGTACCACCGCCTCAGACGCGCGGCCTTCGGCGCTGGTGCTCGTGCCGACACGCGAGCTCGCAACGCAGGTCACCGAGGAGATTCAGTACCTCGCAGCGGCCAAGGGCCTCCGAGTGGCCTCTGTTTATGGCGGGGTGCCGCTTCACGCGCAGGCCAAGCGCGCGGCGGCCGCGCAGGTCCTCGTCGCCACCCCGGGGCGGCTCGAAGATCTCGCCAAACGACGGCTGATCGACCTGCGGCAGATCCGCATGCTCGTTCTCGACGAAGCCGACCGGATGCTCGACATGGGCTTTCAGCCGCAGGTCGACCAGATCGTCGGGCGGTTGCCCCGTAACCGGCAGACGATGTTCTTCTCCGCCACGCTCGACGGCGAGATCGGCGCACTCGCGCGCGCTTACACGAGCAATCCGTCCCGCTTCGAAGCAGACCACGCGAACGTGCAGCCGGGGGAAATCGAGCACCGCTTCGTCCCTGTGACCGCCAACAGCAAGGTCGAGACCCTCGTCCAGCAGATCCATTCGTTGCAGGGACTCACGCTCGTCTTCGTCCGGACGAAAAGGGGCGCGGACCGGCTCGTTGAGAAACTCGGTCGGCAGAACGTCGACGCGGTTGCCATGCACGGCGACATGCCCCAGAAGGCGCGAGAGCGTGCACTCAGCCGGTTCGAGTCCGGCAAGGTGACCACGCTGGTCGCAACGGATGTCGCCGCACGAGGGCTCGACCTCGACGACATCACGCACGTGGTCAACTTCGACCCACCGGACGAGGGCAAGGATTACGTGCATCGAACCGGACGCACCGGTCGCGCTGGGCGCGTGGGTCAGGCGACCACGCTGGTGTTGCCCGAGCAGCAGGCCGAGACGAGCCGCGTCGCGCGGCGACTGGGCCACCACGACCGGTATGAGCAGGCCGGATTGCAGTCTGCACGGCCGAAGCTGCTCTACACGAGCCGCCGCGGCCGCCGCTCGAAGTGGTAAACCATGGAACCCGCTGCTGACGGCGAACCCATTAGCTAGGAGGTCACGATGAAAGGCGCGGCGAAACCGAAGAAGCTGCAGAAGAAGCAGGCCCAGAAGACGCTGAAGGAAAAGCGCCAGGAGAAGCGCAAGAAGTAGCGCGAGCCGGGCGAAAGCTGCGCTTTCGCCGCTTTCGCCGGGTCAGTGGGTACGCCGCTTCGCGGGAACGTGCGCGGGCAAAGCCCGCGCACTCTCATTGGGTTACGGTTGGCGCGAGGTCGTGGTCCGCGCGCAGCGGCGCTTCGCGTCGCCGCACGCGTAGGTCCGGCCTGCGATTAAGCGGCTCCGCTCGCTTAATCTCCGGCCCTCGTCGCATCCGCAATTCGGAGCGGCTCAGGCTCGAACTTCGTTCTACGGCAACCGGGGGGACCAGAGGGCGGAGAGCAACCCGGCGGCCACAAGAAGACCTGCCGCTGCGGCCAGGAACGCGTACGTGATCTCGGTGCGGCCCGGCTTGCGGCCGAGGCGTGAGCCGAGCTTGGCGTAGGCCGCTTGCAGTGACTTCGCGTCGCGGGCGGCAAAGAACTCGCCGCCCGTCCTGTTGGCGATTGCCCTGAGCGTGTCCGGATCCGGCGGGACCGGCACCCGGCGGCCGAAGCCGCCGAACGGAGTTTGTGGCCCGCCGGGCACTCCTCCTCCTCCTCCGCCGCCGCCGCCGCCGCCGCCGTAGCCGTACCGGAACTGGAGCGTCCCCGCCGGAGTGCCGAGCGCGACCGCATACACCGGAATGCCGGCTTCCTTCGCCCGGTCGGCGCCCTGCAGTGGCTCCAGCGTGCCGCGCGTCTGGGCGCCGTCCGAAAGGAAGAGGATCGACACGAGCCCACGGGCAGGCGACGGAGCCGCAGTCGTCACCGAGGCGAGGTTCCCGCTCTGATCGTTCACTGCCGTTTGGCCGAGCTCCACTGCGGCTGCTAGCGCGTCGCCGATGGCCGTGCCGCCGAAGCCGGGGAACCACTGGATCGTGTCCAGCGCTTCGCGGACGAGACCGTGGTCGGTCGTGGGCGGGGCAGCGACCGCGGGATCCCCGGCGAAGGCAATCAGGCCGACACGTAGCCGGTTCGGTACCCGGCCGAGGAAGGTGCGAACGGCGGCTGTCGCCGCGGCAAGTCGCGTCGGTTTCACGTCGCGGGCCTCCATCGACCGCGAGACGTCGACGACGAGGATCACGGTGGCGCGGTCACTCGGAATCAGCGTCGTCCGGTTCGGACGGGCGACCCCGACGCACAGCGCGGTGAGGGCAAGCAGAAAGAGAACGAGAGGAACGTACTGGCCCCAGAGTCGGCGGCCGAGCACGCTGATGAGCACCTCGAGGTTGGTAAACCTGATCGCGTAGCGCATCCGCCGCCGCTCAGCCAACAGGTACAGCCCGAGTGCAGCAGGAACGACGAGCAGCGCGAGCAAGAGGAGCGGACGATCGAAGGTCATGGTCCTCCCCCGCAGACCGCTCCGACCTGGAGGACCGCGCGAACACCACTGACGGCCGTGCTAACGCGCGCCTGCACCTCGACGCGTCCGCCGCGGAGCGTCCGGACTGCGACGACACTCGCCATCAGCGTCGCGTTCGGCGCAGCTGCTGTGTAAAAGCCGACTGCGTGCCAGCCGGAAATGAGGCGCTCACCGCCGGCGCAGGCGCGGACCGCCCGTGCGCTGGTAGGTCGCAGCCGGACATTGCTGACACGTCTGATCGTCGGCTGGCCCGGCGGAAACGCGGCGGAGAGCTTGAACGGCACGGGGCCCGAGCCGCCCCCCGCCGAAGGGACACATCCGAGGTGGGGACGGAAACTCGAAGCGCGACCCGCGGCGCCGGCGTAAGTCGCGACGAAGACCGCTGCGCGGGAAGTCGTAACTCCCGGGTTGACCGGACTGCCCAGCTTCCCCAGAAAGCCCAGGTCGATGGCGCGGTCGCTCAGCTCCGCGTCGAGACCCCCGACGACGAAGCCGCGCGGGCACGACAGCTGGTACTCGACCCGGGTCCTCGGCGCAGATCGCGCCGGAGGGACGATGACCCACGGCCCCGCGACCCGCACGCAGACCTGCAAGCCACGGCACTCGTTCGTCGCTTCGGCAGTCTGGGCGCCGGCCCCGACGACTCCTGTGGCGAGCCCGACCAGGAGCAGGAGCCGTCTCACGGCACCCTCCGGAACCACAGGGCCGACATCGCCCCGCCTACCAGCAGCAGCGCGGCCGACCCTCCAGCGAAGAAATCGGTGATCTCGCGGGACTGCCTGCGGTGGCCAAGACGGGAGCCGAGCTTCCCGTAGACCTGGCGCAACCCGGCGTCGTTGCTCGCCGTGAAGAACTGGCCGCCGGTCGCGCGGGTGAGCCGGCGCAAGGTCTCTGGGCTCGGCGGCACGCGGATCTGGGCGCGATAGCCACCGGTGAGCGAGACCGTGACGACACCGTTGTCCGTGCCGACGACGATGGCAGACACCGGAATGTGGAATGACCTGGCCTGCTGTGCGGCCGCGTCTGGGGTCGTGCGCCCGCTCATGTTGGCACCGTCCGAGATGACGAGGATCGCCGTCGGCGGCACGGTCCCGTCCTTCGCACGCTGACGCCGCCCGAGCTGCACGCCGAGCGAAACCGCGTCGCCGAGGGCGGTTCCCTGGAACGCCCGCGCAGCGCCTCGTGCCGCCGCGAGGCGCGTCGGCCGCACGTCCTTCGCGCGCATCGAGAGCGATGTGTCGAGCGCCAGGATCACCGTCGCCTCCTCGCGGGGCACGCTCACGATTGCGTGCGGACGCGCGACGCCGACGACCATCGCCGCCAGGGCGACGAGCAACACGGCGAGGGGAAGATGGCGACGCCAGCTCGGTGCTGAATCCACGAGATTCGGGAGGAGTGCCGGCGTGGTGAACCGGGCGGCGAACTCGGTCCGGCGCCGCTCACGGAGGAAGTAGAGGGCCACGAGCACGGGCACGGCCACCAGACCGACCAACGCCACGGGCCACTCGAAGGTCACCGGCGCGGACCTCGACGAAGGAAGACGGCGAGCGAGCGGAGCCAGTCGCCGGACGTCGTCAGGACGACGTGCCGGGCGCCGGCGGACGCGACTGTCCTGGCCACCGCGGCGCGCTCCGCTGCAGCTGCAGCTGCGAAACGGGCGCGCAGCTTGGCGCTGCGCGTGTCCACCCGAACCTGGCTACCGGTCTCGGGATCGACGAGCCAGAGCGCACCGGCATTGGGAAGCTCCTGCTCTGCGGGATCGCGGATCTCCACCGCCACGATCTCGTGCCTCCCCGCGAGCTCGAGCAGCGGGCGGCGCCAATCGAGCGGCCCGCGAAAGTCGCTGACGACGACCACTACGGCGCGCTGACGCGCGAGCGCTCCGGTTCGGGCGAGCGCCTCGCCGAGCGCCGTCGCGCCCACCCGACCGTTGCCGCCCGGCTCTTCGCGAAGCGCCGCGAGCAATCCGATCAGACCGAGCCGTCCCTGCCTTGGGGGCGTCGCGCGAGGCCGCGCATCACCGAAGGTCACGAGCCCGAGCCTGTTTCCGCGTCGCGTCGCCACATGGCCGACGGCGATCGCGACTCCCTCCGCGACGTCTGCCTTGCGCCGATCGGCGGTGCCGAACTGCATGGACGGCGACGTGTCGAGCAAGAGCCAGGTGACGAGCACACGCTCGGCGAGGTGGACGCGAACGTGCGGCTCGCCGGTGCGCGCGGTGACGTTCCAGTCGATCCTGCGGACGTCGTCCCCGGGGGAGTAGGGGCGCACCTGCACGAGCTCCGTTCCGTCGCCGTGCAGCGCGGAGCGATAGTCGCCGGCCAGCAACCCCTCCATCCTCCGCCCGACACTGAGGTCGAGCGCGCGCAGAAGCCCGTCCGGAATCGCACCAGGCCCCGGCCGCGCCGGCGTCGGCTCGGTCCGGAGGGCCCGTAGCAGGCTCATAGGGCGCTTTCTGCCCGAAGGCGAGCGACGCTCATTTACGCGGCGCTCGTCGGAGCGAGATCCAGTGCAGGCACCGGAACGGCCGCGATCACCTTGTCGAGGATGGTGTCGGCCTGCACCTCCTCGGCGAGCGCCTGGTAGGTGAGGACGAGCCGGTGGCGGAGCGCGTCCTTCACGAGCGCCTGCAGGTCGTCGACCAGCACGTAATCGCGGCCGCGGACCAGGGCGAGCGCGCGCGCCGACTGGACGAGGCTGATCGGCCCGCGTGGACTTGCGCCGAATGCGATGTACTCGCGCAGCTCCGGCATCCCGTATGCGGCGGGATCCCGCGTCGCCGTCGCAAGCGTGACCGAGTAACTGACCAATCCTGGGTCGACGTACACGTCGAAGACCGCCCGCTGGAGCGACTGCAGGTCCTCGAGCGAGAGCGCCTGCCGCAGATCGGGCGGCGGTACGAGCTGGCGCTGGACGACGGTGAGCTCCTCGTCGTGCTCGGGATAGCCGATCAGCACCTTGAGCATGAACCGGTCGATCTGCGCCTCGGGGAGGGGGTACGTCCCCTCGGACTCGATCGGGTTCTGGGTAGCCATCACGAGGAACGGATCCGGAACGGGATACGTCGTGTGCCCGATCGTCACCTGACGCTCCTGCATCACCTCGAGCAGCGCCGACTGCACCTTCGCCGGCGCGCGGTTGATCTCGTCGGCGAGGAGGAAGTTGCAGAACACCGGGCCGAGCTCCGTGTCGAAGGCGCCCTCGCCGGCCCTGTACACGCGAGTCCCGACGAGGTCCGAGGGAACGAGGTCCGGGGTGAACTGGATCCGCGAGAAGGACCCGCCGAGGACACCGGCGGTCGTCTTGATCGTCAGAGTCTTCGCCAGGCCCGGGACGCCTTCGATCAGCAGGTGGCCCTGCGCAAGCAGGCACACGAGCACACGCTCGAGCATGGCGTCCTGCCCGGCGATCACCCGCCTGATCTCGAAGAGCGCCTGCTCGAGCCGGTCCTTGGCCTCGGTAGGCGAGGGCACGGGCAGGTCGTTCTGCGGCTCGGTCACGTGGGCTCCCTCCGTCCTGTGTACAGAGTCATATACGACAGCAGACCACCTTAAGTTTCTCCTGAGAGCCCGCCGTGCGAGATGCTTCCGGTGTGGTTGCCGTAGGAGAGGTCGCCCGGCGGACCCGGAGGGTCACCGAGCGGGACATCGGGCTCTTCACCGAGCTGACCGGCGACCGCAACCCACTCCACTACGACGAGGCGCTGGCGCAGGCATCGCGCTTCGGCGGTCTCATCGTCCAGGGCGGGATCACTTCGGGCCTGCTGAACGCTGTCGTCGCAGAGGACCTACCCGGACCGGGCAGCGTCTTCCTGCACGTGGACTGGAGCTTCAAGGCGCCGGTCCGGCCAGGCGACGAGATCACCGCGGAGGTCGAGGTGCTCGAGGCTCGGGAGGACAAGCCGATCACGCGGCTCCGGACGACGATCACGAACGCCGGCGGGACGGTGGTGCTCGACGGGACGGCCCTCGTCTGGACGGAGCCACTCTAGTCGCGCGGTGCGCGGCGCTGGCGCCGAAAGAGCAAGGCAGCCGCGATGAGCGCGATCCCGGCCGTCGCGGCCGCCGCAATCGTGATCCGGTCCCTGCTCTCCGAGACGCCACCTTTCGTCAGCACGATGGTGTGGCCGGCCGCGGTTGCAAGGCGGCGCACGGCGGCGATGGCCGCTTCTGCCTGCTTCGTCTGGTCCCGACCCGGATCGGGGAGATCCGCGAGTACGCGGCTCGATCGTTCTTCACGAGCCCCGTCGAGGACATAGCCGTAGCCGTTCCGCATCACGACGAGCACTCCGCCGCGGAAGACAGCAGAAAGGTCCAATCCCAGGAACTCCGCAAGCTTCTGAGGCTCGCGATAGAGGTCGGAGACGGGGCCGAGGTCGGAGGCCTTCGCGACAACCGCGACCTTGATTCGGAATCCCGCCCGGTCGGCATCACGCACCGTACTGGCCAGCCGACGCACGGCCTCCGAGTCAGTCTGAGCACCGGGGGGCACGAACAAGCTCGCCTCGATGAGACGCTCGCTCACCGGATCTCCGTGCGCGGCCGTGCTGGCAGGGAGCAAGAGCCCGGTCGCACAAACGACCAGGATCACGCGGGCCCGAGCCAAGACCATCCCGCCGATCGTATTGAATGGCCCCGTGTCGACCGGAGGTCCGTCGAGCCTGCCGATCCGGCGCAACACGGTCATCCTCGCCGCCACGCTGGCGGTCAACAGCGTCGTCCTCCAGCTCGTTGCGGCCGTGTCGTCGCTGACGTTCGTCCTGGTGACGGGAGTGAAAGGCTTGCTCGGGCTCGGGCCTGCGATCTTCCTCACCGCCTCCGGACTTACGGCTGTGCCCGCGGGACGGATGATGGATCGCTTCGGCCGCATCCCGGTGATCTCGGGTGGATTCGCCCTCGGCGCCGCCGGCTGCGGGGTGACCGCACTCGCAACTCGCACGAGCTCCACTCTGC
>WNFZ01003533.1_pt1 | contig 14615 bp, 13 predicted proteins | sample 5400081 | NCBI WGS metagenome assembly WNFZ01 (sample SAMN13153365, study PRJNA577476) | soil metagenome | isolation source: 80 cm soil or saprolite under grassland replicate 1 | place: USA:California | collected 2016-06-15
TCGCGTCCTCAAAGATCTCAATTTCAAGGAATACATTGACGATCAATCGGAAGAAGGTGTGGATCGTTGGGAAAACGTTATTGAGTTGAAGCGTCTTGCAGAGGAATACGCGACCCGTTCCCTGGATGAGTTTCTGGAGAATGTTGCTCTTGTCTCTGATCAAGACACTATTAAAGAAGGCAACATTCCCACATTACTCACATTGCATGCCGCCAAGGGACTGGAGTTCGGTGCAGTCTTTCTTGTTGGTTTGGATGATGGAATTCTGCCTCACAGCCGTTCCTTCGAACAACCTGAATCCATGGAAGAGGAGCGCCGCCTCTTTTATGTGGGTATCACACGCGCAAAAGATAAACTTTATCTGATCCGCGCGATTCAACGCGGTGGACGCGGCGCAACAGAGGAAACATATCCCTCGCGCTTTTTGGATGACATCCCGGCGGATTTGTTGATAGGCAAGACGCGTACCGGACGCTCTATCCGCGGACGCGTGCCAGACACACAATGGTCGCTTTCTTCCAAGTCGCAAGCGGCTCCCGTGATGGAATCCAAATACCGCGCTGGGACGCACGTCCGCCATCAGGTTTGGGGCGAAGGCATCGTCCTCGACAGCCGTATCCAAGATGACGATGAAATCGTGGATGTGGTATTTGAATCTGTTGGCATTAAGAGACTCGCTGCAAGTCTGGCGAATTTGAAAATACTATAGTCTGCTCAGAACGCCGTCCTCGGCGTTCGGTTTAGACGTGTCATTCCACTAAAATATTTCGCCGAGGACGGTGAAAAGAGCTTGGATAATAATCATGACCTTCCCATCTTTCCACGATCCAACTCATCTCTATTTCATAACTGCATCTATCATTGATTGGAGACATCTGTTTATCACACCTGAATTCATCAACATTCCATTAAATTCATTAGCATGGATGCAACAACAGAAACGAATCTTGCTATTTGCTTTTGTCATTATGCCATCTCATCTTCATGCCATTCTCAAGCCTGAAAGCGATTCGATTGGAGAGATTGTTCAACAATTTGGTTCGTTTACAGCACATGAGATACTAAAGAAACTTAGCCAGCAAAACCAAAAAGATTTGCTTGCATCGTTCCAACAGAAGAAACGCGATAAAAGACATGAGCACAGTATTTGGCAGGACATTCAGGCAAAGAATATTTTCTCGATGGATTTCCTGCAACAGAAGATAGAATATATTCACCAAAACCCGATAGCAAAAGACTGGAAACTTGCAGTGGATAGAGCTGATTACCGATATTCAAGTGCAGGATATTATGATTATGGAAGAAAGCCAATGATTGAGATTACCGATTTAAACAAATGGCTCACCACAACTCCTTCGCTGGGGACGGCGAAGGAAGCATAACAGTTATCATATTTGCTCAAAATGTCGTCCTCGGCGTTTATTCTATGTAAACTCTTTCGCCGAGGACGGCGAAAGAAGCATAAGGAGAAATCATGCAATATCTCAATCTCGGTAAAACTGGAATGAAAGTTTCGCACTTGTGTTTGGGCATGATGAGTTATGGATCGAAGCAATGGCGTGATTGGGTTTTGGAAGAAACCGATGCCAAACCATTTATGAAACGCGCCCTGGATGCAGGCATCAACTTCTTCGACACTGCGGATGTCTATTCCGTTGGCGAAAGCGAACGCGTAACCGGCAACCTACTTAAGGATTTGGGTGTGAGGCGTGAAAATGTTATCGTTGCTACAAAAGTCAACGGCCAAATGAGCCACGATATCAACGATCGTGGTCTCTCGCGCAAACACATCCTAGACTCAATTGACAAGTCTCTGCAGCGTTTGCAGATGGATTATGTTGACTTGTATCAAATCCATCGCTGGAATTATGAAGTGCCAATCGAAGAGACTCTGGAAGCGCTAAATGACATCGTCCGCGCCGGCAAGGCACGTTACATCGGTGCATCGTCTATGTTTGCGTGGCAGTTCGCCAAAGCGTTACAAACCTCTGAGAATCGCGGTTGGACAAAGTTCGTATCTATGCAAAACCACTACAACCTCGCCTATCGCGAAGAAGAACGCGAGATGATTCCGCTTTGTATGGATCAAGGGATCGGACTGATCCCCTGGAGTCCGATGGCGCGCGGCTTCTTTGCAGGTAACCGGAAACGCGGCGGTGGCGGGGAGACGACACGCGCCAACAGCGATCCATTTGCGAACGGGTTGTATTTCCGCGACGAAGATTTCGTCGTTGCCGACTGTGTCGCACAGGTCGCAAAAGAACGCGGCGTGACCGGTTCACAAATCGCCCTGGCATGGATTTTGCACAAGCCCTACGTTCATAGTCCCATTATTGGCGCGACCAAAATGGATCACCTGGATCAAGCCATTGCCGCGCTCGACATCCAACTCTCTGACGACGAAATCAAGAAGCTGGAAGAATCCTACAAACCGCACCCCATTCTGGGACATGAGTAGAGGCGTCGCACGTAACTTGCATATTCGTTTTTAACAATAGGATACCGCTCATTCTTTATCAGAGTTTCACGCGGTAAAATACCTTTATGGATAAACAACCTCTTACTGTTGTAGTTCCCATGGCGGGCTGGGGAACACGCATGCGCCCGCATACCTATAGCAAACCAAAGCCGCTCGTCAGCGTAGCTGGGAAAACTACGCTTGAGCATCTGCTTGACATGTTCAAGACTCTGCCCGACCCTGATAACGTGGAATATGTTTTTATCGTGGGTCCCTATCTGGGCGAGTCGCAAGTGCCAAAATTCATGCAGGAGAATTATCCAAATCTCAAGACAAATTACGTTGTACAGAATGAGATGAAGGGACAATCGCACGCCATCTATTTGGCACGCGAATATCTGCATGGACCGATGATGGTCGTCTTTTCAGATTCAATTATCGAAACTGATTTTTCATCCCTGGATAAAGAGGACGCTGATTGCGTGGCATGGGTACTTCCCTTCCCGGATCCGCGGCGATTCGGCGTGGCGGAAGTTGGCCCAGATGGATGGGTGAAGCGCTTCATTGAGAAGCCATCGACAATGGAAAATAATCTTGTTGTCATCGGTTGCTATTACTTCAAGAGCGCCGAAAAATTACTCGGCGCGATTGAAGAACAAATGGAACGCAACCTGGCTCTCAAAGGGGAATTCTTCCTGACAGATACCATTTCTGTCATGATCGAACATGGCGCAAAAGTACGTACAGAGACCGGAGATAGCTGGCTCGACACGGGGACAATCGACGCAACCCTGGACACCAATAAGATATTGCTGGATAAAGGCAAAGCCAACAAAACGACAAACGAATTGAATAACGGAGTGGAAATTATTGCGCCGTCCTTTATTGATCCAAGCGCAGAAATCTCAAACTCCGTGATTGGACCGTATGCCTCCATTGGCGCGAACTGTAAGATTACAGACAGTAAGATAAAAGAGAGCATTCTTGAGTCCGGTTGTGTGATTCAATCTACGGCGCTGTGTCGCTCCTTGATTGGCAGGCAAGCAACAGTCCTGGGAAGAGGCGATGGGCACTTCATCCAATTAAATGTAGGCGATAACAGCGATATCGCTTTTGCGGAACTCGATGAGGTATGAACACGGTGGAGTGTCGCTCGGATAGCGAATACGCAGAGCGTCCGCTTTCATTGACATGGCAGGGAGTCCGGTATGAGATCGCAGAGATTGTGTCACGCTGGCGTGGTCCGGGCGAAAAGGGATTTCGAGTCAAGACAACGAATGGACAAGCCTTTGATCTAACCTATCGGGAAATTCCCGACGAATGGCAAATTCAACCTATCTAGGAGGCGCAATGCAAGAAGTGACTGATGTGCAACGTCTGTCAAAACGAGTAGCTGGACTGAAACCTTCGGGCATCCGAAAATTTTTTGATATCGCCGCGACGATGAAGGATGTGATCTCACTCGGGATTGGCGAACCAGATTTCACAACACCGAAACCGATCCTGGAGGCAGGCATTCGCTCCTTGCAAAACGGCGAAACGCATTACACATCAAATTGGGGAAAGTTGGAATTGCGTCAGGCCATCTCCGATAATCTTAAGCGTTTATATCATGTTCAATATGATCCAACCACTGAGGTCATCGCGACGGTTGGTGTTTCAGAGGCCTTATATCTGACATTCACTGCGTTGCTTGATCCTGGCGATGAGGTCATTATCCCCACGCCCTGTTTCGTTTCGTATCAGGCAGAAGTCATCATGGCGAACGGTATACCGGTTGAAGTGACCGCCCGCGAAGAAAACAATTTTATGGTTGACCCCGACGACATTCGCAAGGCAATCACGCCACGCACCAAGGTCATCTTTATTGGTTATCCATCCAACCCAACTGGCGCCGTGGCGACACGCGAAGTTTTGCTGGAGATCGCCAAGATTGCCGAAGAACATGATCTGCTTGTGGTTTCAGATGAAATCTATGATCGTTTAGTCTACGACTTTGAACACGTCTGCTTCCCCGCCTTGGATGAGAGTCTCAAACAGCGCACAGTTCTGCTGGGTGGTTTTTCAAAAGATTATGCGATGACCGGCTGGCGGATCGGTTATGCCTGCGGACCTGCGGACATTATTCAAGGACTTGTGCGCATCCATCAATACACCATCATGTCTGCGCCGACCACCGCCCAGGATGCCGCGCTCGAAGCTCTTGAAAATGGAAATTCATACGTCGAGGAAATGGTCGCGGAATATGATCGTCGACGCAGGCTTTTGGTTGCTGGACTCAATCGTCTCGGTCTGCGGACCTTTGAGCCGCGCGGCGCGTTTTACGCATTTCCCAACATCCGTGCATCCGGCATGGATGATGAGGTCTTCGCCGAGAAATTATTGCGCGAAGAACATGTCGCCGTGGTGCCCGGTAACGCCTTCGGTCCTGGCGGAGATGGATTCGTGCGCATGTGTTATGCAACGGCTTATGAAAAAATCGAAGAAGCGCTGCATCGCATGGAAAAATTTATGAATAGATATGGATGAATGTAACATGTCATTCTGAGCGAAGCGAAGAATCTCAGGTTCATGAGTAGACCCCTCGCTTACTCTCAGGGTGGCATAAAATGGAATCAAAAAATCCCCGAGACTTTCGTCCCGGGGATTTTGTATGTGTCAGTCAATTACTTGACAACGACGACGTTGCTGGCCTGAAGACCCTTAGGACCTTGTTCAACAGTGAACTCGACCTTCTGGCCTTCCTGCAGGTTCTTGAAACCCTCACCCTGAATGGCTGAGAAATGGACAAAGACGTCATCGCCGCCTTCGCGAGCGAGGAAGCCGTAGCCCTTCGTTCCATTGAACCACTTGACTGTACCATTGATACGTTCCGACATTTTTGCCTCCTTATGGCAAGAAAAAAAATATGGAGGGTACTCATTGGGTGTTGCATCGGAGCGCCTCAAAGGCGTAAAACAAAGCGGCTCACGGACGATCCGTGAGCCAACCTGGTACTTCCAAAGCAAACTACTGGTATCCTACAACCACAAGGATAACATGAGCAGGGTAGAGTGTCAATGAATACAAAGGTAGGAATCATGGCTTTCTCAAGAACGAGAAAAAGGGGTAGTGAGGAGGGCAAAAGCCTCGGAGAGATGAGCAGCAAACCAGCGTCGAGCTTGAGCGGCATTGTGGAATTTTGCTTGGCGGATCAGAGCCAACGCCAGATTATTAATCGAGGTCATCACTTTCCCCAGATGGCCAGTGGTCATGCGAGTGGCATCTTCCTTGAGGGTAACATCGCGGCGGTAATGCAAACCAGTTTCAATGCCCCAATGAGTACGACGAAGGTTCAATAATCGCAAAGGCGAGGCTGCTTTTCTGGGTAAGCTGGTGATGCCAAATTCCACTTCGCAGGAGGTGCGATAGCAGCGTCCAGAGCGCCGCCAGTGGAATTGGCGCTCTAAGCGATAGACCTGTGCCAAACCTGGCCAAGCCGAATATACATTGAGCATTTCACTGGTCGTGATCGTGCGAATTTCGATGCGGCCATGTCCCTTGTTCACTTTTTGGGCACTGAGAAAATCGGTTTGGATTTTCCCGAAGCCAGGCTTGGGATGTTCAGGCGCAAATAGAGATTGGATATTTTTATACAACTGCGGCTGGTTTTCTTTCACCGGCAAAACGTAATCCCCCTGGGATCCCACAATTTGAGCCGCCAAGCCTCGTTGGGTGTGCATGGCGTCGCCGGTGATCACTTTTTGGGCAATTTCCACCATTTGCAAAGCTTTCGGCGCCTTGGTGATCTCATTTTCCTTACGTCCCACTTCCACTTGTGACATGACTTTGGCTTGCTCGACGTCATAGACACTCAACAGATATTCGCTCCCCTCCTCATCTTTCTTACGCATACCTCGTGGCGCTTTGCCATCCAGAGCATACACCTCTCCATGTTCCCCACGGCGATTGTACTCTCCCACCAGTCTCTCAATCTCTTCTTGATACACCACCTGTGCCATGATCCGCCGAAGGGTGTGGTGGCTGGGCATCTTTGCTCGCTTCAGTTGCAATAATGGCACAAGCTCTTCCTGGTGATTCTTCGCCCAATCGGCAATGGCAAACGGCGTGTCTTCGCCACACAATTTCGCCAACACCACGATCATCAGCACCGTTTCCAAGCGATACAACTTCCCCTTTGCTTTGCGAATGTCCGTGAGCTTGGACAGCCCTTCATAGACACTGCCCACATCATACAGAACCCCGCTCGCTCCATAATCCTGCTTTACACTCGTGGTGCTACAATGCATCCCAGATCCTCCTCGGTCTTTTGTTTGTTCAGCACTCACAATTGTACCGAGCAGGATCTACTTTTTATCTTTTGTCAAGCCTTCTTGAGAAAACCATCTTATAGATTACTCAGAAACCGCACAGCGGAAGCCAACCGCATCATACTTGTCATCTTTTCCAAACCATAGGCGATATGCAGAGCGTCCATAGCCAAAGGTCCAATTCCAGGAGCCGCCGCGCATGCCGCGGTATTCGGTGATGGCAGGATCAACGCCCATAGGATTTACGAGAGGCGAAATGGCGTAGTAGTTTTGGATGGTAGCAGTGAATGGATCCACTTCAATGAAGGCATCATGTACCCATTCCCAAACGTTGCCTCCCATATCCAGCGCACCATATGGGCTGGCGCCTGCGGGGAAACTCCCAACGGGAGCGGTCAGATCATAGCCGTCGCAATGTACTGATCCGTCCTGCATCAAAGATGCGTCAAGTTGGGTCTCATCATCAAAATTGCCTTTAGAGCAATCATATTTATTCCCCCACGGGTACACACGTTTTTCATTCTTAGTGGGATCCCAAGTTGCGGCCTTTTCCCATTCCGCCTCCGTGGGCAAACGGCGGCCTGCAAAGGAACAATACGCGACCGCGTTTGTCCATGAGACGTAGACAATGGGATGATTTGAGAATTGAGGATCATTGTAGGATACGAGGTTATATGGCTCAGCGCAGCCTCCAGCATCGACACATTTCCGATACATATCATTCGTCACTTCGGTACGATCCAACCAAAAGGAATCAAGCTGGACCGTATGGGCAGGCTGCTCGTCTGTGAGTCCCGTTGCACTACCCATGATGAACTGTCCAGCTGGGACATATACCATAGTGGCGTTATCTTTAGGGGAAACTTTTGTGCTTCCGAGTCCTGCTAGCGAAGAGGCATCGGCAGGCACAATAGTTGGATTTGAAGCAGGAGAAGGAGTAACTGGCGCACAGCTAGCAATAAGAATTAGCGTCATCGATAAAACGATCAGTACGGCCGGGACGGTTTTGAGAAAAGAATTTGGAAAGTTTTTACGAGTAAACATGGTTTCTCCTCTCCATAAAAAGACGATAAGGCTTATCTAATTTTTAGCTATTATAAATCTATCTCGTTTAATAACGTTTTGATCGGACATTCCCTAAAAACTCCTTATTCACAAGATCCGATTTCGCGTTATAATGCCGCCACTATGATACGTTTCGAACGAAACAACAACAGCTTTTTGTGCATTGGTCAGCGTGGATTTATCTACGAGGGACTCTCTGTAAACGCGCCTGTTGCCCGAAGATAGTTCGTCTTGTTCTGTCACTCCCCGCCGCAGGCCGAAGGTCCTGCGGCGTTTTTATTTAAAGTTGTAATATTGGAGTACATATGATTTCAATCACAGTTTCAAATGCCACCCTCATCCTTGGCGCTCACACGATTTTCCGTGACTTGAATTGGGAGGTCCAGCACGACCAGAAGATCGGTCTGATTGGTCCGAATGGCGCGGGAAAATCGTCGCTGCTTAAATTGATCACAGGGGAACATTCTCCTGAAAAAGGAGGCACAGTCATCAAAGCCAAAGGGGTGACGCTTGGCTACCTTCCCCAACATCCGGAGTTTGACCCGCAACGAACGGCGATCTCGCTCGCGCTGGAGGGAAATCTACGTGTGATGGAAATCGATGCTGAATTACAGCGTATCGAATACAAGCTCGGTGATCCCGATGTGTATAACAATCCAAAAGCGTTGGAGCGCACACTGGATGCGCAACATAAATTACTGGAGGAATTCAAGTCATTGGGCGGCTTAAACTATGAGTCGCGCGTCCATGAATTGCTGCTCGGACTTGGGTTACCTGAGTCGGATTTTGAGAAACCGATCAGCGCGTTGAGCGGCGGGCAGAAAAAGCTTATTGGGCTGGCGCGCTTGCTATTAGCGCGCCCATCTGTATTATTGCTGGATGAACCGGATAATCACCTCGATATGCCTGGCAAAGCGTTTCTGGAAAAACTGATCGTTGAGTATCCGGGTGCAGTAGTGATTATCTCGCATGATCGTTATTTGCTCGATGCCAGTGTGACTCACATTGCAGAAATCGAAGATGGAAAGATTACAACGTTCATCGGAAACTACACCGAATATATTATCGATAAGGAAGAACGATTAGCGCGGCAAGAAGAATTGTATCAAATTCAGCAAAGAGAAATTGGTCGTCTTGAGATGGCGCTGAAACGCTATAAAACATGGGTCATCTTGAACGATAAATTTGCGTCCCGTGTACATGCCATGGAGGCGCGCATTGAACGAATCGAAAAGATTGATCGTCCGGTTTTGGAACGTCGCACAATGGATCTGGAATTGAATGGCTGGCGCGGCTCAAATCAAGTGCTTGAGTTTGTGGATGTCAATAAATCGTTCTCCCATCGTAACGTGCTGGACAGCATCAATTTCTTGATTCGGCATGGGGAACGCGTGGGGTTGATCGGCGCGAACGGCGCGGGAAAATCTGTGCTATTGCGATTGGTATTGGGACGTGAACAACCAACCCATGGCGACATCAAAATCGGACCGAGCGTGAAAGTTGGTTACTATGCGCAAGAGCATGAGACTTTGGATTTCAATCAGACAGTTATCGACGCAGTTCGGCTGGCTGGCAATATGAGTGAGGGACGGGCTGTCTCTTTGCTGACCCGCTACCTGTTCACATACCAACAGGCGACTCAGCGCGTTGGGTCGCTTTCGGGTGGCGAGCGGAGTCGGCTGCAGTTAGCGTTGCTCGTCTTATCGGGAGCAAACTTCCTGTTGCTCGACGAGCCGACAAATAATCTTGATATTGCCTCGGCTGAAGTCCTGGAAAACGCCTTGAACGATTTCAACGGGACAGTGCTCGTCATTTCGCATGACCGCTATTTTCTAGATCAAACCGTGAACCGAATCTTTTCATTGGAAGATGGGACGATTGCGGAATATATCGGCGGATATAGCGACTATGCGGCGAAGGCTGGAGTCGTCTTCAATGGACAGAAAACAGGCTGAGACTTGGAAAGACGCGGCGCGCCGAATACGATTCCGCTCGAAAACGGATAAAGTTGACGAGTGGTATACGTTCTAAACGGTCGCGCCGCTATCCAAATAGCAGCCTTTGTTCAATGGTATAATCTGCGCCGGTATGCTTCAAGAACCTACATCTCAAAAATCGCAAATCTGTCCGACCTGCGGAACGCGTTTAAGTGAAAATGCCACACGTTGTCTAGTTTGTGGCACGGAACTAACCGCCAAAGCCGCGACGAAATCGAAAAAAGCCGAATCGGGAATGGGCGCCAGCCGCATGCCTGAGATCACTCTCAGCCTGCCTATGGCGCTCGGCGCGCTGGTTGCTGTCTTGTTGATCGGCGCATTAGTCGTATATTTAATCCTCAGCTCAGGAGTCAGCGGTACAACTTTGACGCCACCCACAGAAGCTGGTACGCCGACAGGAACAGTGACTATTACTCCCACCCCAACGGAAACTTTAGCACCCACCGACATTCCAACCTTTACGCCACAGCCGCCGCTAGATTACACGGTGCGCAGCGGCGATACTTGCGGCGGTCTCGCGGCGGCATTTAGTGTCTCGGTGCAAAGCATTGTCATTCAGAATCAGCTACCAGCCTCTTGCATCATTTCGGTTGGGCAGGTTTTGAAAATTCCATATCCAACTGCGACACCTGCTCCGCCACCGACAGACATTCCAAACCAAGCAACGCAGACCGCGCAGGCTTGTGAAAAGGTTACCTATACGGTACAGGCAAACGATACACTAGGGAGCATATCTGCCAGTTACAACGTGCCCCAGGATGCGATCAAGTTCTACAACGGGCTCTCCTCCGATAACGTCTTTCTGGGGACAACAATCGTCATTCCGTTGTGCGAACGGTTTGCTACACCGGGACCGACTCCCACAGCGACGTTACCAGCTCCCTACGCAGCTCCAAGCCTGCTTCTCCCCGCGAGCGGCGCTTCCTTCACTCTGGCAAACGATGTCGTGACCTTGCAATGGGCCTCCATAGGCACCTTGCGTGAGAATGAAGCGTATCAAGTTACTGTTGAAGATAAAACCGCATCGAATACTTTGGGACAAACAAAACGTAAGGTGGAATACGTTACAGACACCAAATTCATCGTTCCGACCTCCATGCGTCCAAATGATAACCAGGGCCATGTTTTCGTGTGGTGGGTCACCACGGTTCGACAGAATGGTGTAGATGAGCAGGGACAACCTGCCTACACTTCGGCGGGTGCAAACAGCGACCAGTGGATCTTTGGATGGACAGGCGTGGCTGTGGCAAGCACACCTAGCCCCTAATACACAAGAAACGAGGAATCAATCCCCACCAAATTGGTGGGGATTTTCTTTTCCAAAAACCTTGACAAAACCAATAAACTAATTAAAATATTTACATTATTCAATTTTTTGAATAATTCAATAAACGGAGAGAAACATGTCCCCTTTTGCTATAAATTTAGAAAAAATTCGAACGGAAACATCACTTGTCAGGCTGGAGCCTGCCTTGAACGCGTTTGGAAGCATGTTGCTGATATCCAATTCGGAAGATGAACCAGGAATCCATGAATGGGTTACCAAGACTCAAACTCAAATGTCTGCAGAAGAAAGAGCAAGAAACAAATTAGTATTTATTGGTTTGCATTACACCGTCTTGCCACGCAGAGCAGGTATCTCTTTCGAGACGTACCTAGATGACCTGGAGTCCACGCCACCTTCTGAATTTCGTGAGCGTCTGCTCAATGCCTACGCAGGAATCTGCCTGACGGGAGGCGATCAAAAAGATATAAGCGGAAAGGTGGATTGGGATGAGGTGCTTTCGTCTGCTAAAAATTATGTAGAATTCCTACGCTCTCGTTTTGGAGATGAATTGACCGATGCCGAAATGGAAGCGCGCGCCTATCAATATGTAATCGACCCTGCCGCGCTGAAGCAACTGGTAACAGGTCACATCCGCTGGTTTTGGAAGAACTACATGCAAGCCGAATGGAACCGTGTCCGACCCATGCTTGAGGAATCAGCAAAGGCATTCAACCAAGTGGACTTGAGCGGCAAGACACGTTTAGAGATCATCGAATATGTGACCGGAAAACAGATCCTCGAATCAAAATGGGGAAATGAACTCCTTAATGCAAAAGAATTGATTTTTATACCGAGTGCACATTTCGGTCCGTATATGCGTGCTACAAAAATCGGTGACAATTTTTATATTTACTTTGGTGCGCACCTGCCCGAAGGATCAGAGGTTCGCGTCCCGGAATTGGACCGCGCCGAAATCGTCTCCAGGATTTCAGCACTCGCTGATGATACCCGCTTACAAATTTTGCAGATGATTGCCGAACAAGGCGAGATGCGTTCTCAGGAAATCATGGAAGCGATCAACTTGAGTCAACCGAGCGTATCGCGTTACCTATCTCAACTTACCGCCGCCGGATATTTACAAGAAAGGAGAGCAAACGGAGCCAAGGTTTATATTCTCAACGAAGATCGAATTGAAAAAACGCTTAAGGCGGTCAGTGCCTTTTTATTGGGTCGTTCCTGATTGGTAACAGTAAAGGAGTTTGTGATGAATCACTGGCAAAACGAGTTTATGGCAGAATATCGTCGGCAAGAGATTTTGGATGAGGCCGAGCAAATCCGTTTGGAGAGAGCAGGAATCCAAATTCAGCCGCGCGTGTACCAGCCGCGTTTCTTCGAACGAACGATGTTCAATTTTGCCAACTGGATGATTTTTACAGGCAAGCAATTGCGCAAGCGTTATGAGATCCCCGTGGTCAAGTGCAACCATCCATCCACGGAGAGCTACGCACATTGATCAGTGCAAAAATAGAAAACTCTCTCTGGATCTGGCTAGGTTTGCGGAATGAGACTCTATATTTAAATAAGCAGTTCAAACAGTGAGCGAGTTTGGAGGCGAATGAACAGTTTACTGGACAGAACCAGAAAAGTATATAACGAATACCCGCGTGCATTCTGGACCTACAACATTATCATCTTCATCGATCGACTCGGTGGATTCATGCTCTATCCATTCTTCGCGCTGTACCTCACGCAAAAGTTTGATATTGGCATGTCCACCGTAGGAATCGTGTTTGCGGTCTTTTCCGTCTCTGGATTTATCGGGAGTGCCCTGGGTGGCGCGTTGACCGACCGCATGGGACGGAAAGGCGTGATCATCGTCAGCTTGATCCTATCTTCGTTGAGTGCGCTCGGAATGGGATTTGCTCCAACGCTGGCAATATTTATAGCAGTCTCTGTCATTGTGGGCACACTCGCCAATATCGGCGGACCCGCCCACGAAGCAGTTGTCGCAGATCTTCTGCCGCCTGAGAAACGAGCCGAAGGCTACGGAATCATACGCGTGATTTTCAACACAGCGGTCATCATCGCTCCGGCGCTGGCAGGTTTACTCATCGCGCGTTCCTATATTCTGCTCTTTATCGTGGACGCGGTCATCAGCTTGATCTCTGCCGGAATCGTTCTCTTTGTCCTACCGGAAACAAAACCACAAGCGCATCCGCTTGCCAAACCCGAAACCATGAAGCAAACCTTTGCAGGTTATGGGCGGGTCTTCAAGGATGTTCCGTTCGTTGCTTTCATCGGCGTGACCATCATGATGACACTCGTCTATATGAACATGAACTCCACGCTCGGTGTGTTCCTACGCGACCAACACGGATTGCCAGAAGTTGGCTATGGCTCACTGATTAGCATCAACGCCGTTATTGTGGTCATCCTTCAATTCTGGTTCACACGGCGGCTGGAAAAGTACAAACCCATGTTGATGATGGCGGCAGGCTCGCTTCTCTATGCAATCGGATTTGCCATGTATGGCGTGATTTCCACGTATGCATATTTCATTGTGGCAATGGTTATTATCACCATCGGCGAAATGATCGTCTCGCCATTCCAGCAAGCGCTCGTTGCCAGCTTTGCACCAGAAGATATGCGCGGACGTTATATGGCAGTCTCAGGTCTCTCGTGGGGTATCGCTTTTGCAATCGGTCCATATTTTGCAGGTCTGATTCTTGACAGTGCACATCCCAATCTACTTTGGGCATTTTGTGGATTCATCGGAGTGCTGGCAAGCATTGGCTTCACGGTGCTCAATCGGATTCATCAATCAGACGATCGAGTTCCGGAGCCAGCCGCCGCGGATTAAATAAAACCTCGTGAAGGCACATCCGAAGGATGTAAACCTTCGCAAAATGGTCATCTCCTCACTTCTGGGACAGGTCCTACGCAGGCCTGTCCCAAACTTTTTACGAAGTCCCGCGCAATAATTTAACACCCAACCTGATTTATGATCTGCATTGTTGAAATAAGTGAACAATCTGTAAAACAAGCGGGAAGCACTCCTTTCGCAGCTGACAATCGATCCCATCTCGACAAGCATCCTCTCCCCCAGTACAATCCTCGCATCACAAAACACCTGGAGAATTTATGGACATTCGATCCTATAACCGTGACGCATGGAATCGTGAAGTGCAAGGCGGCAACAATCGCTGGTCACAACCCGTTGATTCAGAGATCATCGCAAAAGCAAGAGGCGGTGAATTTTCAATATTGCTGACAGAAAACATTCCTGTCCCCTATCGCTGGTTTCCTCCACTCCAGGCCGCAGATATATTATGTCTCGCCTCTGGCGGCGGTCAGCAGGGACCAGTTCTTGCCGCGGCGGGAGCACGCGTCACCGTATTTGACAATTCTCCCGCTCAATTGAAACAGGATCAACTGGTCGCCGAGAGAGAATCGCTTCCCCTCCGCATGGTCGAAGGCGATGCTGCGAATCTATCCGTGTTCGAAGATGAGTCCTTTGA
>WNFZ01007151.1_pt1 | contig 14615 bp, 16 predicted proteins | sample 5400081 | NCBI WGS metagenome assembly WNFZ01 (sample SAMN13153365, study PRJNA577476) | soil metagenome | isolation source: 80 cm soil or saprolite under grassland replicate 1 | place: USA:California | collected 2016-06-15
GAGCGTGTCATCAAGGATTTCGTCCACCGCAGAAGCAGCGAGAGCGTTCGCGTCAATCGCCGACGCAGCAAACGAACTCGCACCAATGGCGGACGCGCCAAGTAGACCAAGCGTGGTTGCTGCGAGATTGACCGTTGATCCTGGCGTTCCAACGTTTGCCCAATCGATGCCTGCCTCGCCGCCAACCGAGACGTCCAGCGTTCGGCCGGCCACAGTCGGCTGCAATGGCGCTTCTCCTGCTGCATAGCTTGCTATCTCCACTCGAGGCCACCCACCGCTGACAATGGCCGCGACAGCCGTTCCAGCCCATGAGCTGACATCGACGCTGCCAGCAACACCACCTGGTGCCCCCGGCATCGCGCTGACGGGACTACCGGCCCAAGTGACTACATTGATGCTGGGGGCCCCCGCGGTGACGATGCCAGCAACAGAGCCGTGGTTCCAGTACAGCACATCGGCAGGTATCGTCGATGCACTACCGAGAGAAGCCGGAACGGCGCCTTTCCACTGGCCAACATTGGCGCTGATAAGGACGTTTGCAGCCGAGACGTGATCAATCATCATCACATCGGCTCTAACGTTGCCGGCATTCAGCGTGTTGGGCGTCGCCCCTAACCAGGTCAGCACATTGACGTCAGCAGCGGCGCCACCAGGTGCTTCCATCCAGGAAGTCATCAGGAAGCCGAATTCATCTCCGGCCGATACCTCGAATGGCATTGCCGCGAACGAGACGACGTTCCCCGCTTGTCCGGTAATGCGTCGCATGACCCCCTGACAAGTGCCACTCGTCATCAGAATGATCGAGCCTTTGTAGAAGTCGGTGCTGTTGGGCGTGACGGAAACAGCGGATACCTGAGTCCTCGAACTACCAACCCCAGCTGATCCGGTCAGCCACAGAGTAATCTTCTTGTATGTATCAAACCCGATAGCAGCATTGTTCACTACGCCAGCCGACATCGTGGCCGTATGCGATTGGACGAGAGTGCCGGATAGCGCCGATGGCACAGCGCCGCGCCACTGTGCGACATTCGCCGACACCAGAACGCCGGCTCCCACCGAGCCGACGTTGGCGCTGACTAGCAGCGTCGTCGCCAACGTGGCCTGACGTATCGCAGCATCTGCGAAAGATGTGGCAGTGATGGCTCCGGAACCGATATTCACAACGCTTGTGACCGCTGGCAGCTGTGCACCTGCGGCGAACGAACCGACATTGGCACTGACCAACAACGTCGTGGCCAGCGTCGCTTGACGAACCGCGGCATCGGCAAAAGACGTGGCAGTGATAGCCCCAGAACCGATATTGACCACGCTTGTTACAGCGGGCAGCTGCACGCCAGCGGTGAACGAACCAACATTGGCGCTGACCAGCACATTCGTATTGACCGAGACAACGTTCGCATTGAGCGCGCCTTGGGCGCTGCTGTGATTGATGTAAATCAAATCGACGGGGATTGCGCCGGCAGTCGTTGGTGCGGTTACCGGAGTCCCCGCCCATGTCACGACATTGATGCTTGGCCCTCCAGCCGTGACGATACCGGTTACCGAACCATGATTCCAGTAAAGCACATCGACTGGAATTGTTCCCGCAGTTCCGATTGCGGCAACGGCCTTGCCACCCCATGAGCTTACGTCGACGCTGCCGGCCACCGCGCCCGGCGCACCGGGCATGGCGCTAACCGGACTGCCGGCCCAGCTGACGACGTTGATGCTCGGCGCACCGGCGGTGACGATGCCGGCAACGCTGCCATGATTCCAATAGATGACATCAGCAGGAATAGTTGCGGCGCTGCCGAGAGCGGCCGGAGCAGCACTCAGCCACTGCATTACATTAACTTGAGGAATTCCAGCGTTACCGGCAGAGTTCGTATGATTGAAATAGAGCACATCAGCCGGAATGGTTCCGGCGGTTGTAATTGATGCCACACTGGTGTGATTCCACATCACCACATCAGCACGGACCGACTCCGTTCCGAAGTACGTATCGTATGTTTTGGCGTTGATTACCTCGAATACGTGCCAAACGGGCAATACGGTAACAGCAGCACACGCGTATGTAGTCCAATATAATTGACCAACTGTATCTACGTCAGCTGCCGTTAAAGCTATTTCATAAAACCATCCACCACCATCCTCATTAGCAAAGAATGATCCTGTTGGCGTCCAATTGGCGCCGGCCTTCTTTATGCGATTGTCGCCAGATACGACCACATGGCTCCCTTGATTGCCAATGCCGACAACTGCGGTGCGCGGATTATTATCCGATACAAAAGGGCCAACCGCCGCACAAACAGCCGTGCTCTGACGTAACCATACAACCATAACTATCGCATTCTATGCTGTCGATCCATGTGCATGTAGAAGTGGAGTTTCGATCCAGCACCAGCAACCGCCGCAGTTGCATCGAACTGCATGACGATTATGCGCTGATACGCCATATCCAGACCACTACCTGTAGCAGAAAGACGTCCCTGATATTTAAGCTCGTGTTGACCCTGGCTGGCAGTGGTTATAACCATGAGAGCATTGGGGTGCCAATTCCAAATAGCATCGGCGGCGCTACCCTGATCCCATATCGTCGTTTCTCCAGCCGTCACAGTGTCCATTACAAAAAAAACAGATTGGGATGAACCACCGGCGGCGTTCGTCTTTCTGCCTCTCGACGCAGCCAGAACGCCGTATTTAAGGCCACCCTTCATAGCGAACGAAGTCGTCAACGCCGTCACAAATGATGCAGCAGAGATACTCGCGGTAACATCGGACGCCGCAATTGTGATGGCATTAAAAGCATCGGCACGCAATGCAGCAATGCGCGCCCAATTGGCATTAGCTGAAACAAGCGCCGCACACGTGGCGAACTGATATTCCAATGTGGTGGAACCAGCCCCACAATTAATAAGATCAACGATTGGGAAACATGAGCTGGGGCTGGTGAATCCTCCCGAAGAATACATCCCGAGATAGCCGGCCGGGCCAACTCCCGCACTTCCCTGATGCAACAGTCTGGCACCTCGACATTTCTGGCCTCCCTGCTGTATGGCGAGGCCACCGACTCCCATGACCAGGTAATTGCCTTGCGTGGCCGGCGTAAATGTCGCAGAGCATGCGGTTATCCAGTTAGCAAGGCCAGCATGCAACGTTTCGGTCGTACCATAGGCATCGGCGGCGGTAGCTTTGATGGCCCATAGCCTGAGATTGCGCACCTCACTCATCTTGGTATTGGCACTGACATGCAGGCGGAAATTTACATGGCGAGTTCCAGCAGAATTCTCCGTTAGGATGCGCCGAAATCCGAATTGGCCCTCAACATCGCTCGCCGTAACTGGCGCGAACATAAAATCGCAGACTGTCGCCGTTGCCGCCGCTTCCTGATAGACGATTTGTGCGAACACATTGTTTTGCAGTTCGGTGGCGCGCACCGACCAGCTTCCCCCTATGAAATAGGCGGCACTTGCCGTATTAACGAAAGTGAGAGCAGTTACGTCAGTGCGAACGTTGCTACTAACGTTGGCAGTGCCTAACGACTCGGTAAAAAATACCTGACGCGACGGCACATCAGACCTTCTTGAGCCGAGGGTTCTTGCGCTTGGCGGCAGCCGATGCGCCGCGCGAGCTAGCCGCGAGAATGGCGTTCGCGCGCTCTTTGCTGACGCCTTCCTTGGCCGCGATCCTCGATGCTACGGCTTTGAATCCGGGGTGCTTTTTTGCCATTTGTCCCATGCCCACCTAATCACGCTGGCCAACGAGGCGACGATGAAGCCCTTGGCGAAAATGTAGATCATCTCTTCATGCGTCACGGAATTTTACCTGAGAAAGGATGATGCTGTGTCGCAGAATGTAACGCTCTTCTCTAGTGAGAAATGACGGAAACCCGCGACCAACCATCATGCAGCCAGCTGGCGTGTGCGCCAGGAAACGCCCGCACAATCTCACCAGCAGGCGCCTCATTTTGTAAACCGCTTCAGGGATGCTTTCGTCCGTCATCATGGCGCACCTGCTTCGGCTAACACCAGACCAACACCTGGCGATGCCACACGGCCGGCGATCTTCGCCGTAAGAGCGGCCGCGCCAGCCCCAGATGGCCGCTTTAGAACGGCCGCAGCCGACGCCCTTCTAAGCAGTGGGCTGGCATATGGCACTGCTGCGAGAGCCTCGGCAGCCGGCAAAGCAAGAGTCGCCGGGTGACCTAGTAGGGGACCCAAAAGCACCGCAACGTTACCAGCTTGCATCATCCGCCCGGGCGTGCCGCTATCGGGATATTTCTTGCCGAGCACCTTCATCGCCTGCCGCGACAAATCCTGCATCAATGCTTGGCCGCCGGCATATTGGCCGAGTCCCTTTGTCTGGCCACCCCTGGCAATAGCATGTGATCTGACTGCCGCATTCAGCTGCTCTGGACTGAAGACACCTTCGCGGGACCCCTGCGAACCGGCAGCACGGCGGATAACATCATAATTTGCCCACCCTTCGTTGATGGCGCGCAGCCGAGACGCATATGCTGGATTCTGCTCAGCCAAGCTGTTGCGTGCAGCGTCCAGCACATTGGAAATGTGCTCGCCGAGAGAGCGCATATCTGGGTCAGGCGCACGACCGTATTGGGTGGCAAAGTGATTGAGATATTCTTCGGCTTCCTTGAAGTTGTCCTTTGTGCGGGCTCGATCCAGGATTTCGCCGAGCCGGTTCATTTCCTTCTCTGGCAGATATTGCGCCGCTTTCTCGACAATAGGCGCGACATCGGAAGCAAGTGTGTTGGGAGCGATGGTCAGCTTCGGCGCAAGCTCATCGAAGGCGCGGCTCAAGTGCTGACGCACTTCCTCGACCCCTTCGTGCCCAATTTCGCCGCTGGCCTTCTGGCCGATCGGCAGTAGCGCGCGATTGTAGGCCGCCACATTCATCGTCTGAATGGCGCGATCGCGAGTACGCACGATGGCACCGCCAAGAAACGGCACGCTGGTAAGCTTCTCTTCGGCCAACGCTGTTTTTGGCCCAATTGCTTGGCCCAATGATGGTGTTACCCCTTCGCTGACCAGCTCTTTCGCCGCCGGATTTACGGCACCACTGAGTAGTTTGCCGGCAACTTGACCGACCACACCACCAGCAGCACCGATGCCGGCCTGCACCATCTTGGATTGCCAATAATGATCCTCATCATCGGTTTCCGGTGATGCCGCCCCGGCGATCGCGCCGGCAGCAATACCACCGGCAAGGCCGGAACCGCCAGCAATGGCAATCGGCAATGTCGCGGCTATCTCGCCCGCCATCTTGGCGATATCGAAACCCTCCGGCTTGCGCGCCTCGTACTCGATTTTCCGCTGCTTGATATTCTCCTCGATCTTGCCAAGCGGCCGCGCCATGACGCCGCGCGCTTCTTGTGGCAACGCCCGCGCTGCCATCTTCGACAAGCCGTAGGCGATATTACCGGCGCCATGCATAAAGCTCTCACCGCTACTAATGGTGCCTTTCTGCTTGCCACTCCAGTATGAAGCAGCAGCCGAATGCATCTCCTCTTCCGGCATGTCATCCGGAAAATCGACGCGTTCGCCGTTGGGGAACTCGACTAGCGGCATCTCAGTAGCATGTCACTGTGCCATAGCCGGCCGTGTAGCAGGTCGTCTGCTGGCGCACCGGCGGCATGTAGGACAACGGATTTGGCATTGGCAGGCTGTACATCTGATTCCAGATCGCATCGGAACGCGCATTCTCGCGCTGCTTGTACTCCATGCATAACCAGAACCCATTTTCGGTGCTCGCCAAGGCGCGGCAATCATTGATGTCATCGGCGCTGGCCGGCCCGCAGCCGAGCAGCAGCAACACGCCCATGATCGCTACCACCACAATCAAGCCGATGTCGAAAGCTGTGTATCTCACTCAACTCTCCCAGTTACAGGATTGAACTTGCGAACCTTAGCAGGTTCACCAGCACCTGTCACGGGAGATTTTGCCGGATTGGCAAAACTAGGACTTGGAGACGGCCCAAATGCGGCTGGTGGTGAGTTGGCCGGAGGAGTAGGGTAATAGCCCGATGGCGGTGCCGATGGCCGCTGCGCACGCGCCTGCATGCCCTGATACGCTTGCGAACCCGGCTGCAGCACCATGCCCATCAACGATAGATTGCCATTCAGGAAATCGCGCAACCGGCTCAGTTTGTCGCGGACCTGCGCCTCGCTGTCGCCAATGCCCGGCGCAAACATCTGATTTGCATTCTTGAGCTCCTGTTCGTTGAGTGCCGCGCCGGTGGTGGCCCGAACATAGGGGTCCATCGCCTGCAGAATGCGCTGATTGACGAGCGCACCCTCCGGCACGGCAATGCCGGGAGCACCATGGTGGGCAGCCGTGGCACCGGCGAGCACACCACGGTCTAGCTGGCCATTGGGAAATACCTGCTGTTCGATCTGATCGACGATCTCGGCACCCTGACGGGTCCCCTGTATTCGGCCTGCTTCGGCCATACCGAGCGGCTTGGTCTTGACCGCTTGTGGCGCGCCAGCGAGGGGAGCGGCATATGGGGCGCCACCCTTCGGCTTGATGCCGGCCATATAGCTGGTAGTCGTCGTCAACTCGCCGGTGTCGGGATTGCGCTCCTGTGTTTGGATCGGCAGGATTTGCGGCGCGAAGAATCCCCCACCACCACCTCCTCCACCGCCGGCGGTAGCGATATGCCTTGCTTCAGCCTGCTGGCGAATAACGCGCGGGTCTTCGGGACCACCGGGCTCGGCCATCAGATTGCCCGCCTCGTCCCGAATAAAGCCGCTGGGAGTGCCTTGTGGCTTCTGCTTGGCCTTCAGCCCACCGGCCTTGACGAGTGCCTGTAGGGCCATCTGACGGCCCGCAGCCTCGTTCGGCAAACCCTGGCTGACGTCTTCCTTCATCAGCCCCTCGAGCCAGTGATTGGCCTGCTCGGGGTCCATACCCGGCGCGATATCGGAGAATGTCTTGTAGACGGCGCCGACCGCCGCATTGCCTTGCGCCGCAGCTTGCTTCATTACGTCGAACGCCAATCGACCTTGCTCGGTGGCGATGCGCTGACGCTGTAGGTCGTGCTGCTGCGTGTCCTGCAGCAGCGCCAGCAGCTGCGCGCGCTCCTTGACCGCCGACATGCGCTGCGCCTTGAGAATGGTCGAGGGCAGCATCTCGGGACCGGTCTGCTGGCCGCGCATGATCGCCAGCGGATTGATGACCGGCATCGTCCGGATGGCCCGGAAAATCTCATCGGGCGAAGGCGTATCATGAATAAGGCCAGCGGTTATCGTGTCGAAGATACGCGAGGTGGCAACCTCGGACGGCATCGGTGGGCCGTTCTGCTGATCCTCTGCAGATAAGTTCTGTTCAAACCCGTCTTGAGGCACTCAACTGATCCTTGCGCTGCCGCTCGAGTTCCTTACGCCACCAGTCCGCCCAGCGATGCTCGTCCCAGCTCTCGGCGTGCTTCATCACGGCATCAATGCGCTTCTCGGCTTTATCCTTCCAGCTCATCTCATCCATGAGAATTGTGGCTGCGCGGCCGGCCGTAGTCCCGAAAACTCGGCCCATGGCGCCTGATTGACATAGCTGGACATTTGTCCGCTCGGCGCGAACATGTTGCGAAGCTGCTGGCCACCGCCCATGCTCTCGCCGGCGAGGCCGAGGATATCGAAGCTGCGCTGGTACTTCATCTGATTGGCTACACTCTCAGCGGTGGCCATCTGCGCATATTGGCTGGCACCCCCGGCCGCCTGGCCATAGCCCTGGGCAACGCCGAGCATCCCCTGGCCGGTCGCCATGAGACGCTGCTGAGCGAGCCCGCCCGCCTGCTCACTAGCCTGTTGAAATAGCTTGCCCATCGCGAGATTGCGTGCTTCGTCTTCGCGCTCTGGCCGAACGCCGGCATACACCCCGCGTGCGCGGGCCTTGCGCGCCATGAGCTGACTACCCATCACACCTTCGGAAATTGCACGACGCAGGCGACTCTCTTCCATCGCTGCCGATTGCCGAAACAGCGGATTCGTGACATCTCCGGCCGCCTGGAAATAGCGCTGCGCAGCACTCGCGGCATTTACCTGCGCCTGCAGAGTGCGCTGAATGCGACCCATGCCCTGCGTACCGCCACCAGCGAACATGCTGCCGATCGAACCGGCAGCCGACATGCCCATAAGTGCTGCGGCAAAGGGAAATGGCATCACATTATCTCAGTGTTAGTATCTTGCTGATTTTCAGCATCCACTTGGCGATTTCGGTGTCCTGAGCACAACTGAAATTGCCATTTCCACGCGCGACATCCTCGATCTTGTCCATAGCCACAGGCATCGGCAAGTCGCCGGTCTCTTCATCTGTCGTAAAGACGGCAAAATCGAATTTCATTAGTGTTGCTCCGCCCAAACATGCCATGATGCCGTGATAACGGCGTCAGTTATGGTCGATTCATACCACGTTCCCCACGGATCGATCGGGGAAAACTCTATCTTCGATAGCGGACGTTCAGTCAGCTCCCCAGTCTCTAATCTGCCGAATAAGTCGACCTGTCTCACCGGATGCCACCCCGGTTGATGAACAACGTGAACCGCGACACGATGTCCGGTCCCAGCTGGTCGCTGGTCGTGATCGTCAACCGCATTTCCTTGCCGCGCCACCGTAACGGAAACTTCTTGTCGAAGATAGCGGGACCATCCGCTGTTACGGTTACCGTGTCCTGACTCTCTACCTGGAATGGCGCCTCGGCGGTTATCGTGTAGACGATCGACGCGCCAACATGGAACGCTGGCTGAATATAGTGCCCCTGCTTTACCTGCAATGATCGGCGCGGCTCGTCTAGCGTCAGCCAGCCTGACTGATATTCGGTCGTGTAGGTCGTGCCATCATCGTCATAAGTACCAGCATCGAATTGGTAGACCTGCCCGCCGGCACCGGCACAAATCAACGAACCATCCTGCCTCGTCAGAAACGCCTTTTGCTGGGCGAACTTGCCATCGAACAGACTCCAGCTGCCGCGAGTCGGTTGCGGCGAGAATGCTGCCTGCGGGCCAGCTCCCATGAGGGCCGTACCGAAATATGGCGTGTAGTTGTAGACGAAAAGCTGTGTGCCGATCTTGAAACAAACCCACGAACGCTTTGGATAATGGAACACCATGATATCCGATTCGTTGGTCGTGGCAATAAGCGTGCGCAATGTATTCTTGAGAGCTTCCGACAAGTTCTCTTGGCCGAGTCCGCTGCCGCCGCTCTGCGGTAGGTATGAGAAGCTCTGCACACCGTCATCAGAGATGATTACGACGTCGTTGCCGATGGTCGCCAAACCTTGCGGCGAGCGCGCACCCTGCGGAAACATACCGGCCGGGCTGAAATCCTTGCTGCCGGTAGCGTCATCAACGATTGGATCGGTGCCCTCGAACAGCAACGTGAAGCTGTTGCCGCACATCACCAAAAACCGCTGATATGAGGCCATCGTCTTGATGATGTCTCCGGTCGGCTGCTGTGAGCCGAAGCTGAACGTGATGCTGTCCAGAGTGCCGGCCGAAGTCGTCATATCCGTAGGATCATCGGGACCGCTTATGCGGACGAGATGACGATCGCGACTGTCTATGAAAAACAACCTGCCATAATGTACATGCGCACGCTTAGCAATCGGCATAGCCGACTTATGGAACGTCAGACTATCTCCGGGTATCTGCCCGGCAATACCGCCAACGCCAAGCGATCCGCTTGAAATGGCAGTTACAATCGTAGGAAGATTACGTGTCGTATTATAGATGAAATCTCCGACACGGATATTGGTAGCTGGCCAATTGGTCATGCCGGACACGGTAATGGTATTGACACCGCTACCTGGGCCGGCAATGGCCACATTGTCATCTTCGCCACCACCATCCTGCGGAATGATATTCAGCTCGACATAATCGAGGATTTGATAGTGATTTCCAGGCCCTTGACCACCTATTGACGTGTGCGTCGCGGTCGCAGAACCTACCGCCGTGATCATCGCAAGGCCGGGCACTGTCAGATTGAAAACAACATCGTTGATGGTCACGCCTCGATAATCGGATCGAGCGTAGTGAAGATGGTGCCGTCCTTGGTGTACAGGTTCCGGCTTGTTCCGTTCACGAAAATCAGCCGGTCGACCATCTGCACGGCTTGATACGTGACATCTCGAAAACCGCTATCGAGCGCCGTTACCCATGCTGATGTTGTTGCCTCATAACGGTAAATCCTCCCATCGCCACCTGCGAGCAGCGTTGTATCACCGGTGCGGCTGTTTACCAGTTCATGCAGAGATGTGACGTTCGGTGCACCAGGCAGCGCTGGACTGTGTTTTACGAGACCCTGGCGCTTTTCGCTACCACCAGCTGCATTAATAAAACGGTTCTTAAACCGTAATGCGTAGTCCGGGGGTAGGGCAGTCTCTATTGGGTATGTTGCCTGGAGAAGCGCCACGGCATGCTACTTATAGCCGCGCTTCGGCGGCAGATGCGGCTTGGCGCTCTTGGCCAGCATGCGGCCGCCTTTGTCAGCGTTGTTGAATTCTTTGCTCACGTTCGATGGCGGGCAGCTCGGATAGTCGGCGCCATGAGCGCATGCAGCAAAAAATCTTGCCTGCTTAGGCGATTTTGAGGGCATTCTTCTTTCCTCTTGCATTTAACAACTTCAGTCTCGAGTATCCATCTTCTCGCAAGGCAACAACCTCGGCTGATAGACCACGCTTCCTGCCATCAGCCGCATCAAGTTTGGTGGCTTGACATGCCAAAAGAATTTCACATTGTTCTCTTTTTGCAAACAGGAATGGTCTAACTTTCTCCAAAATTACGACAATCTGCTCTTCGGACCACGCAAGTTGCCCTTGGTCCTTCCATCTTTCATCATGGCGTTTTGCAATCATCAATGTTCCACCAAATGTTTCTTGAACATATTGCAGCAGAGCTATGTTAGTATTATATATCGCAAGTCTTATATTGAATCTCATATATCCAGGCCTGTCCTTTCTCGTATGGCGGGTTATCGTTAGCGTTCCCTCTCCGTCAATCAACCCAGCAAGATAGGCTGCCGAACAAATCTGTTTCGGTGTCTTGCTCGGCATTTCATTCATCACTCTGCACGTAGTTGGCCCCTACCGATTTGGCTGCCGCCATGAATCCTTCGCGATAAGCATCATACTCATCCTTGTTCTTGTCATACAAAGCATGTGAAAATTCCATGACGATTGGAAATTTTTCATCAAAGAAGTGTTGCCAGCCAATGCCGTAATACATGGTCATTGATTCTCTCTTGTTATCCAACATACCCTCCTCTTGGCCCCACGCCGACCGGCAATGATGTTTGGCCACAATTGAATGTCGATGTGCTGTCTGGATTCGATGGCAGTGCCATCCACTGCGTGTAGCTACCAACCCGGTTGTTTGTATCTACCCATTTCTCGCCTTGATATGCGAAGTCGGCATTTCCACAGCTGATATAATATGTGTTATTTGTGTAAGTATTATCCTGATTATACCAAAGGAAAACAGAATCTTCGTCCCTTTGGCTATTCACACCTTGCGAATAAGCAAACCAGTTGTCATGAATGTGAACATGCTGTTCCTGCCTGATTACGCCATTAGCGCCATTACCACGCGGTTCCTCGAAGGCTCGGATGGTGGCAATCCGATTGCCAGCGAAGGCGTTTCCGTAGATATCCAAGTCACCTGATGTAGCGATTAGCATTCCAACATCTTCATCGTGGATATAGTTATCATTAATAATATTACTAAGATAATCTCCACCAGCCAATCCGATCTCCAGCATAAGGCCAATGCCAGCTTGGTTGGTGTGGTAAGTATCGCGTAGTTGTCCGTAAATCTCATTACCCGTAACGGTCACGTGGTGCCAGTCTGCATCAAACCACAATCCAAAGCCATAGTTTCCGTGTATCCTGTTGTTCAAAAAGGTAATGTAACTACAGTTGAAAATCTTTATTCCAGCGGCAAAAGCAACATCATGTCCACTGTAGACATAAGGTGAGTCGTGTGAGGTGTTGTTGTTATAAATGTCATTGTTATCAACAACAATATTTGACGATCCTGTGTATCCGTTGATGCCTAGCCAACTGTTGTCGTGAATCTTATTGTTTCTGACCGTCATTCCACTAACAACTTCAACCCCAACACCAACGTTGGGGCCAATATCTGAGTTTCTAAGCGTCCAGCCAGGATTGGAAGGCGATATATTGAGAACGCCCCTGGTCAAGTTAGAATTGGGGGAATCAACGTAGTTCTTAATTACGAGACCGTCGATGGTAACATTGATGGTGCCACTGTAAGCGGAAAACGCATGACGTTCGGACGAACCACCCCCGCCATCAAGAACGGTTGCCAGTCCAGCAGCACCATAATAAGTGTCACCTGATTTTGGCCATACCGTCTGGCCAGTGTACGTCCCGGCAGATAGCTGGTATGTCATGCCTGCCGGATTGGCATCGACATACGGCTGAATGTTGGCGCCAGCCGGAATGATAACGATGCCAGAAGCCGGTGCAGAAGAAAAACAGCAGGTCATATGATCACGCGTGCGTCTTGTATTTCTTGCCGACCAGCGTCAGGCTGGAAGCGGCGGGCAACGATGCTGCGTCTATAATACCACCGAGCTTCTGATACTGGCTCAGAAAAACCGAGCGCTGCTGGTTTGTCATTCTCGTATTGAAGACGGTCCATGTCGTGCTGCCTATCACCGTTGCCGTGCTGACATCTGCCATTTCGTTACCCCAACGTGAACTGTATCTCGCTGTCGCCAGTGTCATAATTGAAGCGGTTCAGTTCCTCGCGCTTCATCCTTTCGTACTCGAGAAGCGCTGCCTGAACATGTGGTGTCGGCTCGCCGCCGGACTCCTCGAGCAACAACCGCATGTACAAACCCTGCTCGACAAGCTGCGCGTTGTACATGGGGATTATACTCGCATCCGCCGTCGCGAGCACGCGGTGTTTGGTATACATCGCCACCTGAAACTCGAAGGGCTCTGTGGAGGCCGTAACTGGCTCAGGATAGACGTACATGATCGGGTCGGCCCCTGACACCCCGATGACCGCGAAGTGCCGTGGTGTGCCTCGCGCGCTGCTCCTGATCCATCGTTTCATATCCGGGATGCTCTGCGGCATCAGGTGCTGCGTCTGCCGACCAAAATGGACGAGGAAGATGCTGCGAATGACCTCCGACGTGGCCGTGACCGGCACACTCACCTTGAAGCGATTGGTGCTGGTCGCTGCCGTGACGATGGTCTCGCGATACGCTTCCTGCCAGTCGCCAGCGTCTCCGATATCCTGCAGCACACCGTTTAGGAGATCGAGGGCCAGAATCGACATGCGTGTCTGGTCAAGAGACGTGACCGCGTTCAGCGCCAAGCGTGTAAAGCAGTTATTGATGATCTCTAGGACCGGTCGATGCTGGTAGGATTGCGTCACGATCCAGCCCTGATTTTATGATCATCCTCTGTGATCTTTTCCGCAATCAAGATAGAACGGTGAAGATGAAATGGGAAACGGTTATTGCGTAATATCATAAACGCATTTTGCACAAAATGTGCATGGTTATCTAAATCTTCTACAGCATACACCCCATTATTCTTAAGCCTTGGCCACATATGCCTAAATGTAGCCATTTGATCTAGCGGAGAGTGACCACAATCGTCTATTACGATATCCGGATCAGGGAGATTAGCTAATAGCGACTCGTCCTGTTGATTGCCTATTACAATATCTGCATCATCAGAGAATGCGCGACACTGAGGATTACTATCAACCCCGATTATCCTTGCTGTCTTTCCAAGAAACTTACGCCATATCTGTAAGCTTCCGCCACGCAACACGCCAAATTCTATGAGAGTTACTGGCTTTCCTACAAATATAGCAAGATATTTGTCGTATATATCTGGATACAGCGCTCTCTTAACTGTGTAGAGCCCAGTGTGATTCTCCCATATCTCCCTGAGAGTCATGTCCCACTTTGGAGGATGCTATACGCCCATGTTGGCGTAGCCCCGGCAGACGGCGCACTTGCCAAACTCGTCATGACATCAATTCTAATTGCTTGAAGCGGAAAATTGATTACCGTTGTCATCGTAGCTGGGCTTACTTGGCGACAAAACAATATCCAGTTTGGATTTTCTGCTGGATCAATTGAATAATAGATGTTAGCTGATACTTCTGCGCCAACATCACCTACGTTGGACGCTAAACGAAACGCAACCAGACTCTTTGAATCGAAGATGCCAAGCGAATGCGCCGTGGTTTGCACCGTTGCGCCAGTAACATTAGCGACTATCGTTGATGCTGTCGCCTTGGTGATATAACGGGGCACGATGTGAGCCTAGGCGTTTGTGTAATAAAATGGCACTACAGCAGTTGTTCCATCAACGACAAACCTGATATATCCACGACACCTGACCGTTGAGGTCCGCACAGTTGTTAGAATTGTCGGAGTCGACGTGATCGTCTTGATAGAAGTGCCAGCACCGTCACCACTAACCACAGCAATGGCACCCCCGCGAAAGGCAGCGGCAACCGTAGCATCGCTCTGAATGGTGTAGCTCGTGTCAAGCGGCCTGACGATCAGCGGACTCGTGAAGGTCGTCATGTCAGTATCCCTTCGGCTTGCGGATCGGCATGCCCTTCGGCTTCTTGGGC
>WNFZ01012915.1_pt1 | contig 14615 bp, 14 predicted proteins | sample 5400081 | NCBI WGS metagenome assembly WNFZ01 (sample SAMN13153365, study PRJNA577476) | soil metagenome | isolation source: 80 cm soil or saprolite under grassland replicate 1 | place: USA:California | collected 2016-06-15
TCGCAAGAGATCGAGATACGCCTCGTCTTTGATTCCACCAAATGACGAGGTCCAGTTACGTGGGACCACCGGGTACGCCTTTCGGATGCAACCCAGTAACAACAACTGAAACCCGAACAAGCTCGGGAAAGCTTGCAATTCAATCAGGCGCGGAACGAGATCTCTTCCTTCTTCACAAATCGCGAAATCGATAACGAGGAAATTTGGATGTGCCGATTCATTTGGAACTTCCAATCCCTTCGGAATTGCCGGAGCCGCGTGCCGCTCGAATTCCGGCGTACGCGTGAGAGCAACAATCGCATTCGCTGCGCGTGTCACTTCATCGGTGAAACCGCGCGTTAAGAAAATCGGCGTTTCCGAAATCCGGAAATCCGCCGGCCATTTCTCGGTCTCATTTACGCAGCGCACGAGCGCCGTGTATTTTTCCGGCGTGAAGTCAGTATTGAAACGCTCGCGTAGGTCAGGCTGCATACTGATGAATGACGAATACCGAATGCTTAATGACGAAGGAATGACGAGCCCTAATGACGAAAAAACCTGTCCGGTGACCGTCAGTCGTTCGCAAACTCGGACTTCCTTCGGCATTCGTCATTCGTACTTCGTCATTTGGTCAACGCATCCAAAACACAGACGAGCGGTAACGATAAGGCTACAGCAAAATCAGACCAGGAACTTCCCGTCCCGCATTACTTGCTCGCCATCGAACCAGATGTCGAAATCGCGGCCGACACAATCGATGTGGGTTTTGGAAACCCAGTTTGCGCCAGTATGCTCGGCGTAGGGATGACCGAAAGCGATGTGCACGCCGGGGATTTTTTCGTCCTGCAAAATGTGGCCAATGACATGGGTGCACGCCGTGTTGGTGCCGATGGCAAACTCGCCCACGCGATTACTGTTTTCGTCGGTGCTGGTGTAGGCGCGAAATTCGTCCCGCAAATCCTTGTTCTCCGATCTTAGAGAGCGGATCCGATTATTTTCCACCTCGATGGTGAGTGGATTGGACTCAAGGTCACCGAAGCGTTCGCAGAGATAATCGCCCACCACTCCATCAACGACGAACACTCCATTAGTATTGAACGGCGCGGTAAAAATTTCGCCCCCGGGCAGGTTGCCCCATTTATCTTTCGTGATGATGCCGCTGGTTTTAAGCCATTTTAGTTTCGGGGAAAGCTCGGCCTCAAACTCGGTGCCGTGCGGCGTCTTACAGGTAATCCGTTCAGCTTTGCGGGCACGTTCGACCAGGCGCTCACTCAGGTCGTCAACTTTCACAAAGTCTGCCCGCATACCTTCGAGCATAATTTGTCGGTTGATGTTCACCATATGGGCGTGCCGGATTCTGTGGTTGTTGACGACACTGGTCATTTGCGTCCGGGAAGGGAGCTCGTCCGGCTGCGTTTGAGCTGCGAAGATCGACACCTGCGAGCGGGCCAAATCGTCCAGGATAATCTCCGGCATGAACTTCAGCGGACGTCGCGCATGATGCTCCAGTACAAATAAACTGTAATCCGAACCGACCCGCTCCACCTCCGTTTGGAGCGCCGCCGCGATCTCGCGGGTCGCGGTGTCCGTGATGATTGTGATCCGCTCCTCTGGTTTTAATCGAAGGCAGACGTTGATCGCGTTACGCGCGCCCGGGATTAACTCCGGATCGATTGGACTGAGATAGGCGCGGTCAGGCATGTAAAAGTTTTCAGAATTACGCTGAAATCAGGAGCAGGCAAATCTTCTCTTGCTCGTGTTCACATCAGCGGCGTCGGACCCCTTCTGCTTGTGGCTCCATTACGATACGCACGGATGGCGACGTTGCGACGAAGAGACTGTGTGACTTTAGTGAAGACCGTTTATATCAGTATCGGAGAGGCAATGATCTTCCCAGCGCGTACCATGAAATTGCAAATTCGATCGCTGAGTTGTTTTGGCGTTGTCCTCGTAATCTTTGGGGTGTGGACCAAGCCAGCCCTGGGCGACGAACAACGACAACCCGTCTCGTTCGAAGTCCCAAAGAGTGATTCTGCGAAGGCTGAGAAGCTCGCCGACGAACTCGGGTCCCTTTCGCCGAGGGTGAAACGGGAAGAGGCAAGACTGGTGGCAGAGTGTGCCTACGCCACTGTGAGCAAGCTGAGGCGAGAATACCGGATGTTCGGGACGCCGATTTTCAATAATTTCCTCATTTATCATGGCATCAGGAAACGCGGCTATTGTTATCAATGGTCGGAGGACCTGCTTATCGCTCTTGATAAATTGAAGCTCACCAGCCTTGATCTCCATTGGGGTGAATACGATCCGGGCACGTGGCGCGAGAACAATTGCATCGTTGTGACTGCCAAAGGCCAGCCATTCAAGCGAGGGATCATGCTGGAGTGTTGGCGACATCTCGGACACCTCTACTTCGGTCCGGTTGCTTCAGATTGGGAGCTCTATGTGGAGAACAGCGCGTATGCGCGCCGTGTCCGCAACAGAGCAGCAGGCTCGAACGTTTCCAAGCATAATCATCGCGTCGCTTTTCAGCGAAGCGTTGAAGCAAGAGGGAAAGCCGGCGACTAAAATCCGACCTCTTGGGCTAAATGCTCTGAGTTCGCGTCTCACGCCTGGCCAATGTGGCCGTAGAACACCCCATCGGGATCATACCGCTGTCGAATTGTCTGGAGCCGTTGCCAGACGCCCGGCGCGAGTGATTCCGCTGCACGGGTGGGCGACGCGAGAAGATCAGTTTCTCCCATGTAATGCCCGCGCGTGATCGGCTCGAGCGACTTCAACGTTTCGTGGTGCCACCGTTCATTTGCCTCGTCGTCAGCTGCGTTGTCCCAAACGCTGTAACAGCCGATGTAGAGTGGCGCCGCCATAGAGTACGCCATTTCCCTGGCCGATGGATCTATGGTTGGCGGCGGTGTTACGGCCACAAGGATCTCACTCATCAGCGATGGGGCCTGCGCCAGTCGATCGCGCAGTCCGCTCAGCACGGGCGTGGGATCAGCGTCCGACCAGATAATCCCTACGTCATAGCGATGCCCCTCAGGAAAAACGGCTGCTTCGATCGCAAACAGATCGTCGAAAGAAACAGGTGTGTTAACCTGCCGCACAAGCGCCTGGTGGTGTCGAGCGGCGCAAGCGCCGCAGCCGTTTCCGTCGTCGAGTCGCCATAGGCCACGGGCCAGAGGGTTAGGTATCGTTGCTGGCGATTATCCAGTTGGCCAGCTACGCCAGGAGGCGGCAGAGCTAGAAGCAACAGCTGCTCCACGGAGCTTGGCAGGGAAGGTACCGTTTGTGCTAGCCACGGCACCACCGCCTCGATTAGCTCTAATGGATACACGTAGACGCATTGCATAATTACCTTCGGCGCGGTGTAGAGCTGCAGATGATAACGCAGAATTACTCCGGGGAAGCCTGGGCCGCCGCCTCGCGCCGCCCATAACAAGTCTGAGTTGTGCTGTGCGTCGGCTGTGATTAGCTCGCCGTCGGCGTTCACCAAGTCGATAGCTAGAATATTTGAGCAAGCGATTCCCCAGCCACCCTGGTTCCAACCTTGACCACCAGCTAGCAGGTAGCCGCCGATCGCAACGGTAGGGCAATGCCCTGCCGGAAACGCTAGCCCGTGTTGCGCCAGCGCCGCGACTAGCTCTGTGTTCTTGATCGCCGGTTCCGCGGTAGCCGTTCGAGTCGCCACATCCACTGTCACGCCATTGAGCCGCGACAGATCGATCAGCATCCCGCCATCGCGCAGCGAAGTAGCGATCCAGCTATGGCCACCCGCGCGCACGGAGATGCGCAACCCGCGTGAACGCGCGAGCTTCACCGCCTCGATCACATCGGCATGAGACGTTACCGAAACAATGACGTCGGGAAACCGCTCTGGGATGCGGTCATTCCAGACCATGCGGCGTCGTGTCGCCTCATAGTTGGCGTCAGCCCGCCATACTGTTGGCATCTTGCGGGCCTTAGTAAGGGTGCCGGTCCTTCTTGTTTTGCCAGGCCTCGCAGGCCTTCAGAGCGAATTCCCGTTCGAAATCTGGAAAGCATTTGATCGCTTTCCTCTCTTCCCACGGGAGCTTGAAATCGATGTATTGAAACTCGTCGTCAAAGCCGATCTTGCTGGTGTCCGATAATCTGGTGCCGAAATACACCCGATCAATGCGCGCCCAATAGATGGCGCTCATACACATCGGGCAGGGAGCGCCATTCACGTAAAGGTCGCAGCCTTTGAGCATCTTCGCCCTTTCGGGGACCGGATCGGGGGAGCCTTCAGGCCGAGGAATCATTTCCAACATCCCCTCATGATAATCCGAGCCGAGAAGGGCTTTGGAATTGAGACGGGAGCAGGCATCGATGATGGCGGTCACCTCGGCGTGGTAAACCGGAATTCCAGTCAAAAGAACGCGGTTCTGACCTCGGCCGATGATCTTGCCATTCCTGACAATGACCGCTCCGAACGGTCCGCCCCATCCTTTCTCGACGGACTCGATGGCTAGGCGCGTTGCCTCGTGGAGGAATTGTTTCTTATACTCGTCGCTTTCAATATCTGCTGTGCTCATGTGTTTGTATTTTCCTGTGTTGCTTGTTGGCTGGTTTAATAGGAGGAGGTTTTGTTGTTTGCTGGAAGAAAGGGAGCGGACGGATTCGTGGCGTCCTCGGTGATATCACATAAATTTCCAAAAGATTGCAACCGATAACGCGTAAAGCGCGGAAACAAGGAGCGCGCCTTTCCAATGGACGCTTTTCGGCGCATCCGGTTTTGGCAAGAGCCACCAGTTCAACCAGCGAACGAGATACGGCATGGTGACATAAGCCACGAGAGCGACGCTGATCGCATTTCCCACGAAACTCGCTAGCGCTGATTTCAGATCGAGTTGAGCGAGCCTTTTCATGAGGAAGAGAATTTCCAGGCAAACAATGGGATAGAGACCTAGAAGGACGAGCATCGTGACTTTCCAATTCGGCGGCGTCTGTCCGGACGCCGGATCAGTTGGAACCCATCCTGGGAAAGAAGTATCCACGCGATGCTGATAGGAAGCGGCGACGAGATCTTTCGCTTCTTCAAGCAGCGCTTTGCGCGCCGGCGAATTCATCCATCGATTAAGATCGTCAATGCTGGAAAAGCGCATCAGCGTCATCCAACCTGCGCCTGAAGTCTTTGGTGGTTGCGAATATCCACCCTGATAGCCCGGCGACGCGGCCTGCGCCTGTTGAATGCGATTTGACCATCCCTGGTAAGCTGCCTCTTTTCCGGGAGCAACTTGCTCGAGAATGACCTCAGTCACACTGTTTTCCAGATGATACTGCGCCGCGGCGTCACCAACCAGTTCGGTGAACGGTCCATCGAGCAACGGTTTTACTTCCTCAAAAAAGCGGTTGCGAGCGTCGCTTGTGCGCCATGCGCGAAGATGCTGGATGGAATCAAAACGCGTAACAAAGACCCACTCCTTAATGTCCTCGGTTTGCGGTGGAATCACTTCGCGGCTCGTGAAACCCGGGGTTGCCAGCAACGCGTCGGCGACGCGTCCATTCCATTCGAGAAACTGGTCCCTCATGCCTTCGCGAACCGGTATCGCGCTAACGAGTTTAACTGAACCGCTGGAAGGTGTCGTTGGACTATCCATTCTTGTTCAAAAGAGAACGGTGACTCGCAATGTGGTAGCCCACGCGGCATCGAGATTCGGGCTGGCTCCCGGCGTCGGGATGTAGCTAATCGCGGGTTCGAAATATGTGCCCGCGATGAGATGAGCCTGATAATAAACTTGAAACATCAATTCACTGCTGCGGTGGAAAATATTCCCGTTCAGCCAGGACCACGCCATGCCGGCGCCTGCGGAATCCTGCGATCTTCCAGGCACAAGCCCGAACGCCGTCACACCCGATCCGAAATATTGATTGACGGGCAGCGTTTCCGAGTTGTTCGCGCCAAATTCGAAGAAGCTCGTGACTCCGCTGTTGTCCTTCCCCGGATGACGAAACCAGATCCGCTGAGAACCGAAAAGATAAACACCCGTCGCGCCGGATTCGGCTACGTCTCCCGCGCGCAACTGGCCGGATTGATTCCACAAGCCGATGCCAAAGGAGCCCGGCAGATTGTCGCTGCCAATCTCCCAGGCCGCGCCCGCCTCCCAAATATTGAAATAATAGCCATTGAACTGTGGCCCCCTCGTCCCGGTTTGGGTGCCGTTCGCGATGTTTCCGTCATACACCCCATAGGAAAAATAGAAATTATTCGTCGGCGCAAAGGTGGTCGTGACTCCGTACGCAGAGTTGTAATACCCGGGCATGACGCCAAGCAATGTGGGATTTACAAAAACAGGCGTAAACATCAGACCGGAAAGTGATTGGTCCTGTGTCGGAACGGGACGCAGAACGTCATTGAAATCAGCCGTTGGCACCATTTTTCCGACGCGAATGATCAGCTTTCCATCAAAGAGCTCTTGCCGCCACCATAATTGATAAAGTTCCGACCGATCTAATGGCGGAGGGCCAGGCAGGGAATTGTAGCCCTGCACACTGCCAGCCTGTTGATTTGTAGGCTGCCCGTCGAATTGCAAAAATTCGATGCCGAATTTTCCGCCTTTCCAACCAATCAGCCTGTCAGAATCCAGGCCGAGACTGAGAATAAGTAAACTGTTCCAACTCCACGCGCCCGGCTGCTCACCGCCGGAGATCAAACAGTTTGTGTCCGCCGCCCAGACGCCGCCAAGGAAGACGCCCGAATCTTTTTTGAATCCGAGCCATTCACCCGCCTGTCCCGTTCCGGTAATCTGATTAACAGCGCCAGGATTTGCGCTAATTCCAAGGGGAGCCGCTGGCTCGTTGTCTTGCTCTGCAGGCAGTGGCGGGGATTCCGCCGAAGTCGCAAATGCCGTCTCGGCGCAGGCCGCTATCATCCAGGAGAGAATGAGCAGAATGGCTCGGAATAAAATGCTTGGTTTTGCGAACCAAAAGCGCTGGCGGAAATGCAGAGCAGAGCGTTTTGTTTTAATTTCGTCGAGACTGACCAATTCGTGGTGAATTTGCAATAAATTCGGCTTTCGAATTATGAAGAAATCAATTTCTGCCGCGCCTGAAGTTTGCTGGACAGCCTGGACGGCTATCTTCCCTGACGGGCCGGGAGGCCTATCTTCCAGAAATTTCTTGCGCAAGACGCGCTTAAGTCACAAGCTCGCAGCGCAATGAGCAGGTTCGCGCGTTCAAGAAATCATGGACGCGCATTTGTTGCAGTTTGCGTTTTCGCCGCATTTCTCTGCGCGCTTGCGCTGAGTGCTTCCCCGCAATTGCATCAGCGCATCCACGCCGACGCGAATCGCGTCGAGCACAATTGCGCGGCGACAATGATCGCATCGGGCAGTTACGATCATGCAGGTCATCCACCACTGGTCAGCGCACCAGTTCCCCCTGCTCAATTTTCCAAAATTCCGGCGTTGACTCCTCAGTGGGTCGAATCGCTGTTTCTTGGCGCATGCATTTTCGAGCATGCGCCGCCCGCGCACTCCTGAAGCGTTGATTCTTTCCGCCCGAGGCGGATAGCGGCGCTTAGCGCGTTCCTTACGCCGCTGGATCAACGCGCGCCGAACGCACCAGGGTTTGAATTGGTCGGGCGTTGTCGCCCGAGTTTCTAAGTCAGGAGTTTTGGATGAAAAAGATTATTTTGGTAACGCTAGCAATTTTTCCAGTGACTGTCGCTTCCGCGCAGGAAGCGAGGCCCGTTTCTACTTCATCGCCAGCGCCGACAGTTTCAAGGTCGACGCCGGCTACAGCGGCCGATGTTGAAGCGCTGCGCCAGCAAGTGCAATCCCTCACTGAGACGGTGAAGACGTTGCAACAACAAGTGAAAGATCAGCAGGCCGCGTTGGAAAAGGCAAATCTCACAGGTGAGTCGGGGCTTCCGCAAAATCCGGAGCCTTCTCCCATTGCGGCCGCCGAGAATTCGCCCGCGCCCGGAGCGAGCGCACCACCGCGCTTTCCAACTGAAGATACCTCAGTTGTTTCATCGACAACTGCGCCTCCTGTAAGCGGCACCCCTGCGCCCGGAGGTTTCCCGACTACCGATACCTCAGTCGTGACATCGGCACCGGAAACGATCTCAAGCACGGGCGCTGGCGCATCGTTAACGCAGCCAATTACGATCGGCGGCGGAAAAAATTACATGAACATCTCCTTCGACGGTTTGTTCGCACTGGCTTATTCCAGCGCGAAGGATCTTGATAACATCGAAGTAGGTGATCACGATCCGCAGCAACGCGGCTTCAATGCCCGCAACATAGAGCTCGCCTTTGACGGTGCGGTTGATCCTTACTTCGAAGGTTTCGCCAATATCGTTTTCAAATTGGATAACGACAACGAAACGGAGGTCGAAGTTGAAGAGGCTTTCATGCAAACAACCAGCCTGCCATTCAACTTGCAATTAAAAGGCGGACAATTCTTCGCCGCGTTCGGCCGGCTGAACCCGACCCATCCGCACACCTGGGACTTCGCAGACACGCCTCTCGTCAATGGCTTATTTCTCGGTCCCGACGGGTTGCGCGGTGTTGGAGCCCAAGGTTCCTGGACGTTGCCTCTGCCGTGGTATTCGCAACTAATCTTTGCGGCGCAAAATGGACGTGGCAGCACAGGATTTTCGTTTCGGAATCCTGGCGAGGACGGAATGTTTTTCGATCGCATAACGACTGATCGCGAGGCACGCGGCTTGCAGGATTTCGTCTGGATCCCGCGTTTCGAAAATTCTTTCAATTTGAGCGACACGCAGACTGTCCTGGCCGGCGTTTCGAGCGCGTTTGGTTCAAACGAAACCGGTGCGAATTCCCGAACTCAGATTTACGGCGCGGACCTTCTCTACAAATGGAAAAGCTCCCATGCAGAAGGCGGGTTCCCCTTTGTGAAATGGCAGACGGAATTCATGTATCGCCGCTTCCAGGCCGGCCACGGCGCTGATGACTCGTTTCCTGTCGCGGAAACGTTTCACGATTGGGGACTGTATTCTCAGGCGCTGTGGGGATTTAAAAAGGGATGGGTCGCCGGCATTCGTGGCGACTATGTGGACATGCAAGATTCGAAGTTTACCGATGACTTGGACCGGCAATCACGTTGGCGGCTCAGCGCTAATCTCACATGGTATCCGACGGAGTTTTCAAAAATCCGATTGCAGTATAATCAGGATTTTCTGCAGCAGAACTTTTTCCTCTCTGCACGGCAAGTCGAGTCGATCTTTCTCCAGTGGGAATTCATCCTCGGTTCTCACGGGGCGCATAAATTTTAAACACATGAAAAAAATTCTGTTAATCCTGTCCACACTCATCATGTGCGCTTTTGCGGCGCAGGCGGAACTAAACGTCGTCGCGACTTTGCCTGACTTCGGATCGCTCGCCCGCGAAATTGGCAGCAATAAAGTCAACTTAACTGTTCTCGCAAAACCTACCGAAGACCCACACTTCGTCGATGCGCGGCCAAGCTTTGTCGTATCCCTGCGCAACGCCGATGCCCTGATCGATGGCGGCGCGGAACTCGAGCTTGGATGGCTGCCGCCGCTTCTGCAAAACGCTCGCAACCCGAAAATCGAGATCGGCAAACCGGGACGCGTTCAGGCGTCGCAAGGAATTCGCCTCATGAACGTGCCCGCAAACGTGACGCGCGCCGCGGGGGACGTGCACGCGCTCGGCAACCCGCATTTCACGGCTGACCCGATCATTGCCAAAGCGATTGCGCAGCACATTGTGCAATCGTTTTCTACACTGGATCCGGCGAACGCCGCATTTTACGAAGCGAACTACAAGAAATTTGAGGCGACGATCAACGCGAAACTCCAGGAATGGGGCGCGGCCATTTTGCCGTTTAAGGAACAACATGTCGTCGCGTATCACGATTCGTGGCCGTACTTCGCGCACCGTTTCGGCTTGAATATCGACATCTTCCTCGAGCCGAAGCCAGGCATTCCGCCTTCTCCATCGCATCTCGTGGAGGTGATCGCGCAGATGAAAGCGCAGCACATCAAAGCGATCATTGTCGAGCCGTTTCACGATCGCCGAATCGCCGAAAAAGTGGCGAGCGCGACCGGTGCGAAGGTGGTGGAGTTTTCACAGTTCCCAGGCGGACTGTCGGGGACGGACAGTTATCTGAAGCTGATCGATACCCTCATCTCGCGACTGGCTGCGGCGCTCAAATAATATGTGGGAAGTAATGTTTTGGCCGATCGTGGCCTGCGTTCTGTTACCGTGGTTGCTCGTCTATCTCGGCCTGCATGTCGTCCAGCGCGGGATCATCTTCATCGACATCGCTATGGCGCAAATGGCGTCGCTGGGAATTTGTCTCGCGGTTCTATTTCATCTCGACCTTCAAAGCTGGACCACTTTCGGCATCGCGCTCGGATTCACTTTGGTCGGAGGGGCCATTTTTTCTGTAACCGGAAAACGTTCGAGCCAAATCCCGCAGGAAGCGGTCATCGGAATTTCTTATGTCGTGGCTGCTGCTGCTGCTGTCTTGCTGCTCAGCCGCGCGGCGGAAGGCGACGAGGAAATCAAGAACATGCTGGTTGGCAATATTCTGCTCGTAACGCCGTATGAAGTTTGGAAATGCTTTGCACTTTTTGTCGCGGTGGGCGTCTTCCATTTCACTTTGCGCAAAAATTTCTTGCTAGTCTCGTTCGATCGTGACGGTGCCTACCAGAAGGGGCTACGTGTCCGCTGGTGGGACTTTCTCTTCTACGCCGTTTTCGGCTTGGTGGTGACAAGCTTCGTTCGCATCGCCGGCGTTTTGCTCGTTTTTAGTTATCTGATTGTTCCGGCCGTTTGCGGAATCAACCTGGCGGCGAGAATCAGTCGCCGCTTGCTCATCGGGTGGGTGATCGCTTGGGTCGGGGGAATCGCTGGTCTGTTTCTCTCCTTCTGGTGGGACCTGCCGTCGGGCGCAGCGATCGTCTGTACTTTCGGCGCGCTGCTCACCGGTGTGTCGATGTATGCGTTGATTCGCACTCGATTTCACGGCATCGGTCGCGGCTGAGGTTCGCGGCGGCACGGCTTTCTTGCTGACGTTTCGATAATCGAGATATCTTCCATAAATGCATCGAACCGATCATTCCCGTTTTCGTAAGCGACACGATTTCGTTCCTGATTTTTCGCACGCGGAACAGCGCACCCGCATCGTGATCGGTGTTACCGCCGCGATGATGGTTGTCGAGATCGCGGTTGGGTTGACGTCGCACTCGATGGCGTTGCTCGCCGACGGCTGGCACATGAGCACCCATGTTCTTGCATTCTTGATAACCGCGGCGGCGTACTATTTCGCCAGAACGCAAGCCGGCAACGCGCGTTTCAGCTTCGGCACGGGGAAAATTGGTGTCCTTGGCGGGTTCACAAGCGCGGTGGTGCTCTCGATCGTGGCGTTCTTGATGGCCGGCGAATCGGTGCACCGGCTGTTTGTTCCGCTGGAAATTCATTTCAACGAAGCGATCGGCATCGCTTGCATTGGACTACTCGTAAACCTCGGTTGCGCAGTGTTGCTCGCTGATCGCCATCACGAAAGCGGTCATGGTAGCGCTCACGATCATGATCTAAATCTACGCGCAGCGTATCTGCATGTGCTGGCCGATGCGTTTACTTCGGTGCTCGCGATTACGGCGCTAACGGGCGGAAAATTTTTTGGATGGGCGTGGCTCGATCCAGTCGTGGGAGTTGTCGGAAGCGGCGTCGTTTTTTCCTGGGCTTACACACTTTTGCGCGATACCGCCGGCATCTTGCTCGATCGGACGCCTGCATCTTCGGATTTGCCTGATGAAATTCGCCGAGCGGTGGAGAGTGATGGCGATTCGGTCGTGACCGATCTGCACGTCTGGCAGGTCGGTATCGGAAAATATGCGGCAATGATCTCCGTGGTGGCGCACGAGCCGAAAAGCTGCGAGTCCTACCGGGCGTTGCTTCGTGGACTTCACGAACTGGTTCACGTCACTATTGAGACGCAACATTGCCGCGAAGATCACGAATCGGTCGCGAGTTCCTAGACTCCTAAATGGTCACCGCACTCTGGCAGGTCGTCGCGGCTTATGTTTTCGCCCTTGCCGGCGGAGGGATCAGCACCTCGTTGCGCCTGGAACACAAGCCGCTTTGCGCGCTCATCAGCTTCGCAGCCGGAACGCTTCTAGGCGTAACGATCTTTGCAATTGTACCCGAAAGTTTGAACTACAGCGGCGTTTGGCCAGTCGTGGGAGCGGCGGCCACCGGATACTTGTTGTTTTTCTTTATCAGTAAACATGTCCATCATGTTTGCCCTGCTTGCGCTGCCAGTCATTTCGACGCGGATGCAACACGGCATTTCAGCGAGATCGCCACTGCGCTGATTGTTGCATTGGCGATTCACAGCACGACCGATGGTCTGGCGTTGGGGATTCAACAGGAAGCGCCTTCAATGGACGCGACAAAATGGTCGCTCTTCTCTGCTCTCTGTATCCACAAGGTCCCTGAAGGTCTCGCGCTTGGTAGTCTTTTGATCGGAGCGGGACTTCGGCGCTCGGCTGCCCTCGGTTGGGTGGCAGCCGTAGAAGCAACTACGCTCATCGGCGGCGTGATCGGTATGTTGTGGCTGGCGAAAGTCTCGACTTTTTGGCTTGGCTTGATCATGGCGAATGTTGGCGGCGGATTTCTTTATCTGGCCACGCATGCTGTGGTTGGAGAAATGCTCAAACATGGCAAAAAACTTGTGCTGACGAGTTTTTCCATAGGCGTAGCATTGATTGCGGTTCTCAATATCGGCTTGAGGATGCTTGGGTAGCGCTGAAGTTGTAGAGGCGCTTGTGCCAAGCGCCTGATATTTTAGCTTCGGCGGTCGCCGCGGCGACCACAACAACATGCATTCATTCCGTTATCGGGACGGGCATCTCTACTGCGAGGATGTCGATCTTGCCCGCGTCGCAGAGGAACTCGGCACTCCGAACTATGTTTACAGCGGGGCAACAATTCTCGATCACTATGCACGCCTGGACGCTGCGCTCGAGCCGTTGGACCACCTGATTTGTTACGCAGTCAAAGCAAACTCAAATCGCGCGATCCTGAAGTTGCTCGCCGACGCGGGCGCAGGTTTTGACATCGTTTCGGGCGGCGAACTCTACCGTGTGCTCGCCGCTGGTGGCGATCCCGCCAACTGCACCTTCGCCGGCGTGGGCAAGTCGCGAGAGGAAATTGAATACGCGCTCGAGCAGCGCGTTTACAGCCGTGCAAAAGAAATACGTGCGCCGATTGCACTACGAGTGAATCCGGATGTCGATCCGCATACGCACGAGTACATCTCGACCGGTTCGCACGAAAATAAATTCGGTATCGCGCTGGATCGCGTCGCCGCGGTTTACGAGCGAGCGGCCAAAATGCGCAATGTCGAGATTGTCGGCATCCAAATGCATATCGGCTCACAAGTCACGGAGGCGAAGCCATTCGCGAGCGCGATCGGAAAAGTGACGCCAATCGTGCGCGAGCTGAAATCAAAATGTGGAATCAAGTTCTTCAGCATCGGCGGCGGCATGGGAATTGTTTATCGGCGCGCACTCGAGAGCGGTTCGGGTAAATGGTGGCACGACCACGGCGGAGAATCGTCCGCGTTCAGCGTCCGCGATTACGCTGACGCAATTGTGCCACCACTGCGCGATTTGGGTATTCGGATCCTGGTCGAGCCTGGTCGTTTTCTTGTTGGCAATGCCGGCGTCTTGCTCATGCGCGTGCGTTACATCAAAAAATCGGGTGCGAAGAAGTTTGCGATTGTCGACGCTGCGATGAACGACCTAATCCGACCTGCGCTCTATCATAGTTATCACGAGATTGTGCCGGTCTGTCGGGCGTCCACCGCGGCGGACGCCACCACAGAGAAGATCGACATCGTCGGGCCGGTATGCGAGTCGGGCGATTTTTTTGCGCTGGATCGGGAGATGCCGGAACTTCATGAAGGCGATTTGCTCGCCATCATGAGCGCTGGCGCGTACGGCTTTGTGATGGCTTCTAATTACAACTCGCGCCCGTTGTCCGCGGAAGCGCTGGTTCGTGGCGACCAGCTCGCGCTGATCCGAAAACGGCAAACATGGGAGGATTTGGTGCGCGGGGAAGTTGACGCTGATTGGTAGGAATCCCGCAGCGGCGGAGGCCGTCCGCGAATGAATGCGAGTCCTTGGCGCGCTCGGCGGTCGCGCCCTACCACTTGCGCAATCTCGCGCGTTGCATAAATAGTCCCTTCGCCAGAACGATGAAACGCCTCTTGCTCGTTTGTTTTTTGTCGATGTTCGCCTTGGGTGCGCACGCAGCGTCGCCGACATCAGGTGAGTACATTCTGCTCGTCGGCGGGCCATCCATGTATCAGTGGGAAAAGTACAAGACTTATCCGCATGATCATTGGTGGGCGAACTTTATTCGGGCTGCGCGTCTGCGCACCGAACAACTGCGGGCGCAGCTGGGGCCGGATGCAAAGATCACATGGCTCGTTTACAGACAGGGTTACGAGGACCGCGCCAAACAAGAGCACCAGGATCTGATCAGCCTGATTCAATCCGTGCGCGACAAATTTAATATCAACCTGGTTTGGTTTGGCCCCGGCTCAGCCGTGATCGAGTATCTAAACAACGGCCAGCCGCGAGATCAGGTGAAGGTCATCGGCTTTGAATATTTCGGTCA
>WNFZ01005934.1_pt1 | contig 14600 bp, 11 predicted proteins | sample 5400081 | NCBI WGS metagenome assembly WNFZ01 (sample SAMN13153365, study PRJNA577476) | soil metagenome | isolation source: 80 cm soil or saprolite under grassland replicate 1 | place: USA:California | collected 2016-06-15
GGTCGGGCATCCACACGGCGTTGATCACCTGCACATTCATCGCTCTGGAAAGCACCGGTGCCACATTTCATAAGGGCGTTCTCCGAATCGTCGGCTGCCTGATCGGCGGAGCACTCGCGCTTTTCGCCATCGTATTCCTCATGCCGCACATGGAAACGATCGCATCACTCGTCGTCCTCGTCGCTTGTGCCTCCGCCATTGCCGGCTGGGTTGCCAGCGGATCAGAGCTCATCTCCTATGCGGGTTTACAGATTGCCTTCGCTTTTTTCTACAGCGTTTTTCAGGGGTATGCGCCTGATACAGATCTCGATAACGTCCGCAACCGTGTTGTTGGAATCCTTTTTGGTCTGATCGTCACCGGACTCGTCTTCCAATATATCTGGCCCGAGCGCGCTCGAATCGAATCGCAAACCTCACTATGAAATCGTGGAAGAATATCGTCTTTGCGTTGTCGATCTTCGCATCGTGCGGCTGCGCGCATCTCGCGACGGTGAAAACTACGGTGCCGCGCGCTCCAACGATCGCCGCAACCGAAGACGAACTCGTACTCGCGAAGCAACGCTTAGTCGCAGCGGAGCGAGCGCAACCGTTAGTCGCACTAGGGCATGACCTGCTCGCTGCGAAAATTTCGTATGGACTCTTGGAACGGCGGCCAAAAGATCAATCGGCGCGCAGCATCTATAATTTCGCTGTAGCGCGTGTCGTTCAAGATGTGGATCGAACAGGTGCCGAGCCGTGGCGGCATCCGGTCACTGTTGTCACTGATCAAAGCAGTTACACTCTCGTTTCTCCCAAGCCGGTCGACGCGGAACATGATCCGAGTCGATACGATTTATTTCCAACCGATACGTTGAAGATCGGCGGAAAGTTTTTCCAAACCTACTCGACTGTAAGCGGCGTTGGTGCCCCGATTGTAGTAGTCGGGCGAACGGAAAGTCCGCATTTTCGTAAGCAATATAAACTGCGCCGCGTTTACGCGCCGATCACAGCGATAGTACGCTTTTCCGGCCGGCAAGCCCATCTGGAGTTCATCGATCCGTTAAACACCGAACGAATCACACTGAATAAACAAGTTTTTCCGCTTGCCGCTGATTTCGATGCTCCCCACGGCATTCCTGATTGCGCGTGAACGCCCCGAACGGCTCGGGTTGTCGCGTGTCATGAATCCAGGAGCGTATGCGGACACAGCAATGCTTTGTCGGTTGCAGCAGTACGATCCAGCTCGAACGCCGGTGATTTTTGTTCACGGCTTGCAGGAAACAGGCGCGAGCTGGGCGCCGATGATCGACTCTCTGCGGAACGACGCCGTAATACGCGAGCGCTACCAGTTTTGGTTCTTCAGTTACCCGAGCGGTTATCCTTATCCCTACGCGGCGGCGCTTTTCCGTCAGGATCTCGATGGAATCAAGCGCGCATTTCCCAATCATAAACGAGTCGTCCTGATCGGTCACAGCATGGGCGGGATGATCTGCCGATTAATGATCACCGATGCGGGCGACAAAATCTGGCGCGATTTTTTTGCCACGGCTCCGGCCAAAACTCCCCTGGCGAGCGACACACGCAAACTTCTCGAGGAGTCGCTTGTCTTCAGTCATCGACCGGACGTTCAAAGGGTCATATTTATTTCAACACCGCATCGCGGCAGTAATTTAGCGTCGGGCTGGATCGGCCGGATCGGCGCCGCGTTAGTCAAAACTCCGCGGCTGTTCACATCAGTCTACACTTCAACCAAACCGCTCCTCATCGCCGATCCTGCCGCGAGACCGCTGAATCGCATGCCGAATAGCGTCGACACGCTCGAACCTAACGATCGGTTCGTGGAAGCGGTCAACAAACTGCCGATTGCGCCCGGTATTCCTTATCATTCGATCATGGGGGATCGCGGTCGGGGCGACACACCCAACAGTTCTGACGGTATCGTACCGTATTGGAGCTCCCATCTGGCCGGCGCGCAGTCGGAGTTAATCGTCAATTCAGATCACGGAGCGCAATATAATCCGCAAGCAATTCGAGAAGTTGAAAGAATTCTGAAGAACTATCCCTGACCGTGATGAACATCGAATCGATTGCGCCCGCCGTAAAGAAGGCGTCTCCATGGTTGATAGTCTGGAGCACAGTGACCTTTGTTTGTGGAATTCTGGCCATCATAATTCCGCTGACGATCTCTTTTGGAATTGCGCTTGTCATCGGTTCCTTGATTTTGGCCGCAGGAATTGGACATTTGTTTTTTGCATTCGATACGCGCAGCGTCGGCGGCTTTCTGTGGCAGATACTTCTGAGTCTGCTTTACGCGATGGCGGCAATTTGTTTATTGGTGAACCCGCTTTTGGGCGTTCTCTCCCTGAGCCTTTTGCTGGCGATTTTTCTCCTCCTCGAGGGCATCCTGGAGTTTGCTCTCTACTGTCGTCTTAGGCGATTTCACCAGTCCATCTGGCTGCTAATTGATGGGATCGGCACTTTCGTCCTTGGGATATTGATGCTCACCCAGTGGCCGCCAGCTTCTCCCGAGATAATCGGAGCGTTGATCGGTATTAGCTTGATGCTAAGTGCCGTTTCCAGGCTGATATTTACGATGGCGATTCGCGCACTAAACCCCGCAACCGCCTAACAGATTTTCAATGTCCGCCGAGAGTTCCTCAGATGTGAAATTCGAGATCGGCCATGTGCTGTTCATCGACATCGTCGGTTACTCAAAGTTGCTCATCAGCGAGCAAAGCGAGCTGCAGCAGACGTTAAAAGAGATCGTGCGCGGAACAGAACAGTGCCGTCTTGCTCAAGCAGAAGGGAAGCTATTGCGGTTACCCACCGGCGATGGCGCCGCGCTCGTTTTTCGCACGAGCCCAGAAGCGCCGGTTCTGTGCGCACTGGAAATCAGCAGGGCACTGAAGAATCATCCCGAGCTGCCGGTGCGCATGGGGATTCACAGCGGCCCAGTCAATGAAATCGCTGATCTGAACGAACAGGCAAACATTGCGGGCGCTGGGATCAACATGGCGCAACGGGTGATGGATTGCGGCGATGCCGGGCACATTCTTCTTTCAAAACGTGTCGCCGATGATCTCGAGCAATATCCGCAATGGCGTCCGTATTTGCACGAGTTTGGCGAATGCGAAGTAAAACACGGCGTCCGCATTCACGCGTTTAATCTCCATACGGACGAGCTGGGCAACCCGGCTGCGCCGACGAAATTTAAAAATGCTGAGCGAATTACTCGACCCAGACGCGCCAAACTTTCCGTGGCAGGCATTCTCGCGATTATTTCGCTGATCGCGCTCTTAATTGTTGCCCTCATCTTTAGTCCGGCCATTCTGAAAATGTGGGCAATGGCCCAGAGAAACAATCCCATTCCGCCCAACCAAACCGCGACTGCGTCACTTCCCGAAAAAAGCATTGCCGTTCTCCCATTCGAAAACCTGAGCAGTGACAAGGAGAACGCCTACTTCGCGGTCGGCATTCAGGATGAAGTTTTGACCAAACTCGCAAGCCTCGCCGATCTCAAAGTCATCTCACGAACCTCGACGCAACGGTACCAGAGCAAACCGGAGGACCTGAAGACTGTGGCGAAACAGCTCGGAGTTGGAACTATCTTGGAGGGTTCCGTCCAAAGGGCCGCGGATAAAGTGCGTGTGAATGTGCAGCTCATCGATGCGCGCACCGACACTCATTTGTGGGCCAACACCTACGACCGCGAAATAAAAGATGTGTTTGCCGTCGAAAGCGAAATCTCACAGACAATCGCCACTGCTTTGCAGGCAAAACTTTCACCCGCCGAAGCGAACGGCCTAACGGTCTCACCCACGCAAGACTCTGAGGCTTACGATTTGTTCTTGAAAGGCGAATACGAAGAACACCAAGCAGAAAATCTGCTTCAAGCCCAACCGTTCGATCAAGCCGCTTCCTATTACCAGCAAGCACTGGTGCGTGATCCGAATTTTGCCCTCGCCGCCGCACGCTTGGTTGTCAGCCGGATCCGTCGTCACTGGTTTATCGCCAGGCTGAGCGACAGCGAATTAGCCGAGGTAAAGGGTGTAGCGGATCGTGCTCTTGCCCTTGCTCCGAAGTTGGCCGAAGCGCACATCGCGCTCGGCACATTTTATTATTTTGGCGAGCGACGCTACGACGAAGCGTTGCAAGAATTGCAACGTGCACTGGAGTTGCAGGCGAACAACGTCAGAGCTTTGGAACTGTCAGCTTATGTTCACCGTCGCCAGGGCCAATGGGGACGGGCACTATCCGAAATGACCAAGTGCGAAGCACGCGACCCACGAAATGCTCAATTAGTTGCTATCATCGCAGGAGCTTATTGCAGCCTGCGAATGTGGGATGAAGCGAAGCGGGCAGGTTTGCGAGCCCTGGCGATCGATCCACACAATTTTCTCGGACTGCAGGCGGTCACCTTCGCTTCGCTTTATGGAAACGGCGATATCGCACAGGCGAAACGCATCCTGGCAAACTACCCATCAGGCGGCAGAACGGCAGACTTCGGCGTCATCGCATCGGGTCCTCCCGACGTGTATCTGAAGGTAATCGAACGCGATTTCCCCGCGGCTCTCAAACTCTGCGAAATAGAGATCGCCGATCCAGACGAAAACCGGGCGCGGCTTGCGATGCGAGCAGCCATTCATGTTCTGGCTGGCGACACCGCCAATGCACAGGATGAAATCGCACGCGCTCGGGGCGTGCTTGAGTCCAGATTGCAACAGCGGGCGGACGACGTTTTCGCGTTGTTGCAACTCAGTTGGATAAATGTCGCACTTCAACGCAACACCGACGCCCTTCGTTTCGCGCATCAAGCGACTGAACTGGCGTCAGCAGAAAAAGATGCATTGTTAGGGCCAACGTATCTCGCCGCTCTTGCTGAGATTCAGGCGCGCGCGGGCGACCGGGCAGAAGCCGTGAAAACGCTGCGCCGCCTGCTTGCAATGCCGATCGGCTATTACATTTCCATTCAGCAGATGAGGATCGATCCTGTTTGGGATCCGATTCGTCACGATCCCGGGTTCAAGCAGCTGCTCGCTGGCAAGGAGTTAGTAGGTCCTAACAAATAGGGGATGGCAGAGCAAAAAACGTTTATGAACCTTGTGGCAACACGCCGCTATGTGTCCCTCTGGAGATCATTGAGATTTCTTTCGTTGACGGCTCTTTGTGCTATTTCGATCCAGTTACTCCGTGCTGCAGAAAAACCCGCCGTGATCGATCGACCGAACCCTGATTCCGGACCAACAGAAGTCTCCGTCGGAATCTGGGTTGTGGATATCAACAGCATCGACAGCGCCCAGCAAAGCTTTACCGCGGACGTGGCCGTGGTGTTGCAATGGAAGGACCCTCGCCTCGCTCACACACGTGGCGGCGTTGCACATTATGCGCTCGACCACATCTGGAATCCGCGCGTTGTTATCGTGAACGAAACTAACTCCGTCACGCGCAGGCTGCCCGAGTCAGTCGAGGTCGACGCTGAGGGCACGGTCGTCTATCGCCAGCGTTATGTTGGTTCGTTCACCCAGTCCTTGCGTCTGGAATCGTTTCCCTTCGACAAGCAAACGTTCCGCGTCCAGCTCGTCGCCCTGAGATATAGCCCTAACGAGGTTCAGTTCGTGCCGGAGCAAAAATGGATCGACGCCGGTATCAAGCAGGCGGGCGGAATTTCGCCATCGATTACCCTGCCGGATTGGACTGTCGAAAAATGGGAGATCAAGAACATGGTTTACACTCTTGCGCCGGGTCTGGAGCTTTCGGGTTACGTCTTCGAGTTCACCGCTTCCCGCAACGTGGAGCACTACATTTTGAAGGTGATTCTGCCCCTCGTTCTTATCGTGATGATGTCGTGGTCCGTTTTCTGGATTGATCCAACCACCTCCAGCTCGCAGATAAGCGTCGCAGTTACTTCAATGCTTACGCTCATTGCTTATCGCTTCGCCGTTGATAGCCAACTGCCGCGTCTGCCTTACATGACTCGCCTCGATGCGCTTTTCCTAACGAGCACCTTGCTTGTTTTCTTTTCTCTTATCGAAGTTCTGGTGACGACAGTTCTGGATAACAATCAGCAAAGCGAGCGCGCAAAGAAACTTGATCGCTACTGCCGTGTCATTTTCCCCGCGATCTTTGTGATCGCTTCGATTGCGATCTTTGCGCATCCGCGCGGCTGATCCGAAACGAAGGATTGAGAAGACGTCGATTTGGGGAGTTAACAAGACGAATCCACCCCAGGTGGCGCTTCGGCGCTGTTGGCGCCTAATGTTTCTGGCCTATGACTTTGATTTCCCTCTCCCCGGCGGCCGAGTGTAAGTCTGGCGTGTCTAGGGGCGCGCGAATAACGATCTGATAAGCATTCATTCTGTTCGAGCCGTGTAGGTCCCGAGGCGAATCGCAAAGACTTTGCGCGAAGCCTTGCGCGTTAATTGGATTTGTATTGCAGGCGCGTGCCCTACCACAAAAGAGGCAGAAGGCTTCTTCGAACCGTCCTAAGCTGAAGCTAAACCTTCAATCGCTGTGTATGACCCCACGGGTAACCTGACGAAATTGATTGATCCAAATGGAAACACCACCCGATGGCAATACGACAGCCGCAATCGGGTCGAAAGAGAACCGCTTTCCTACGTGAACCGATAACGACCTCTTTCCACGCGGAGCGACCATCGTCAAGGTGGAGCACAGCGGAGCGAGCAATACCTTTACGACGCGCAGCGAGCGATACAATCGAGCAGCGATTCACGCCAGGGCCGATAAAAGTTAACCAAACAAATGGTTCGTCGTAAGCGACTGCTTCGAACGCATATGGCGAAGCACGTTCTGGGCACACCGCAGTGATCACGCGCTTGTCGGAATGAAGGCGCAGCGGAGTCGGCGGAGTTGCGGCGAAGGGAAGACAACGCGCGATGACTGCATCTCTGGAAAAAGGGGGAGCAAAGGCTTTGAGCTTTTCGCAGAGAGGAGCCGCGCGGCGCGGAAGACCGAACGGAGAAGTTCAATGTCTTTGCGATTTGGGCTGGCCGCAGCGTTGACGCGCTCGATTGTGCTCTTTTTTTTCGCGGTCGCTATCGACGGCGCGACGAAGGCTGCGACGATCTCTGGGTCCTCGGACGAATGTCGTGGGGAAGAAGCTTTTTCCGACGCCGCCTTTGCCGTTGATGATGAGGTTGATTTGTTTGTTCGCAGAAGGTTGCGTTGATCAAAGTATGCGCAGGTCTGCGATGCGCGAGCCGCGCATGCGGGGACGTTGTGCTGGTGGTTTGATCACTGGTGTTGACGTTGGTGATTCAAAGGTTGTCGAGAACGCAATGATCGCCGGACCGGCGACAGGTTTGCCGACGATGTCGTGGTGGTGTTCAAGTTATTGGCGACCGCGGTGAGACAGCGTGCAATCGTTGCAGTGTTTGCAGTCACGTCTACTATTGCGGCCAACTCGCGAATGATCCTGAATCAAGCTCCGCGTTGTCGCCGCTTCATGATGCCGTCTGTTAGCGTCACCAATTTGGCGACGTCGGTTCAGTGATCGCGGCGTGAATGCGCGGACAACGTCGGTTCAAACCTTGCGTGGCCGTGGCGATGTTAGTGGCGTCGCTGATCGATTCAGCAGCGATTCAGCGATGAACCAGAATTTCCTTAGTTTGGCTAAGGGGTAGGGCGTCCCTCCTATCAAATCCCACGCTTCCTTGCGTGGGCAAAATTCATTGAGCCTGCTTTGTTGCCCTGCTGAGCGTGCGATCGAACGACGCATTGCTCTCGCCGGAGCAAGGTCGATCCGCTCCCAATTTCGCGCACTGTTGCACGCGGAGAGGCTGATACTTTGCTCATGAAATATTCGCAGTTGAGACGCGGGCTCTCGCCGGAAGACGCTGCCGCCTACGTTGGCAGTAAGGAATTATTGCGACAATTTGAACGAGCAAAATGGTTGAAACCCTTCGTGCGCGGAAACCGGCTTACGCGGTTTGACATTCGCGATCTCGACGGCTGCATCGACCGAGTGAAAGCTGGCGAGATTCTGTCGAACGGCGCACCTATACCGTGAACGCTTTCATGATTTGGCGATCATCAGGCCGGAGTTTCGCATAATGTCGCTGCACGACCCGCACATCGTCGCCGAGCCACGTGGCAATTCTGTAAATGTCGATGCCTTTACTCGCGCAAGTCGATGCAAAAGAGTGACGCATCACATGTGGGCCAATCCAGGGAACGCCCTGGACCTTCATATACTCACCAAGTGCGCGCCGGAAGTCGAACCTGTAACGATGGCTTCCGTGCGTGACATCGGGCCGCAATACGAAAGGCGAGCGCAAACCCCAACGCTTTAGGAAATCAACAAATTGATCGGTCAGCGGAACGGTCCGGGCGTCACGGTCTTTCGGTCGGAACGTTTCTGTTGCGCGGATTTCAACGGTGCGTGCTGAGAGGTCAAACCAGCTAGGCACGGCTTCAACGATCTCCATCTTGCGCATCCCGGTATGGAACCCGCAGAACAAGATAAAGCGCAGATCGTCGTTCGGCGCATGGTGGATCAACCATTGTGCCAACTCAAAGTTTGCGAAGCGAGCCTTGCCCTTTCGGTCAATGCGATCGAGCTGCACTGCGACCACAGGGTTGCGCCGGCACAGATTCTCCCTCGCGCACCAGTTGAAGAAGGATCGCAGCGTAAACATGTAGCTCTCGGCCGTGCTCGGGACGACGCGCGTCTTCGCTGCGTCGTAGTAAGCTTTGCAATGACTGGTGGTGACGTTAGCCGGCGGGATGTTCTTTACGCTATCGGCAAACATGATGAGGCAAGAACGTTTGCTCTCCGCACTCATTTTGCTGTAGCGGTTTGTCTCGAACTTGTGCTTTAGGAACCGCTCGACTTCCGCCGTGAACGATTGCGCCGGCTGCAACTCGGGACTGTCCATAATTTCCCGCGCGCGCTGAACGGCCGCCACATAATCTTCGGTTTCAAGCGAGACGAAGCTTCTGCGACCATTTACCTGCTTTGCCAACCAATAGGTGCGGCCACGCAAATAGATGCCTTTGACTCTTCCTTTGAGCACTCAGGCATGGTCATACCGCAGCGATGATTGGTCGGCTCCCTGAGCGGAGCACTTGTCCATCGCTCAAGATGCAAATTCTGACGCTGCGGGAATACTCTACCGAAATGCATCAGGGTGCAGGCGCTGCTCTTCTAATGTCACACTTTGGAAGTTGAAACCGCAGACCTGTCTAGCGTACCCTACCGTAAATTACCGGGAATTATTTTTGTCACATTTTCCTGTCACACTTCGCGATTTTATATGGATTTTCATGGCCTCATATGGAGTTGCCCACGAGGGAAACATTTTTTCGGGAGGGCTCTGGGCACGTTGACACGGTAGGGGTCACAGGTTCGAACCCTGTATCGCGCACCATCTTACTCGTTCAGAAATCGGGACATTTGCTTCCGGAAGCGACGGCAGCGCGACTGACTGTAGCATTTTCGGATTCGATGGACTGCATCGCACTCGGTCCGCATGTTGCGCGTGATAAGGCTCACCCAGAAACACAACGCTTCATGTGGCAGTAGTGGTGCTCTAAATCACCCGAAGAAGGAGATGCAGCAGCCGTTTGGTTTCTGCTGATCTATCGTACTTCTCGTACGCCGTTCTTAATGCGTCATCGACTCGGCGGATGTTGCGAGTTCGTCGCAGCGCCTCCCGGCGCGCTGGCTTTGTTGCGACAGTGAATCCATTGGAATGATTCATCCTTAGGCGGCGCGAACGAGGCAAGAATCTGTTTGCATGTTGGATTCGTCCGTCGCGCGCTCGGTTCGATCCGCGGGAGGCATGAGCCCTGCAAGAAACGTGCCTATGTATTGGCTGCTCTTGGTCTGAAGGTCTGGATTACTGAAGATCAGGACAGAGGGTCTATCGCTCAGGTGGAATTCAAATGTCCCTGGCGTGTTTAAAGATTCACCGTTACAAGAGGCAACTAGATCATCGCAAGTTCGCACTAGCTCATTGCGGTAAGAGCCGTTGGTGTCGGCGATGATTCTGGGGCCTTGAACGTTCGGCAGCCAGACCAGATGGCCACCTTCATCTTCTGACTGTAATTGGAATCCGACATCTCGATATGAGCGAGGGCTGCACCCGGAGAACAATGGTTTGACGGCAAGGTGCGCTTGCATCGAAAACACGCTGTGTAATTGCCAGGAGAAAGCTGCTGCCGATCTGTCATGCGGCAAGAACATCTGCTGTTCGAGGATGATTCCGGGCGCGAGCTGGAAGCGCGAACGCGGCCACGAGATAGCGCCAAACAATGCGCCGCTAAAAGGCGAATGAGAACCCTCCATCAGTTCTTTGGAACAGATTGTGTAGACGCCAATCGACGCCGTAAGCGTGGCTTCTAAAGCAACCAGGGCTGGCGCCAGGGAATCTGAGGAAGAGCGAATCGTGATCATGATTTGAAGGTTTTGAAGATGCGTCGCACACCGGGCCAATTCCTTACAACCGTCGAAAATTCAGGAGCGCTGAGCTAGAAGCGTCGCGTTTCCGCGTCCATGTCGATCTTGCGCGCCTTCCTTTTGTAAGGTTCCGAACGGTTGCCTCGACATATGATTGTGGGAATCAAAACCGAGCGGACGAATTTACATCCATCGCTGGTTTGATAGCCGAAGGCAGGGAAGCGTAATGCCAGAAGAACGATACAATCCGTCGCCAATCGGTAATCCATCGGTCCTTGCGCGGCGCAACTGGCTGCAAACCAAGCTGGTGATTTTCATTGGCAAGCACACGCCGAAATGCCGGGACATGGTGCGGATTCTATCGCAATCGATGGACCAGCCGTTGCCGTTGAGCATGCGGATCAAGAAACGAATTCATTTTCTGATCTGCTGCTGGTGCCAGCGTTACGAAGAACAGCTTCGCTACATTCGCGACATTGCACGGCAATTTCCCGAACATGCTAACGAAGTTCCGGGGCCACCGCTCAGCGAGGAAGCGAAGGAGCGGATGAAACAAAAGCTCGCTGAGCACGCGCGATAAATTGATTCTTCTCTAGCGGCGCTCTGGGCGCGGCTCAGTTTTTCGAATCAATTATGCGACGCTCATAGACTGTTGCTACAAAAGAAATCCGCATGAAAACGTTTCGAAGTCTATTTACGAACCCGTGGTTCGTCTTCGCGATCGTTCTCTATATCGGCTCGCTCTTTGTTCTCTCCCAGCGGGCGGAATTTTCCCTCAGCGAAGCGCTGATCGAGCTGGTTATTTTCGGGATTGCGTTCCCGTTGCTGGCGTGGTTAGCGACGATACGCGCGCGGTCTCTAATAATTCGCGTGCATCCGACTGGCTACGAAATGCTCGCCCTTCTCGCGTATGTTGTTGCCCTTTCCGTTTATCTCGCATTCGGGCCGCAAGCGATTGATTCATCGTTGCCGCAAGATTGGATCGCTTCCGATCGCATCAGGTTCTTTATCACCCTGGGTAAAAAGCTCCTAATTTTCGTTGCGCTTCCTCTTGTGATCTTCAGGCTGGCTTGGAAATATTCGGTGCGCGACTTCGGATTTCAAAGGGATGGCCTGCGCGAGCTCGGCCGTACCCATTTACCGATTGTTCTAATCGCGAGCTGTGCTGTTCTGGCCTTCAATTATTTTTTCGGCGGCGCGGCGGCTCCGCTTCGCGAAGGCAAACTTTCCACTTCGCAGCTGCTTGCTGGCATTCCGCTTTGCTTCATCTGGCTTACGATCGAAGCAGGACTCGTCGAGGAATTCTTTTTTCGCGCTTTCCTTCAAACGCGCCTCAGCGTCTGGTTCCGATCCGAAATAACCGGCGTGGTTTTGATGTCGATGATTTTCGGATTGGCACACGCGCCCGGCTTTATCTTCCGGCACGCCGGGGCTGTGGAAGGGCTAGGAGCAAATCCCACCGCGCTCGATGCTATTGCCTATTCCATTGCAACCCTCGCGATAAGCGGTGTTTTCTTTGGGGTCATTTGGGCCCGAACGAAAAATCTTTTTGCGCTCGTTCTGGTACACGCTGCGACCGATCTGTTTCCGAACCTCTCGGATTTCGTGAAGACCTGGGGTCTTTAGGACGTCGATGGCGGGACGGGAGTCAGCGATCCCAGCTACAGCTGTAAGGATTCCGGCATTGCGCCGACGAATTCCTTCACCGCGCTGGTCATGGCTGCAACGAGCAGCTTTGCCCAGGACAGCCACAAGAGTGGACCGTTCCAAGGCGCAAAAGCAAACAAAGGCTTCGTCACGCACACGACGGCAAACGGTAAGAGCACGCTCACGCTCTCCGATAACTTCGTCCCACCGCAGACGCCGGATCCACATTGGCAGGTCGTGGACTCGAATGGGAAGACCTACCTCCTGGACCGGCTCATGACCAAAGATCAGAAGGTCAAGAAATCGATCGTTGTCCCCGAGTACGTCCCTGACATCGCCAAGGTGCAGATGTGGTGCGCCTTTGCCGAGACGAATCTCGGTGAAGCTGCCTTCGAACACCCGGTTAAATGACGTCCAGCGCGGGCTGGCCGGGCCTAACGAGTGGCCGGCCAGCCCGACAACAATCCCAAAACTTTTATGAAAATCCAAACTGGAACAGCGATCGCGGCGATTCTGGCTCTCGGCGCGACGAGTTATGCGCAAGTCGTGGAAAAAAAATCCCTCAATCTTGACGGCGCAAAAGAAGCCATGGCTGCCGCGGTTGATTACGCGAAGAAAAAAAACGCGCCCGGTGGGGTGATCGCTGTTGTCGATGAAGGTGGCAACCTGATGGCGCTGGAGCGTCTCGATGGAACATTCGCCATGGGCGCAACCATCTCTATCGGCAAAGCGCGCACTGCCGTTCTTTTCCAGAAACCCACGCGTTTCTTCGAAGAGTTAATCAACAAAGGCCGCACCGCAATGACGGCAGTTGATGGATTTACTCCCTTGATTGGTGGAATCCCAATCGTCATCGATGGACAAGTTGTCGGCGGGATTGGCGTTAGCGGCGCGGCGAGCGCAAATCAGGATGAAGAGTTGGCGCTTGCAGGAGCGAACGCACTGGTGGGCGGAGAGACAAAGATCGGCGCTGCGTCGATGTCGAGCGAGCGGCCGGGGTCAGTGATCCCCGCTACAACTGCGCAGGCCATGTTCATTGATCCAAAGAATGTTTCAACCGCTTTTGCGAAAGGCGTGCCATTGCTGGAAACGGCTGGTTACAAAGTGCACGCCAGCCGCCGCGTCGAACCCGGCCAAGCCGAGATCCATACGCTCGACACCGACGTCATTTATGTCGTCGATGGATCAGCCACGCTGGTCACCGGCGGAAAAGCCGTCGATACCAAGGAAATTGCGCCTAACGAACTTCGCGGCAGCAAAATCGAAGGTGGCCAGGAGCACCAGATCACCAAAGGCGAGGTCATCATCATTCCAAATGGAGTCCCGCATCAGTTCACGGCTGTGACCGGTGAATTGCACTATTTCGTCTGTAAACCGACGGCGCTGGCAGAAACACATCTGACCGCGCGCTGAAAGCATATCAACGCTAAAGGTATGAACACGTCATTAACCGCTTCACTCGTGCGCGCGTGGGCGACTGAATTTAATCGCGAACACCGCGAGGCTCCCGTTAACGCGTCGATGTGGCGCTTGCGCTTTGCGGCGTCGTTTATTTTCGGCGCGCTCGTTTTTCTGGCTGGTCGCGCACTTGCGGAAACAAATGCCGACGCACCGACTGGAAAACCGGACGGAATGATCGACCTCGCCACAAGGGAAGGTGTCGATCTGGTCAAAGGTCAGTGGTGTTATAGCGACACGAAAATCATCCAGGTCGATTTCAAAGCTGCCGGCGCGGACAAACAACCAACCGGCGCATCGATTAAAACATACGATTTCGCGCCGCACGCAGGCGGCTCCGACTTCGACGATTCAAAATGGGACACAATCGAACCGGAATCGCTCGAGGCGCGCCGATCGACGGGTCGGCTTTGTTTTAACTGGTATCGAATTAACATCACGATCCCGCCCCGCGTAAACGATGTCGACCTTGCGGGAGCGACCGCAGTCTTTCAGACATCGCTTGATGATTACGCCGAGATTTGGGTAGATGGTGAGCTCGCACGCGCGCCTGGGCAAAGTGGTGGCTCGGTTATTAAGGGTTGGAACGCGCCGAACCGGCTGATCATCAATCACAGCGTCCAGCCCGGTCAGAAAATCCAGCTCGCGATTTTTGGAATCAATGGGCCTCTCTCAAACCCGCCCACCAACTACATCTGGATGCGCGAGGCGAAGCTTGAGTTTTATAAGGGTGGCATGGTGCCGGTCGCGATTACGCCGAGCGAAGTAAACGTCGAAGTAATTCGCAAAGATCCGGCGATCGACGCGATCGTTCCGCCAAACCCGAAGATTTTCAAACTCGCCGAAGGTTTCAAATTCACCGAGGGGCCAGTATGGGATCGCAAAGGCGGTTATCTGCTCTTCAGCGACCCCAACAGCAACACGATCTACAAATATTCGCCGGACGGAAACGGCACCCTCACCGTGTTTCGCGAGAAGAGCGGCTACGAAGGCGCGGATATCGCCGAGTACGGTCAGCCTGGCTCGAACGGTTTGACGTTTGATCAACAAGGCCGTCTAACAATTAATCAGCACGGCAATCGTCGCGTGGTGCGGC
>WNFZ01010928.1_pt1 | contig 14591 bp, 12 predicted proteins | sample 5400081 | NCBI WGS metagenome assembly WNFZ01 (sample SAMN13153365, study PRJNA577476) | soil metagenome | isolation source: 80 cm soil or saprolite under grassland replicate 1 | place: USA:California | collected 2016-06-15
GACTGGTCATTCACCTCCTGCTGCTCTCCACCACGCATTGCTGCGTCGCAGTTGCATTCGGTTACAGGCTGGAGAGCGTTTGCCTGGAGAGGACTTGCACCTCTCTGACTACTCGCGCTTTCAGGCGCACTAGCCCAGCAGTTCACTGCTGGGAGGAGGAGCGGAAGGATCGTAGTCCGTGAAGCGGACGGCTGGAATGGTAGCCGCCAGATCGACGCTGTTTTCACTCGTCCGTTTCACGGACTTCATCTTGCATCCTTGCAATCCCAGCGATGAATCGCTGGGCTATTTTCAGTCGTCCCCTTAAGCGCGGACTGGGCCGAAATACATTTTGTGCAAAGCTGCCGTCGGAGAAAACATTATGGACCGAAACGGCCTCGGTACTCGCCCGAGAGGATGAAAGCCTTCACCATCTCGGCGTTCACAAAGTTGCCGCCGAACTGGTTTAGCTTGGTCAGCCAGAAATCAAAACCGGTGTAGTCCGTGTCCTGGCCTTCGTTCGGGTTGCGCCGCAAATAGCCATAGTACTGCGTCAGCACGAACGCTCTGTTCTTCTCGGCATTAAATAAGTCCGGGTCTTCAGCAACCACCCTTAAGACTTGCGCCCGCGTCTTCGTGCCTGATGTCAGTTCACTGACCAACTGATCGCGCTCGGCTGGCGATAGAGGATTGCCGGCATTGGTGTTCAAAGTGTCCACAAACTGGGCCGGTGCCATTCCAACCGGATAGACCGTGGTGAAACGCCCGCGGGAAACAAAGTCAGCTATGAAGGTCTGCTTGTTGTTCTCCAAAACCTGCTCCCAACCAGCCTGACCGACCACTACTCCCTGACCAATCAGCTGCGTGTCCGGCAGGAATTCGCCGCGCCGAATGATTGGCACCGAGAGCTGATGACTGCCGCCAAGCGTCGACGTTCCGAGTGCGTCTCCATAAGCCGATTTGTAGAGGCGCTCGACGAGATAACCGGTCTCCTGAAATTCGATGGAAAGGAAGAAGGCGGCGGAGACATTAATGCGCCGGATATCAATGCACGCCTGGTCGGTACCGCACTCATTGATTTGGTTCGTCCAGAAACCCAGTCCGGAAACGTCGGGTATGCGGTTAAGAAAGTCGCTGTAGTGTTGGTCCACGAAGAAGTCTGAATTTCCGAGCGGATTCACTACGCCGCGAGGTAGGTAACTTACACTTAGAGCGTTCGTAAGACTGGTCGAATTCAGCTCTGAAGTGTGTGTGCCCATCACATATGCGTCAGGCTCACCGCCCGAAATGCCTACCACGGGAAAAATATTTGTATTTGTAGGCGCACTCTGCCCGGTTCCATAGCGAGTTTTGATCGTGCCGTCGTTTCGCAATTCGATCTCAAAGTTCACGGGAGGCTGGTTAGCAGGGTTACTGCCATCTCCGAAAATGACGCCTTGCCAGCGAAAGATAATCCGGCTCGAATCCTGGATCACGACATAAACATCATCGCCAGCGTGCCCGTCGGTCCTCAGATCATCCCATAGACCCGAAATCATTTTGAACTTTGTAAGATCAACCGATGAACTCGGCACGTCATCGGCATCGCCGTTGGGACGCGTAGGCGGACTGGAAAAGAAGAGATTGCCGTTGGTTGAGATATTGACCTGCGAAAGGTTCTGACCAAAGAACGGAAATGAAAAAGGCAGTGCATAATTCAACAACAGTTTGTCGTCTCCTATCAGGTTCAGCGCTGTGCCTCCGGTCGAAAGAGCTGCCGGAACGCCCAGCGCGGTCGCATAGGGATTTCCATCCAGGAAGCTGACAGTGACATTCAAGCTAGCCGGCGTTCCTTCATTGCCAACATTGTCGAATTCTCGCAAGGTGAAAGTCCCCTTCGTGTGCCCGTAAGGAACCTTGACGTCAAGAGCCTGCGGCGTGCCCGAAGTGGGCGGAGCAACAGCCTTGAGGCGGACTACCGCGCCGGTGAAGGCATCCATGTAGCTTAATTGATAGAGCGAAGCCTGTCCTGTTGCACCATCATCACCGGAAGTGGTCCATCCCAGGTTCATTGTTCTTCCAGTTTGCGAGTTCACATGAAAATTGCTCACGGTGCCTGGGGGCGTTACATCGTTCTCGGCAAGCGCCTGGAAGCTGTTGGCTACATTCAGGCGACGCCCGGTCAGCGTCTTGCCAGCCAGGGACGACACCGAGTCGCCGTTGAAGATCAGAAGGCTCTTCAACTGCTGCAGCGTCAGATTTGGATTTTGAGCGAGCAGCAAAGCCGCGGCCCCGGCCACGTGTGGCGTAGCCATCGAGGTGCCGTTGAAAAACGAATACGTATTGCTCGTCGTCGTGCTCAGGATGCCGACGCCCGGGGCGCCAAGATGCACACTCGTCGCCCCAAAATGGGAGAAAGAAGCAAGCGCGTCATTCGAATCGGTGGCTGCCACGCTGATAACGTTGGGAGCATCGTAACTGCTCGGATAGTGCGGAACACTATCGTTATCGGGGTCAGGAGAATCAGGAGCGTTACCTGCAGCCGCAACGAAAAGGATGCCAGATTGGTTTAGCGTATTGATGGCGTCGAAAAAAGACTGATTGAATCCGCCGCCGCCGTAGCTATTGTTGAGTACTCGGACATTGGCGCCTTTCATCCCATTGGTGCTGACCCAAAGATCGTGCATCTGCCTGGAGTAGTTGCAAGCGCGAATCGCATCGGCCGTCGAGCCTGCGCTGCCATCTATGAATTTCAAAGACATTAAACTGACGTGCCAATTAACCCCGACGACGCCTGTGTTGTTGTTCCCGACGGCGCCAATCGTTCCGGCTACGTGTGTCGCGTGATTCTCGGCGGGAATCGTTCCCGTGTTGCCGGCGAAGTTATAGCCATTGACGTCGTCGATGAATCCATTGGCATCGTCATCGATTCCATTGCCCGCAACCTCAGCGGGGTTGGTCCAAATGTTGGCTTGCAGATCTGGATGGAGCTTGTCGATTCCTTCATCAATCACGGCGACAACGACCGAACTGCTACCCGTCGTCGTGTTCCAGGCTGTGGGCGCGCCGATTTTGGTGAGGCCATATAAGTCGCCAGATGTAAACCGGGGATCGTTTGGCGTCACATCCAGATGTAGCAGATAGTTTGGCTCAGCGTAAAGAACCTCCGGTTGTTGTTTCAACGCCGCAATCGCCGCCATCGTGTCTGCTGCTGCAACCCGAGCGATTCGCAAACCCGGAACAATGTTCGATCCGTCGAAACGTTCTATTGTGATACCAACCTGACGGCCTTTCGTGCTCAGCGTTGCCGTGCGCGGTTGCCGATCAGCGATGCGTTCGCTGCGGTAGCGAACGAGCGCCTCTCCAGGAACGAATTCAGGACGCGGTTGTTTTTGCTTAACTTCAGACTGATTTCCGTTCTGAGTCGCGCGTGACGTCGGCGGCAGGGCGGTAACAAGAAAGAGCGTGAGAACAATCAGAAATGAGGACGCGAGGGCAAAACGTGTGCTCGCCGATTTTGTCCGCAAAGATGGACGATACATAAAGGCGAATCTCCTACAACTAACGAGTAATCTATTAATCTATGATCGATTGTTTATCGGAGTCGGAATCTGGAGAGCAAATCCCTGGGCGTGACTTTCTCAGCGACTGGAGCAAAAAAGATTGCGACCCGCGGTGACAGTGATAACGCCGCGCCAAATATATACCAGTTCCCTTCTGGTTTACAGTCGCGGCAGGCTCATGTACTTGGTTTACTTTGAATCGGGCCTCTCTGTGGAGTGCGGTGACAGGTCACCGCACTCCACAGAAAGGCACGTCTTTGAAAATGAACCAGATGATCTAGTGGAAGCGTTGCCCGATCTGCTCAGTGCCGAAGGTGCCGATGCCGTTGAGCCGGAAGCTGAACACCAGGCGGTTTTCCTGTCTGACGCCGACATTGAAGGTGTAGACAAATAAAGACGGACTCCATTGCGAGCCGCGCAGTGTACCCGGTTCCTTGCCGCGCGCGTCGGCGAATTGGGCCAGGCTGGGGACAAGCTCGACAGCCCGCGTGTAGTAGAAACTTTGGAACGCCTGAATCAGCGGCCGGTTGATGCCAAACGTCGTCGAAAGTGCCCGGACACCTCCGCCACGCGTGTCGAGGTCGGTGCGCAGATCGACAAAGATGTCCGCGCGTGGGCGGTAGCGTGCTTCGACGTTTAGAGGCGAAAAGCGTCGCGGCACACCACCGTAACTGAAACCTGACAGCGTGTTAATTGGATAGAATTGGTTTCGCCTGCCTGGTACCAGGGCACCCCCGAAAAAGCGATCGAAGAAATATTTTCCGCGGACCGTAATCGTCAACGCTTCGTAAGGCTGCGTAGATGTCGGCACTCTTTGTCCGGTCCTGGTCGCTTTCGCTGCCGCGCTGCTGACGTTTTCAGTTGAGCGGCGCGTGAAGAATCGGTTGGAAATACCAAACTCAATCTCATTAGTGTCAGCTACCGCGTCCACGTAATCAAATCTGATAACCCGATCGAAGTTGTTGACACCGCTAATACGGCGGTAAGTAATGTAGGGCTCGATCAAGTGGCGAAAGAAGAAGCTGCCATTACCGCGATGGAAGTCTTTGAATAAAGCCGGCGGGCGAACGTCTAATTCAAACTCACCATAGCCTCTGGTGATGTTGCGGCTAAGGATTGAGCGATTTACAGGATCGATTGAGTTTGAGTAAAACGTAACTCGACCGCCCGCCTTCGAAGGAGTAATAGATTGGCAACCGTTTGATGAAGTCAAGCGGCGTCGCTCGCTTATCGATCGACACGCTGGGAAGTTCACGAATGCGGATGCGCGAATTTGGCAAATTCGTAACTTGCGAGCGCGCGAGAAAATTGAAACTGTATTCGTTGTGATCCTTGTTGACGAAAACCTGCGACCGCTCTTCCGGCGAAATCGCCTGTTGGATGTTGTCGGAAAACACCTGGCGATAAGCCAGATTGGAGGTTACGTTTACGTCTGCCGCGGCAATGAAGCCATTGGGAAAATAGTGAACTCCTTCCACATAAAAACTCGAGCCACCCTGATCCGGATGATTCGCATCAGCCTTGTGTCCCAACACGCGATCCTTCACTACATAAAAACCGGCATTGAGAAACGAACGCGAGTTCGCGCGCGTGCGCAAGTCGGCACCAAAACCAATGCCGCGTGAAGTGTAGATATCGTTTCGCAGTGTGACATCAGCCGATCGCCCCAGCGTCTGGTAGTAACCGCCGGATATTCGAAACCCTTTCTGTCCGGAACCACCAAAGGTCGGAGTCAGAAAACCCGAGGCGCGATCGCGCTGCTTGATCGAGACGGAGGCGTAGGGAAGATAAAAAACCGGCACGCCTTTCACGCGCAGATTAGGCGAATAGACTCGCACGCGATCACCGGTTTTTATCCTGGCGCGCTTGGCATGAAAGCTCCACTTGGGCACATCTTCATCGCAGGCTGTAACCTGTACGTTGGTAGCGATGATCGTATCGAGGCTCACTCTCTCAACGCGATCGGCAGTGAAAAATAATCTCGTGCCGTCCTGGGTTTGGTTGGTGAAGCCTGTCGAGTTTACGAAGAATCCCGTCTTCGTTCGGTAATCCCACTCGGCGCGAGTGCCGGTGATGCGTTGCACGTCGCCTTGATCGAATACGACGTTGCCTTCCGCAATAACCTTGTTGGTCGCTTCGTAGACGGTTACCTTGTCGGCCTGCAAGCGATAAGTTCCGATGCGCGCATCAACATTTCCTTCATAAACAGAAACGCGAGCACCTTCCGGGCCGGAAACGGTCTGCGTGCCGGCATCCACTTTGAGCAAGTCAGTCGCCTCAGCAAGCTCACCTTGCCTGGCCGGGTTTTTTTGTTTGACGGGTTGATCCTGAGTTAAAGGATTAACATTGGGCGTGTCGGTCATCGGGTTCGTGACCTTGCGATCGACCGGGTTGGTTTGCTGCGCTAGGGCGTGGTGAGAGGCAACAGCGAAGAGCGCGATTAAGACCGCAAAGCGCAGGAGAGTGAAAATACCACCTGGGCAGAAAGCGACGCGCAAAGAAAGTGAAGACCTCCGGGGACGTAGGCGGGCGAGCACTACACTATCAGGAAAAGCGCGCGCCGGTTTTTATTAGAACGGGAGCGATGCTAACACGGAAGAGCAGTAGGCAGTAAGCAGTGGGCAAAAGGCAGGAGCAGGCGGCAGAAGCAGGAAGCACGATTCTCCATTTCTCATTATCAGCTGTCATGAGGCATTTCGAACTGGAGGATGTTCGCAATGCTGGATTCAAGTTTGAAGTGCAACTGAATATTCAGTCGGAAAGGTTGTGGTAGTTCTCTCATTAACACCTGGCTTCAGCCAGGTGAACGAGGATACGCAACTAATTCTGAAACCGTTTAAACGCTATATATGAAAGGGCGCCCCAACCAATGGTAACTTGGAGTTGTTCGACTACTTCAAGTGGATCAGCGGAAGGAGAGCCCTATGAGAACGTATTATGTGGGGATGGATGTACACCAGGCAAGCATCGTGATTGTGGTGTTGAATGGAGCAGGTAAAGTAGTGATGGAGTTGGTGGTGGAGACCGGTTTCCCACTTCTGCTTGCCCTACAGTCACCTGGCTGAAGCCAGGTGTTAATGAGAGCTGACAGTATCAGCTCAGAAGAGACAACTTACGTTGCACTTCCAGGTTGAATTCGCAAATGGGAAATGACCATTGATAAATGAAAAATGGAAAATCGTTCTTCCTGCCACCTGCTCCTGCCTCCTGCCTCCTGCTATGATTCGCCCCGATGGAAACGCGTCGATTAATGATCGTCGCCGGCGAGGCTTCGGGCGATGCCCATGCTGCGGCATTGGTCCACGCGCTGCGCGCGGCGGCGCCGAACGTACAGTTGGATCTCTTTGGCGCAACCGGGCCTCTGTTGAGGGCTGCTGATGTCGAGTCAATTGTTTGCTCAGATGATCTAGCCATTCTCGGGTTAGTGGAAATTGGCGGAGCGTTGCCGAAGTTTTGGCAGGCTTTCAAACTCCTGAAAAAAGCCGCGCTTGAACGAGAGCCTGACGCGGTCGGCCTGAAAGTGATTTACTACATCAGTCCGCAACTTTGGGCCTGGCGCTCGTATCGCGCGCGCAACATTCGCCGCGACGTCGACCTGCTGCTCTCCATTCTCCCCTTTGAAAAGGATTGGTACGCTGACCGCGGAATCGATCATGTCGAGTTTGTAGGTCATCCACTCGCAGGCGAAGTTCGGGCTCGATATGGACGCGCGGAGTTTTGCCAGCAGACTAAGCTCGATTCCAAACTGCCTATTATTTCACTGCTCCCAGGTAGCCGCCGCAAGGAAGTGGAACGCATTCTGCCACCAATGCTCGAAGCAGCCGCACTCATTTCCGACCGTCGCCCGGAGGTTCAATTCGTGATTGTGGTCGCGCCCAGCCGCTCATCGGATGAGTTGAGAAGTCTTGTGCGAGGACAGCGCGCAACACCGCTGCCACTGCCATCATGCCTGCATATTGTCTCTGGCCAATCCCGTGAAGCGCTCGCGGCTTCAGATGTTGCGGCGATTGCAAGCGGTACCGCTACACTGGAAGCCGCACTGCTCGGAACGCCCATGGTGATCGTCTATAAAGAATCAATGATCAACTGGCACACGCTGGGTCGTTTGATAACCACCGACCACTTCGGCCTTGTGAATTTGGTGGCCGGCGAGCGCCTGGCAACTGAACTAATGCAGGATGATTTGAACGGCGAGCGCTTAGCAAACGAGCTGTTCCTGTTACTTGATAAGAAACGAAACGAGAATGCGCGCGCGCGTTTGCGCGAGGTCGCTCGGGAACTTGGCGAAGGCGGTGCATCAGAAAGAGCTGCTGAGTGTATCCTCGCTGCGCTCCGATAAGTATGCGGCTCTGCCGCCTGATGTGCGGTGGCGGCTTTGCCCCACCGAAGAATGCTCCTCATAAATTCAGGGGCTGCGCCCCAAATGGGTGCAGCCCAAACAACTCTAGAAAGTTTCCGGAAGGTCGTAGACCTTCGGCATATCAGATGGCGAAGCCACTAAGAACAATGAAGACCTTGCAACTACAACCAGCTACGAATCACGATTATCCTTTTCCAGTTCGTCGAGCCGCTTTCGCAATTCCTTGATCTCTTCCCTCATCTGCGGCAGTCGGCCAACGTGCGCGTTTAAGCGCTTGTATTCATCGAGCGGTTGGATCGGAATTCCCCACCACACACCCGGCCGGACAATCTTGCCGGGAAGCACGCCCGCTTTTGAGCCAATCACCGCCCCGCTCAACACGCGTATGTGATCCCCAAAGCCAACCTGCCCACCAATCACCACGTCATCTTCAATAATCACACTGCCGCTGATTCCGGTTTGCGCGGCGATAACCACGCGTTCGCCGATATCACAGTTGTGCCCGACGTGTACGAGGTTATCGATCTTCGTGCCGCGTCCAATACGTGTTTGCCCCAGCGCCGCCCGATCGACGCATGTGTGCGCTCCCAACTCAACATCATCTTCGATCAACACGGTTCCCAGCTGCGGAAACTTGTGATAGCCCACTTCGTCGCGCACAAAGCCAAACCCATCCGCGCCGACTACGACCCCTGAATGTAGAATGACGCGATCGCCAATGGTTACGTTGTCGTAAAGCGTCACGCCGGGATGAAGCACCGAGTCGCGCCCTACGCGCACGTGATCACCGACGACTGACCCGGCTTCGATGTGCGTCCCTGCTCCGATTCGCGCGCCTTCCCCTATCGCCACATGCGCGCCGATGAAAACCGTGAGGTCGACGTCCGCGGTTTCCGCAATCACCGCTGAAGCGTGGACAAATGGCTCGCGATGTTTTTGCGGGTGCAACAAGCCCGCGACTAAAGCGAAGGCGAGTTTGGGTTTGGAAACTTCAATCAAGGCCGGTCCAAATTCCTGTTCTACAATGAGATCTTTGACTGACGCGACAAATTCTGGAGGAGCGATTAGGCATGATGCTTTGCTGGCTCTCGCGGCTCCGAAGAACTTCTCATCCTCAACGTAGGAAATTTCACCCGTTGCGGCCGAAGCAATATCAGCCACGCGCTCAAGGTGAATACTTCCGTCGCCAATGAGTCGTCCATCCACATGGGCGTTCAGTTCGGCGATTGTCCACAATTTCGTATCAGACATGAATTATCACCGGGGCTATTACTTCAGCATTCCTCTGCGCTGGCGCCGATATTACACTTTTTCGTGAGCGCATCGTGATCCTAATTGCTGATTCTTAGGGTCCTGACGGGCCAAGCGCTGGTCCCACATGGGCCGTGAAACGGAAGGGCTGAAGGTCTTTTTGCCTTGCCATGCCAAAGCAGAGCAACTATCATGTCGCGGTTAGAAATCGCCGGTATTCCTTCATCTTAAGCCCGGCAAATATTTGAAAGTTTTTCGCTTTTTATTGACATTTGTGCCGCTTGAGACGTCAAGCGTCGGGAGGAGAAGGTTTCATTGTTCAGCGATCAATTCCGCCGCGGAGAATCAGACAACGGTAAGCTGACGGGAGTAAAAGGCTCCAAGCTGCTTTCCAATCTTTCGGACGTCGCCTGGAAAGCTTTTCAGTCCGTCAACTCGCTACTTCCTGAGGGCGAAGCGATCAGTCCCAAATGGGCCCCGGGCCCATTGCTGAAATCCTACGAGCGCACCTCGCCACCGCTCGGCTTCCCACGCGAGACCGACAGTCTTTGTCCCCGCTGTGTTAAGGAAGTTCGCGACGCCGTCATCAGCGGCGAAACTACCCTCGAATCCTTGATGAATGAGCATCCGGGCGAAATCAAAGCGCAGATCGTGGAAGAAAACGGACAGGTAGTCATGCGCAAGACCTGTCCAAAGCACGGCGAGTTTGTTGACGTGATGGCAACCGACCCCGCGTTTCTCGAGCGGATCGAATCGCTCTTCTTCGGACGCGACTTTCGCTCTGCTGACGATGCGCACATCCATCGACATGGCACTTCGAACATCAAATTTGGCCGCGGCGCCGTCTTGACCGTGGACCTTACCAATCGCTGCAACATGATGTGCAATCCCTGCTTCATGGATGCAAACCAGGTTGGTTATGTTCACGAGCCGACCTACGAAGACACAAAAGCGATTCTCGATCGCGCGGTGTCGTTCAAACCAAAACGCCAGATCATTATTCTCTTTTCTGGCGGCGAGCCGACGCTTTCGCCTTACTATCTCGAGGCAGTTGCTTACGCGAAGAAGGTCGGCTTCTACAGAATTTTGGCGGCAACCAACGGCATACGCTTCGCTGAAGACATCGAGTTTTGCAAAGCGGCGAAGGCTGCGGGACAACACGGCGTTTATCTTCAGTTCGATGGGGTTAGCGAAGAAAAGAACAGACACCGCGGCGTGGGCAATTTGTTTGATGTGAAGCAGCAGGCAATTGAAAATCTCGCGAGGGTTGGAATCAAAGTCACGCTCGTCACGACTATCGTGAACACAATCAACAACGATGGCATCGGTCAGATTGTCGAATTCGCGGCGAAGAATATTGACAAGGTGCAGACAATCGCGTTCCAGCCTGTTTCGTTCACCGGCCGCGATGAAGACATTTCCGACGCGTTGCGCATCAAGCAGCGTTACACGCTGGCCGGCATGACCCACGATCTAAAAGATCAGCTTCGCGGCCAGCTGCAGCCTTTGCGCGACTGGTATCCACTTTCTTCCTACTCGGCGTTCACCAGCGTTATGGACATGCTGCAAGGTGCCGACGCGCCCTGGGGTTGGTCTTCCTGTAATTGCCATCCGAACTGCGGCATCTTCACCTTAATGGTAGTTAACCGAAAGACTGGCGAATTCAAATCGTTGTTCGAGTTTTTCAACTACGAGCAATTCATGAAAGACGTCGCCACCATTACCGACACCGCGCGCGGCAGGAAGCTCTCCTACGCGCAACTCGGCATGGCGATACTGCGAAACTTCAACGCTGAACAAGCGCCTGCAGGATTTCCGATTTCGCAGATCTTGAATCTCTTCAAACCGTCGTCGACAAATTCCAGCTCAGACCGCAACGATCGTATGAAGGCCACGGTCCAGGACGATCCGAACGACATCTGGCGCGTACTCTGCGTCGAGGGCATGTGGTTTCAAGACCTCTTCAACTACGATTTCCGCCGCACCGAGATGTGCGTGATTCCTTACGGCACGCAGGAAGGCGAGATTTCCTTCTGTGCTTATAACACGGGCGTGGGCTGGCGGCAGATCATCGAGAACATGCACAAGACCGCGAATCTGGCCGACTGGTATCAGGAACACCAACGCCATCCAGTTTACGCCGCAGGCCACGACGTGCCGGGAATTTCCAAAAAGCATTCTCTGAGCTTGCCAATCATTCAAGCCGTGCTCGCGGAAGACTTGGATGAGAAGCCTGTCGTCTCGCCGTATCTAGTCCAGGACCACGAAGAAGAATCCGTTAACGTTTAGAAGTCGCCACCTCTCAAGATTGGCGACTTTGCCCATGGTGCGAGCTCGCAGTTAAGTCTGCGTCTTGCACTAAATCCAATTAACCCCAGGAGAAATATTGATGTATAAAAAATCTTCCCCACGGTGAAAGCCGCTGTGTTCACTCTCATAGCAGCAATAACCGCTCAACTTTCACTCTTCCCACTCGGTGCTGTTTCGCTTGGCCAGGAACCGAACAGTGGGACCTCTGAAGTGCTGATTCCGGACGGAACGGAATTAACGGTCACCACAACTGAGGAAATAACGAGCAAAACTGCCACCGAGGGTGATTCGCTCAGCTTCAAAGTGACTGAAGACGTTAAGGTAAACGGACGTGTCGTTATTGCGGAAGGCACTCTTGTCAAAGGCGTCGTTGGGAATGCCAAAAAGGCTGGCATGATGGGTAAAGGAGGGAGTCTTGGCATCAGAGTGGAATCCACCGCGACCGTCGACAATCAAAAGATCAAACTCCGGTCTTCAAAAGGTAAAGAGGGCGATGACAAAACAGGCACTACGATGGCTCTGGTAGTTTTGTTTGGCCCGCTCGGTTTGCTCAAACATGGGAAGAACGCCAAGATCAAATCCGGAACCCAAATTAAGGTTTTTACCGATGAGGAGAAAAAGGTTCAGGCCAAAGTATAGGGCACGACGACAATTAACATTCTAAATGCGTGGCAGTCCTCACTGTCACGCATTCTTGTTTGTAGATTTTAGGAGAATGCGAAGCAGGGGCACTAAGTCGGAGTCGTGAATCCGATTTCTTTTTTGACGGCTTTGGATAGCTGATCAAGAACGTCTTTAACAATAGTCTTTGGTAGCTGTTCCAGAACGCTTTGAAGAATAGTCTTTGGTAGCTGTTCCAGAACGCTTTGAAGAATAGTCTTTGGTAGCTGAACCAGACTAGCCTCTATTCTCGCGAGCCGCTGCTCAATCTTGTCGAATCGCGCCTCAGCCTTACGCTGCCATTCTTCGGTTCTGTGCTGCCATACCTCGGTCTTGTGCTGCCATTCCGCTGTCCTGTGTTGCCATTCCTGGGCGTTGCGTTGAAGTGCCAGGCGCTCTTGGTCATTTCTGGCAATTTGCTCTACAAACGCAGCCTGGTTTCGAATCAGTAGTGCCATCGCTTCTTCAAGGTGATTATTCCGGGCGAGAGGTTTTCGAGTTCGAGTTGCCATCGTCAAAAAATCTATCACCCTCAAGCGCCCTCGACTACAGTGCGCCGCCACCACAGCACGGGAAGCTTTTGCCAGTCATCTTTTAAGACCGTCCTCGTGAAGGTGGAGAGTGACTTTTCAACTCTTGGAGTTTTTCTGCACCTGTCTCAACTGACCCACAATGTCCCGTAGGCGAATTGCCAGTTGCTCTATGGTTTCCACACGCTTCCGGGCCTTCTCACTCAATTCTTCCCGTAGCAACAACTGCGCCTGGCCCAGCACTCCCGTAAGCGGATTGTTTATTTCATGCCTCACACGCGCAATGACATCTGCCGCGTCATCCATCCTTGCGTTGTAATCTGCCTCGAGCGCGCGGATTTTCTCAGAAGCGTCGTCACCCGTCGTATTGCTTTCTGCCGAAGCCGAGGTCGTTGAAGATTCTTCCTTTAAATCAATGGCCGCATCCTGCCTGTCGAGTTCATCCATGGTTACTCCCAGTCTCCTAAGCTGTTCGGTTCAAAAAACATGTGGGAGCGATCTTGCAAAATGCGGCTCTGTGCGGGAGGTAACTACGTGGGTCTATTGTGCCTCGATAAGCAGTAAATAGTAAATAGTGAATAGTAAAAAGTGTTACAGACGCGCCGCGTAACCTTCATTGTTTAACTATTTACTGTTCACAATTTACCATTCACTAACCCTCCTGTTGACAAAGAAAAGCTTCTGCACTTACATTGAAATTCCTCTTGCTGGGAGGTCGTCTAACGGTAGGACTGCGGACTCTGAATCCGCCTATCGGGGTTCGAATCCCTGCCTCCCAGCCAAACGCTATCAATGAGTTACGGGCAGCCACTTGGCCGCCCGTTTTTGTTTTGTGTGCCTGCGAGGAGCAAAAGCGTAGCGCAAGTATGCCTGAGAGTATAAGGCGTTATCGAAGCTGGCAACTTCGCGCTCTCTCCTATCGCTCTAAAGTTTCGCCTTGCCAGATTTTCAGAATGCAAGACGATTCAGGACATCGGAACAAGCCGAAGCATTGTATTTTCACAGCAAACCATCATAGATGGTCCCGAGGTGACAGAGAGGCGTTGGTTTCCATCTGACAGCCCGCGTTTACAACATTCTTGCTCACGTCGAGAGGCCTGAAAAGGTTTAGACATCTCGATCATCTACCAGGGGGGATCGCATGAAAGCCGTATTCATTGGTAGCGACTTACTGCTGAATTCAAGTTTGCCACCCGGGAGAAAAGGGAGGGAACGCTGCTGTTCCCTCCCGTTTAAGTTTGATCCGTTACCGAATCAATTAGAACTCAAACCTCATACCGAGTCTCATCTTGTAAGGAGTGTGGTATCGCGAAACCGAGCGCTTAATACTTTGCCACTGCCGGATCAACCTCATCTGACCAGGCGCTGATTCCGCCTTTCAAGTTGACGAGGCGGCCTGGAAATCCCGCCTGTTTCAAAGCCGCAATCGCCTTCGCGCTGCGAACACCTCCCTTGCAATGCATCACTGTCTCGCGCGACGGATCGATTTCGTTCATGCGAGTGACAACCTGGCCCAGCGAAATCAACTTCGTTCCCGGAATCCGCGCTATGTCGTATTCAAAAGTTTCGCGGACATCAATAATCTGAACGTCCTGACCGCTATCGAGCCGGTGCTTCAGTTCTGTGGCGGTGATTTCTTCAAGCGTTGCCGGTTCCGCCTGCGGTTCTGCGCGCAACCCGCAGAATTCTTCATAGTCGATCAACTCCTTGATAGTCGCGCTTTCGCCGCACACGGGACAGTTTGGATCCTTGCGCAACTTTAGTTCGCGAAACTTCATCTGCCACGCATCGAAGAGCAGTAGACGATTAACGAGGATTCCTTCGGCGCCCAGAATGATCTTGATAGTTTCGTTTGCCTGAATCGCGCCCACAATCCCCGGCAATACTCCAAGCACGCCTCCTTCGGCGCATGACGGAACCAGGCCAGGCGGCGGCGGCTCAGAATAGAGACATCGATAA